>JGI25327J35509_1001844_pt1 | contig 15702 bp, 10 predicted proteins | sample HigsolmetaAR202D_FD_35509 | JGI IMG/M metagenome (IMG submission 35509)
ACATCTACAACCATCACCGCGGCCACACCGCACTCGGCGGCCTCCCACCCGCCAGCCGCGTTCCCAACCTCACGGGACAGAACACCTAGACACGGATCACCCCCGCCTGCGCGGGGAGCACAGGTGGAGCGCAGCGCGCACTCCGTACGTGACCTGGATCACCCCCGCCTGCGCGGGGAGCACGCGAAACGGAGGAACAATGGCGAGGTTTTTGCGGGATCACCCCCGCCTGCGCGGGGAGCACACATTGGACGGGTCGGCATAAGGGTGGGTGACCGGATCACCCCCGCCTGCGCGGGGAGCACACCTTCTCCGCGTTCTCGCGGTAGTACCGAGCCGGATCACCCCCGCCTGCGCGGGGAGCACACCCGCACGGGCACGGGCACCCGCTCATGTACCGGATCACCCCCGCCTGCGCGGGGAGCACACCTTGGTGAGGGAGACGGGAAGGGCGACGGTCGGATCACCCCCGCCTGCGCGGGGAGCACACCCTTAACTGTCTATAGATCTAGAGGGGCCCCGGATCACCCCCGCCTGCGCGGGGAGCACCAGCTCGGTGTCGTCGGTCATGGTGTGGGCTCCGGATCACCCCCGCCTGCGCGGGGAGCACCGGCCGCCCCAGAAGGTGGGGCTCTCCCCGTCCGGATCACCCCCGCCTGCGCGGGGAGCACGCGCAGGCGCTTGCGAACGGTGCCGGCGCGCACGGATCACCCCCGCCTGCGCGGGGAGCACCAGCGAGCAGGCCGCGCCATCGGCAAGCCGCGCGGATCACCCCCGCCTGCGCGGGGAGCACTTCGACGACGTGCCGGTGGCCTCGTAGACAGCCGGATCACCCCCGCCTGCGCGGGGAGCACGGGCGGCAAATACGTCAACCCGTGGCCGGGGTCGGATCACCCCCGCCTGCGCGGGGAGCACATACCCTCTTCACCCTTGCTGCGGTGTATCGCCGGATCACCCCCGCCTGCGCGGGGAGCACAGCTCACTCGACACCTGCACCAGGAAGCCGTACGGATCACCCCCGCCTGCGCGGGGAGCACCAGCTCGGTGTCGTCGGTCATGGTGCGGGTTCCGGATCACCCCCGCCTGCGCGGGGAGCACACACATGGCGAGACAAGCACTAGGATGCGCGGCGGATCACCCCCGCCTGCGCGGGGAGCACACCGGGTCGTCGACACAGAGGCCCTGGTGGGCCGGATCACCCCCGCCTGCGCGGGGAGCACGTGATGACGGCGGAGTCGGCGGGGACTTTCGTCGGATCACCCCCGCCTGCGCGGGGAGCACCTGGTCGGCGGCGAGCCGACCTGGGTTGAGTACGGATCACCCCCGCCTGCGCGGGGAGCACAGGTGCTCTGCTGTCAGCACGCCACGCCGGTACGGATCACCCCCGCCTGCGCGGGGAGCACGGTTCCCCGAAGTCGAGATCTGGGCCGGACAACGGATCACCCCCGCCTGCGCGGGGAGCACCCACTGGCTACGCTCAATCTCGGCCAAGTGGTCGGATCACCCCCGCCTGCGCGGGGAGCACGACGCAGATTCCCGCCGGGCCCGCAACGCCGCCGGATCACCCCCGCCTGCGCGGGGAGCACGAGGCCGTGCTGACGGGCGGCGTGGAGATCACCGGATCACCCCCGCCTGCGCGGGGAGCACCGACCCTGCGGACGGTCACCGCGCTTGCTCGCCGGATCACCCCCGCCTGCGCGGGGAGCACGCGATGGCTACACAGTAGACGTACGGACAGCGCGGATCACCCCCGCCTGCGCGGGGAGCACCGTCGGATGGCTGGCACACGTCACACCCGGCGAAGGATCACCCCCGCCTGCGCGGGGAGCACGCCCAGCTAAGTGGGCGGAGGTCCTAGCGGACCGGATCACCCCCGCCTGCGCGGGGAGCACATTCGGGTTCATGGACCCGTCCGACATGGAGGCGGATCACCCCCGCCTGCGCGGGGAGCACGGTTCCACTCTTCCTCGGACAGGTCCATTTCGTGGATCACCCCCGCCTGCGCGGGGAGCACCCCCACGCGGCACCCGCCACACCTACGCGACACGGATCACCCCCGCCTGCGCGGGGAGCACGCAAAAAGCGTCCAGTAGACGGAGCGTCACCGCGGATCACCCCCGCCTGCGCGGGGAGCACGGCGCAGGGACGACGGTACTCCTCAGAAGACACGGATCACCCCCGCCTGCGCGGGGAGCACGGTGATGTCACCGGGCCGTCAGAGGGAGGTCCCGGATCACCCCCGCCTGCGCGGGGAGCACTCCCCCCCTTCCGTGCGCCCCTTGCGGGTCGCCGGATCACCCCCGCCTGCGCGGGGAGCACCGTGACGGCGGACACCTGGACGCTCTCGCCACCGGATCACCCCCGCCTGCGCGGGGAGCACTCTAGGGTGTGGCATTGTGGGACGAACCCCCCCGGATCACCCCCGCCTGCGCGGGGAGCACCCGCCGCGGGCGAACCCCTCCGGAAGGGGCATCGGATCACCCCCGCCTGCGCGGGGAGCACTCCGTGGTGGGCCGCAGCGTCTGCGTGGAGGCCGGATCACCCCCGCCTGCGCGGGGAGCACGCGAAGCCTTGCTCGGGCGGGATCGAAACCCGCGGATCACCCCCGCCTGCGCGGGGAGCACCTCGTCCCGGGCCCGCAGATACTCCCGCTCGGCGGATCACCCCCGCCTGCGCGGGGAGCACATGAGCTTCTGCAGCGCCTTGACGGCCTCGCCCGGATCACCCCCGCCTGCGCGGGGAGCACTGGCCAGCGTCTGCGCATCGGCACGCAGGATGCGGATCACCCCCGCCTGCGCGGGGAGCACCACGGCCCGGCCTTGGCCATGGCCCCCGAGAGCGGATCACCCCCGCCTGCGCGGGGAGCACGGCTATCTACGTCCGACAGTCCGTCGCCCGCGCGGATCACCCCCGCCTGCGCGGGGAGCACAGGGCGTAGAGCGCCTGGCCGAGGTCCTCGGCCGGATCACCCCCGCCTGCGCGGGGAGCACACGTTTCCGCTCGGGCGCGGGGGACTGCTGCTCGGATCACCCCCGCCTGCGCGGGGAGCACGCGGGAGGCCCGGTTGCCCCCCGCCGGCGTCGCGGATCACCCCCGCCTGCGCGGGGAGCACCCTTGCTGACCTGGGGCGATACTAGGGGTTTACCGATTCGTTATCCGGCTCGGCGGGGTTGAGGGCGATGAGGGTCAGGCCGTCGAAGTCGATGGGGGTTCGGCGGCGTCGGCCGGCGGTGTGGAGGGTGAAGCCCTGTTCGTTGGCGTCGGGGTGGAGGAGGACGGCGGCGCCGTCGCCGATGGAGGCGGAGACGGCGGTCCATAGTTCGGTGCGGACGCGGGCGGAGAGGGTGCCCACGTAGAGGCCGGGGGCCGGTTCGATCATCCAGCGGGTGAGGGCGCCGCGTAGATGGTCGGGGATTGCGGTGGTGGCGATGACGGTCATGGTGGCCATGTCAGTCGTGTCCGTAGTTGGTGCCGCCGGCCAGGCGGCCGAAGTCGGGGTCCCAAAGGTCGACGAGTTCTTCGGTGGCTTCTTCTGCGTCCTCCCGGCGGGTGCCGTCGTCGGGGTCCAGGAGGGATTGGATGTCGGCGACGATGCGCGGGAGGAGGCGGAAGAGGCGCAGGCCGTCGCGGAAGGAGCGGCGGGCCTGGCCGTCGGGGTCCGGTGAGTTGTGGAGGGAGAAGGCCAGGGGGATGGTCAGTTCGGCCTTGTAAAGGTCGGCGATGTCGTAGACGAACGAGTGGGACGTCCCGGTGTGGATGAAGCCGAGGCCCGGTGAGCAGCCGATGGCGTTGATGGCGGCGTGGACGATGCCGTACAGGCAGGTGTTGGCCGCCGAGAGGGCCCGGTTGACGGGGTCCTGGTCGTCCCAGTCGGTGGGGTCGTAGGAGCGTTTGAAGGGCCGGAGCCCGTGCTGCTGGGCGTAGAGGCGGTAGAGCGCCTTCATCCGCTGCCCTTCCAGGCCGCGCAGCCGGGCGATGGTGGCGTCGGCGGGGGCCGTCTCGCCGAACCGTTGCAGATACATCCGGCGGGCCACGGCGGCGCGTTCGGCCTCGTCGGCCCAGGCTCGGGCCTGGAGTTCCAGCCAGCGGGCGGGCATGGAGTCGGGGACGCCGGCCGTGTAGCAGCGCACCCCGCCGGCCCCGGTGCAGACGACGGTGGTGCCGTGCCGGGCGAGTGTGGACAGGGCGCGGCTGGTGATGGAGACGCCCGGTCCGAGCAGGAGGCAGCCCAGCGCGGCGGTGGGCAGGGCGACGCTGCGTTCCTCCTCACCGAGCTGGAAGAGCGCTTTGACGCCGGTGTCGTCTTGGACGATGCGGGCGATGTCGATGTAGAGGAACGACAGCGAGTCGCCGATGCGCGGCAGCATGGCCGCGGTGGGGGCGGCCAGGCGCTGACGGGCGTTGCGTGGCGTGGTGATGCTCATGGGGCGGGGGCGATGGTGAGCAGTCCGCAGCCGTAGGCCTTGCCGCGGCCGATGCCGGCGTGGATCCGGTCGATGAGGGCCTTGGGGTCGGTGACGGTGGCGGTGCCGTCGAACTGGGTGCGGGCGTGGGTGACGCGGTTGTTGTCGGACCGCCTGCCGGTACCGGTGTCGAGCTGCCTGCTGTGCAGGCTGCGCAGGACGAGCCCGGCGGCGTCGGCTTGGCGCCGCCACCATTCGTCGGCTTCGGCACCGTGCAGCGGGACGACCTGTTTGGGGCGGCCGGCGGTGGTGTTCCTGCCGAGCTTGCGGGTGGCGTTGGCGACGATCCGGTAGTGGACGTTCACCCCCTCGCGCAGCCCGTTCAGCAGCGGGGCCAAAGACTTGCAGCGGGCCTTCCCGTAGGAGGCGGGGAGTTTCTCCAGGGCGGGCTCGATGGAGCTCTGCATCAGGATCGAGGTCCCGGTGGGCCGCTCCTCCAGGCGGAACAGGACGGCGGCCCGGCGGCGGGCCTCAGGGCCCAGGCCGTCGGGGAACAGGCTCATGATGCGCCGGTGCAGGCGGACGACGTCGCCCAGGTCGTCGCGGGCGGCGCGGTCGCGGAGGTCGGGAATGATCTGAGTGATCCACAGTTCGGTGCTCATGGCGTCACCGGGGTGTTCTCGCTGGGCTGCTCGGACTGAAGGTGCTCGATGACCGCGGAGAGGTACTTCACGCCCAGCCCCGCGCACCGATCCGCAGGCAGGCGCAGGTGCCGCCGGTAGATGGGGCGGGTCTGGAACCGCCGGTGGTGGGGCTGGAAGGAGACCGGCTCGTCCTGGGCCTCGGTGTAGACCTGCTCGTCCTCCGGGGCGGAGGGCCAGGCGCGGGACTCGAAGGGGGTGTCGCTGCGGAACTCGACCAGCACGTCACCCCGGTCGCGTGGGGCCGTCCGGGCCAGGGGGAGGTCGATCAGCGCGGTGACCGGGTCGGTGCGCAGCACGGTCAGCAGCAGGGGGGCGTTGGGCGGGCAGGACCGGCGGCCCAGGTAGAGCGGCCAGCGCGGGGCGCGGAGGGCCTGGGCGCAGCGGTCCAGCAGGGCCGGGTCGTCGGCGGTGACGGCGACGGTGAACGCGGCGTCCTGCAGGTAGTAGCGGTCGGAGGTGACCGTGGCGGTGTCCGCGGCGCGCCGCTTACCCTTGGCGGTGATCACCGTGAGGTCGCGGGGCATTCCGCCGCCGACGGTGTGGAAGTCCCGCAGCAGCGTCCCGGGACGGTCGATCCGCACGGTGAACCGCAAGGCCCGCAGGTCGGTGACGGGCTCCGTGCGCCGCCGCCCGAAGGCGGCGGCGATCATGCCGATGAGCCCGGAGCGGGTGGGGGCGGTGGCGGTGTCCCGCTGGTTGAAGCGGGAGCGTTCCCCCCACGACTGCAGCGGCCCGCTCAGGTGCAGCAGCAGGCCCGTGGTGGGAGGGGCGTTCACGCGGCCTCCCGCCCGTCCAGGGCCCCGGCCAGCGCCCCCTCGATCAGCTTGTCGAAGGACTCGACCCGCTCCCCCAGCGCGTCGATCTTCTCCTGGGAGAGGGTGGCGTGGGCCGCGTACCGGCATCCGCTCGTCCCCAGCAGCTTCTGGACGGCGGCGGCGTACTCGTTCAGGGCGGCGACCGACGGTTCGCTGTGCCCGCCGTGCCGGTCGGCGCGCACCGGCTTCTCGAAGGCGCCCGCGTAGGAGACCGGCCGGTCGGTGCGGACGGTCAGGTGCGCCAGGTGCGGGATGGTGTGGGGGGCGGTGGAGTTCTTCTTGGCCCGGGGCAGGGACAGCAGCGCCGCCTTGAGGAGACCGGCCGCCAGCTCCCGGGTGGCCTCAAGGTCGCCCCCGAGGTTGGCGTGCAGGTCGTTCAGGTCCAGGACGATGTAGCGGTAGAGCACCCCGGCGCTGTGCTCGGCCTGGCCCATGTGGGCGCTGCCGGTGGTGTCGCCCCAGATGTCGGTGACGTCGTCCACCGCGCTGAAGTAATCGATCTCGGTGGTGGTGGCGTGGGTGGTGAAGGCGTGGGCGACCTGGACGGCGCCGTCCACCTCGGCGTCATCGACCTGGGCGAGCATCCGGCCGAACAGGTTGATGACGCCGTTGCGGCGGCGGAGGATCTCATCGACCTTGCCGGTGGGGATGACGCTGTCCTTGCGGCCGAACTTGGCCGGGTCCTTGGGCTCCTTGGCGTTCTCCAGCGCCTCGCGGTACTGGATCGCCAGCTCGGCCAGCTCGGGGACGGCGGAGGAGGGGATGTAGACCATCGCGGCCGTGGACCAGTGCTCGCCGGTGCCGCCGGTCTCCTCGCCGTCGGTCTTCTTCTTGGGGGCCTCGCCGCCGACGCTGCTGGCGACCACGATGTGGCGGCCGGCGCGCTCGGCCAAGTCGGCGGGCCAGCCGTGGTGTTCCTCCAGGTGGCGGGCGAGGTACTCGGGCAGCCGGCGGGTGCGCAGCGCGGCCTCCTGGCCGAGGGAGGTCTGCAGGTACAGGCGCATGGCCCGCTTCCAGCACTGGCTGCTGACCCGGGTGCGTTCCTTGCCGCCCCAGGTGACGGTCTTGACGGCGTTGGTGTCGTCCCGGTTGAGGTTGGCGAACGGGATGGCCTGGATGATGTGCGCTTCGATGAAACGTCCGGGGATCGTGGTCATGGAAAGCTCCGATTCGTCGGGGGTTGGAAGACGAGTCGTTTTCGCCACGCGGCCTCAGGCGGTGTTCAGGACGTGCCGTCCCAGGACGCGGCCTCGCCCACGGGATAGCCGTCCCGACCTGCGGAGGCGGCGTGGCGGGGAAAGAGTCATTGGGAACCGTGCTCGTCGTCGTCCGCCTCCTGGGCGGCTTTGAGTTCGTCTTTGAAGCGGGTGCGGTAGAAGTCCTGCAGCCAGCGGCGCGCGATCCGGTCGCGGTCGTCCTCCCACCAGACCAGGTCCAGCAGGAGTTGGGCCCAGTCAACGGCGGAGGACCGGTCCGCCAGGATCCGGACCGCCGCGGGCAGGCGGCGGTGCAGGTCGTCCACGCTCTGGCGGGTGAGCTGGTCCAGCCGGGCCTCGGCGGCGCTCTCGCGGAGGAGCCCGCGGCCCACGCCTTCGGCGAGGCACTGGCCGAAGCTGCGGCCGGTGAGGGCGTCGGAAGGCGGCGCCTCCCGGGCCTGCGGCGGCAGGGAAGCGATCATTGCGGCGATCGCGTAGTAGGCCTGCTGGACGGTCTCCCGTTCCTCGGGCACCCTCGCGGCGATCACCTTGTGCATGCGGTGGCACTCGTCCAGGGGGCGGCCCAGGCCGCTGCGCAGGGCGGCGCGTTTCCCGGGGTCCTCGCACAGGCGGAAGACCTCGGCGACGAAGCGGCGGGGTCTCTCCAAGGACGGATGGACGGCGGTTGTCTGCTGGGCGGTCATGGCTTCCTGCTGAGCGGTCGAAGACGATGAGGTGGAACGGCGGTCCTTCCGCTTGGCTTTGCGGGCGCCGCCGTAAAGCTCCAGCCGGGCTTCCTCGATGGCGCGGGCGGTGCGGGCGCCGCGGGCGTGATCCCGGGTGATCTGGTCGAACACGGAGATCGCCACGCGGCGGAACGACTGCCAGTGCCGGTCGTAGTCCTGGTTGCGCAGCCGCGTCCAGAAGATCTCTTCCGCCTTCGGCCAGTACGCGGCGGCGGCGTGCTCCGCCCAGGCGCAGTCCTTGGGCTTGTCATCGACGACGGCCGCCCAGGCGCGTTTGACGGCGTACTCGAGGCGGCCGCCGTACAGCTCCCCCGCCGTCCGCATGTCGCCGATGCGACGGGCGGTGGCGAGGTCCTCGTCGTTGATGCGGAAGAGCAGCGGCGGGGTGACGGCCGAGATGAACTGGATGTCCTTGGTCTTGCCGTCCTGCTCGAAGCCCAGGGCGCGGACCTTGAACGAGCCGAGATCATCCAGGCCGGTGCCGAACACGGCGGGGCGCCGGGGCTGGGTGCCGGTGGCGGTGGTGGGCAGATCCAGCAGGCCGTCCAGGTCGCGCCAGAGGGCGCGTCCCGCATCGGCGGGGCGCGCGTAGAGGTTGCCTTGCTTGCTGATCTGGAAGATCACATAGGCGTCGTTGGTGGAGGGCAGCTTCCCGCGGTGACCCCAGGTGATGTAGGCGTCGGTGACGTGCCGCCCGGTGTCGTCGGGGACCAGGAGCAACGCATGCTGCCAGCCGCCGGTCAGGCGAGTGCAGGGACCGGGGTAAGGGTTGGGGGTGCGCGGCGGGGCCAGCGGGTCGGGCAGGTCAGCGAGTTCCCAGGGGCAGGGGTCGTCTGCTCTGCGCAGGCCTTCGGGCGGCGGGGTCAGCCCGGCCAGCAGGGTCTCCAGCAGGGTGTCGCCCTCGGGGTGGTAGGACAGGCTCCCCCGCAACGGGCCGGCGGACACATCGGCGGCGGTGACGTCGGCGTGGGTGCGGGTGGAGCAGCGCCCGGACGGGCCGTAGTAAAGCCAGACCAGCAGGGACAGAAAGGCGTCGGGCGTGGGGACGGGGATGGGCGAGGCGTCCCAGTGGTGCCCGAACCACACCGAGTTGCTGCCGGCGGGGCGTCCCAGGACCAGCTTGTTCACGCCGGCGCTCTTCGGGCACACCGCGGGATCGGCCAGCCTGGGGTCCTGCAGGAACGGCCGCTGCGGGTGGAACAGGTCGAACCTGCCTTCATGCTCGGCGAAGTAGGCATCGACGGCGTCGGGGGCCAAGGGCTCGCCGAAGATCTCCGCGCGCCGGTCCAGCCAGTCCCCGTCCCCGTCGGGGTTCTCGTCCAGCCCGGTGACGCGGGCGGTGAGCGCATACAGCAGCCGGTACATCGCCGAGAGGGCGGGCGGAGGGGTGATGGCCAGCGCCTCGATCTCATGGGCGTGCACGAGCAGGTCCCGCAGGCCGAGCCTTGACGGGCGGTCGGGTCCGGCTTCTTTCCAGCGGACCTCCGCCCATGGCTCCAGTGCCAAGTCGAAACTGACGTCCGATGCCACGAACGCCCCTTTCCTAGGTCAGGAGACCGGTCGGCGAACCGTTTTCAGCACCTGCCGCCAAGGGATGGGAGGGCGCCGAGCCTTTACAGCGCACGGCTCACCTGAGGTCCCGGGCGCCACAGCGCCGCGGTTCCCAGTCCCTCGTCCGTGACCTCTAAAAACGGCAGACCGAAAAGGTTCAGTAAGCTGCTCTGGAACCTCCCGTAGTGGCGGGAGACGGCTCGTCCGGTGGACGTCGCCTGAGTTCTCCTGCGGAAAACTCAGGCCATCAGGGGTGAGGGCTCCCGCTCGGGTGCGGTGAGAGTGAGGAGGTAGCCACCGCCTCAGCCGGGCGAGAGCGGCCCTAGCCGAAGCTTTGAATTCCCTGCTCAGCGGGGGTGGCCCGGTTGTCACGGGCAGAGAATCCGCAGCTTCGGCACTTCCCCGCGAAGGCGGGGGTCCACCGAGGTGCCCCAGAGGCAGGTATTAGGGGCATCTCGGATGCCTCTAATCTAGCAAGGTTGTCACGGGTAGGACATCTGAAGTCCCACATTCGCCTGATAAGTCACCTGACCTGGCCGCAGCCGCCCATACCAGCCGCCGTCGGAGGCGCGCCGCATCGGCAGCAGCTTCCAGTCGCGCAGCACGGCGTTCTTATCCCAGGAAGGCGGCGGCTCCAGCAGCTCGGCCTCCTCGCCGCAGTACCGGCCAGGGACCGGGATCATGTACTCGGCGATCAGACGCGCCTGGTCACGGGTCACCCGTGACCGCCCCTCCATCCCCGGCACGGGAATCCGGCCGGTCTCGTCCAACGTCCACACGCCGGGGCTCTGTTCATAGACGCACACCAGGCGCTCAGAGTCGGCCCCCAGGCGGGTGGTCAGCCACGCCGAACTCACCTTGGCCTGAGCCTCGCTGAGATTGCGGAGGTCGCGGAGCTTCCCGTCGCGGGGCGAGCAGATCATGACCAGGTCGGCGGTCTGCCGCTGGGCGGCCTCACCGCCGAGGCGTTCACCGTCCGCTCGGACGATCCGGCGCGCATTGGCCTCGTCCAGCGCGACCACCGAGGTGAAGTCCTCGGCGTAGACCGCATCGACCAGGGCCTGCACATCGCCCGGGATCTGGACCGGCTCGGCGCCGCGTGCGTGCAGCAGCCTGCTGGTGCGGTGCAGGAGGGATTCGTCGTAGACCCCGCCCCACTCCTCGGGCACCGCGAACTCCCCCTGGTCGTCCACCGGATCCAGCACGATCACGCGGGGCGCGGCGCCGGCCCAGTCCGGGCGGCGCTCCCGGTGCAGGTCGATGCGCCCGTCGCGGTGCCGCTGGCATCTGCCCGAGCGCTGCAGCAGCAGCGCCATGGGCGCCAGGTCGGTGATGAGCAGGTCGAAGTCCAAATCCAGCGACTGCTCGACGATCTGCGTGGCGACCAGGACCGTGCGGGGACGCCCGCCCTCCTTGCCGAAGTCCCGTTCACAGGCCTCGGTGATCGCGGCCCGGTCGCGCGCCCGGTAGCGGGAGTGCAGCAGCCGCAGCTCGGGGGGCCGTCCGCCCTCTTCCGCCACGCGGCGGAACCAGTCGGCCAGGTACCGGTAGGTGTCCTGGGCCTCGGGGACCGTGGTGCAGCACACCAGGACGCATCCGCGGTCACCGTTGACCACCTGGGCCAGCAGGTCCTTGATGACCGCGAGCCGATGCCCCGGCCGGGACGGGTCCTTACCGCGCCGCACCGGAACCATCTCGAAGGCGACGGCGCGTTCCCGTTCGCTGGTCACCTCCCGGGGAGGGTGGACGGTACCGGTCACGGCGTCGGCGAACAGCCACCCCGGATAGCAGGGCCGCAGCTCCTGGGGGACCGTGTGCCCGGCGCCGCGCAGGTAGGCCTCGACCAGGGAGCGCGCCGCGGCGCCGGTGAGCGTGGCCGACAGCAGGATCACGGGGGCCCGCAGCGCGCCCAGCCACTCCAGCCACCGCAGCAGCAAGGCGTGCATCCAGGCGTCGTAGGAGTGGGCCTCGTCGATCACCACGACCTTGCCCGCCATCGCCATCAGGCGCAGCACGTTGTACTTCACCGGCAGCACCCCGGTCAGCCCCTGGTCGATGGTGAAGGTGGTCAGCGGAGCGAGCAGTCCCCGCCGGCCGGCGTGCAGCCACTGCGCCGCCTCCGTCGAGGCCTCCGCATCGGTGATCACCGCGTCGCCGCCGGCCGCACCGGCGGCCGCGTCCCCGGCGGCGTCCGACGACAGCCAGGCCATGCTGTGGACCTTGGTCAGCGCCGCGTCCTCCCGCAGCGCCCGCCGGGCGAACCGCGAGACCCGCTTGTGCATCGCGTCGGTCGTCGCCATCGTCGGCAGGCAGAACCCCAGCCCGTTGGCACCGCAGGCGCGGGCCAGCACCCCCGCCGCATACAGGGCCGCCTCCGTCTTGCCGTCGCCCGGCGGGGCCGTGCACAGCACCAGGCCGGGACCGTTGACCAGCTCGGGCAGTTCCTTCATCACCGAGGCCTGCAACGGGTTCGGCTCATCGAAGCCGAACAGCTCCCGGAAGGTCCGGTCCTCCAGCAGGCCGCGCCCCAGCCCCGCGTCCCGCACCACCTGCGGCGCATCGGCCACCGCCCGCTCCCAGTGAGCCCGCAGCTCCTCCGGGGACGCCTCCCACCCCTCCCCCGGCATCCGCGCGACGATGAACGACTCCTGGCTGGCCAGCCAGTCCGCCACGATCACGATGCCGAGCACCACGACCGCCACCGGCACCGGAAGACGCTCCCGCAACACCTCCCGGGCACCGGTCAGCTCTCGGAGCACAGCCGCATGCGCCCGGCACTGCTCCTCCCACACACCCCTGCCTACGCCGGGACGAGACCGGGGGGCCCGCAGCTCCGGACGCCTCATCGCGGCACAGAACCGCCCATGATGCCCGCCGAGCAACTGAGCGATCTGATGCCCGACGTCCCGGCGTGCACTGTCAGCGGCCGGATAACCCAGCGCCCGGAAGATCTCAACCAGCACCCATTGCGTCACCTCGTTATGACGCAAACCGGATATCGCTTCGTCTTGTTCGTACTCCGAAGCCTCTGTGACCAGTTTCTGATAAAGGTCACCGGCCAGCACCTGAAACGACGGCGACACTTTACCGATATCGTGCAAACCAGCCCAAAAACAGACAAGGCTCCTCATATGCGCAGCGACGCGCTCACCAAGCACATCCGCACGCAAGACCCCCAGCCCAGCGATCCACACATCCCAGAGCGCCCCGGCAATCGCCGCTGTATCGATGAGATGGCAGACCACCGGATAAGGCCCCGGCAGCCCATCTCGCTTCCCCCACAACCGCGCATCGACGGACCGCAGAGCCTCCCCACCAAGGCCGCCCATAGATACGACCCCCGTCTCGCAACTCACATCTCTGGCTTCGAGACAACTGCATCACACCCCACCGACAAAATCGCCAAGATGCATAGACTCCCTCTCGTGCCAGTCCAGCCTTCACTCCAATCCACAAGGTCACAAATCAGTAACGCCGCCCTATAATCCCAGGTCAGCAAGGGGTGCTCCCCGCGCAGGCGGGGGTGGTCCGGCATCCGCACCGTCTGGAACAAGCTCCAGGACGTGCTCCCCGCGCAGGCGGGGGTGGTCCGGCGACCCGCAAGGGGCGCACGGAAGGGGGGAAGTGCTCCCCGCGCAGGCGGGGGTGGTCCGTTGCGGGAATACGATGCTCGGTACCGCCGCGAGTGCTCCCCGCGCAGGCGGGGGTGGTCCGGCGTATGCCGGCGGTGTCATGACCCTTGCGCGGTGCTCCCCGCGCAGGCGGGGGTGGTCCGCCATCGCCTCGCTCGCCTGATCATCAGGTACGGTGCTCCCCGCGCAGGCGGGGGTGGTCCGCCGGTGGACACTGGACGGTGTGGTACGGCCACGGTGCTCCCCGCGCAGGCGGGGGTGGTCCGCCGCGACATTCGCCCGCAGCGCAGCGCCATATGTGCTCCCCGCGCAGGCGGGGGTGGTCCGCGGTACCGCACATTGAGAGTGTTGTTGACACTGTGCTCCCCGCGCAGGCGGGGGTGGTCCGCGGGGTTTGTGGTTAGTCGCCATCAACAACAAGTGCTCCCCGCGCAGGCGGGGGTGGTCCGCCGTCGTCCCTGCGCCTGGGGGGCGGACCGGCGTGCTCCCCGCGCAGGCGGGGGTGGTCCGTCAAGAACTGGCACCGCCCCGGACCCGGGGCCGTGCTCCCCGCGCAGGCGGGGGTGGTCCGGCTTCGACCTCCCGCACCCTGGCCACCAGGTCGTGCTCCCCGCGCAGGCGGGGGTGGTCCGAGCTTCACCGACCAGTACCTGCTGGCCCGCCGGTGCTCCCCGCGCAGGCGGGGGTGGTCCGGGCTCTGGGAGACGAGATCATCAGTAGAACGTGTGCTCCCCGCGCAGGCGGGGGTGGTCCGTACACGCGGCGAGCGCCGTTAGCCCGCTGGATGTGCTCCCCGCGCAGGCGGGGGTGGTCCGCACACCAACCCCCACCCCTCTCCTCATGTGAGGTGCTCCCCGCGCAGGCGGGGGTGGTCCAAGGCAGCCGTCGCCGTCCCCGTCTCCAACGCGGTGCTCCCCGCGCAGGCGGGGGTGGTCCGGCTTCGACCTCTCGGATGCGGGCCACCAGATCGTGCTCCCCGCGCAGGCGGGGGTGGTCCGTCGGCCCCGCCGTGCCGGCATCTCCGCCGCCGGTGCTCCCCGCGCAGGCGGGGGTGGTCCGCAGGCGCCGGGGACGTAGAGAGGGGGGCTGGGTGCTCCCCGCGCAGGCGGGGGTGGTCCGAACAGGCGGGCGGTGTGCTCGGCGCCGTCCAGGTGCTCCCCGCGCAGGCGGGGGTGGTCCGCGACATACGACAAATTGCAGACTGTGACCGGGGTGCTCCCCGCGCAGGCGGGGGTGGTCCGCGGGTGCCCTTCCCCCCTTCCGTGCGCCCCTTGTGCTCCCCGCGCAGGCGGGGGTGGTCCGCTAGACCACTAGTCGACCGCTGTCAACTGGGGGTGCTCCCCGCGCAGGCGGGGGTGGTCCGCGAGAGAGCGCCGCACAGCGTCGTCTGCGCGGGTGCTCCCCGCGCAGGCGGGGGTGGTCCGAAGGCGTTCAGGAGCTGCAGGGCCGCTTCCTGGTGCTCCCCGCGCAGGCGGGGGTGGTCCGTCCAGATAGAGGACCCCGTTGCCGGCGGCCAGGTGCTCCCCGCGCAGGCGGGGGTGGTCCGGCATCGGCGCTCTCGGCAACCGCGAAGACCTAGTGCTCCCCGCGCAGGCGGGGGTGGTCCGCCGGCCACCGAGGGCACCGAGTAGGCCCGCCGGTGCTCCCCGCGCAGGCGGGGGTGGTCCGGGATCGTCAGAAGCGCTACGGCGGGAAGCGTCGTGCTCCCCGCGCAGGCGGGGGTGGTCCGCGGATCCTCGACCCGGACCCGCTCACCGGCCTGTGCTCCCCGCGCAGGCGGGGGTGGTCCGCCGCGGCAGATACGGGTCACCGGAGTCCAGTGGTGCTCCCCGCGCAGGCGGGGGTGGTCCGCGTTCCGCGATGGAGCAGCAGCAGTGGCTCTCGTGCTCCCCGCGCAGGCGGGGGTGGTCCGCGCGTGCAAGAGGCCGCATTCCGGCCGATGCGGTGCTCCCCGCGCAGGCGGGGGTGGTCCGCGGCCCCGCCAGCCTCCTCTCCCGGCCGGCGGGTGCTCCCCGCGCAGGCGGGGGTGGTCCGCGAGAGACCAAAGCGAGAGACCAAAGCGAGGAGTGCTCCCCGCGCAGGCGGGGGTGGTCCGGCCCAGTACGCCACCCCTCACTTGCACTGCACGTGCTCCCCGCGCAGGCGGGGGTGGTCCGGCTGTCTACGAGGCCACCGGCACGTCGTCGAAGTGCTCCCCGCGCAGGCGGGGGTGGTCCGTTCTGCGTGCGCGGATCCTCATCATTTTCCTGGTGCTCCCCGCGCAGGCGGGGGTGGTCCGCGCCGACACCAGAGGCCGGTTACAAGGCGCGGGTGCTCCCCGCGCAGGCGGGGGTGGTCCGGGCTCCATGCCCTCCAGGTAGGCGGGCAGGTTGTGCTCCCCGCGCAGGCGGGGGTGGTCCGTCATACCGTCTGACATGGGGACTTGTGTTTTAGTGCTCCCCGCGCAGGCGGGGGTGGTCCGGGCGGCCGTCGTCAGGGATTGGCTATCCCTGGGTGCTCCCCGCGCAGGCGGGGGTGGTCCGGAGCCCACACCATGACTGACGACACCGAGCTGGTGCTCCCCGCGCAGGCGGGGGTGGTCCGCGTTGTCGTTGGCCAGCTCACTGGACACCTGCGTGCTCCCCGCGCAGGCGGGGGTGGTCCGCGCGGGCCGCA
>JGI25327J35509_1001858_pt1 | contig 15618 bp, 22 predicted proteins | sample HigsolmetaAR202D_FD_35509 | JGI IMG/M metagenome (IMG submission 35509)
GGATGGATCATCCAGAATAAGAACAAGCCCCAAGGGCGAGGCCGGAAGGCGATTTATGAGATGACAAAAAAATTTTGAAATAATCTGAAAAAGGGCTTTTCTTTTCCTCCGAAATCAGGCATAGTTCGATTATCACTAAAAAGTGCCTTGTTGGGCAGATGGAGACAAGAGATGGCACAGTTCAGGTACTTCGCAGACATAAACGGGCAGGTGGTAGAGTTGACTCGGGTGCGCCATGACGGCAGCCCCAGCACGAAAGCCTCGTCGTTTGAGGGTATCCCTGTCGGCTCTGACCCAGTTTTCGTGCCAGGCAAAGGCTGGACAGGCTTCATCCGCGCCACGCGTGTGGTCGAGTACAAGTCCAACCCTTCCAAGCACGAGTGCGATGCTCGTTGCTTGAATGCCACTGGCATGAAGTGCGAATGCTCTTGTGGCGGCAAGAATCATGGGCGCGGCAACTTCATCTGTGTGGAGGCCGCATGAGTGCCGTCGTTAGCATATCATGCGACAGGCAGAGGGAGATAAGAGATGGTAGCTAAGCCAGTTATTTCAAACGCCAAGTACGAGTCCACAGGTGAGACCAAAACTGTTTTCGGCATCACCCTGCACCGTATCCGTGCCAAGGCAGCCATCGGCAATATCGCAGCCGGAACACTGGGTGGCTGGATCGAGAGCGAAAAGAACCTTGCTATCTCTGGCAATGCGTGGGTCTCCGACAATGCGCAGGTCTCTGGAAAAGCGCGGGTCTTCGGAAATGCTCAGGTCTACGGCAATGCGCGGGTCTTCGAAAATGCTCAGGTTTCCGGCAATGCTTGGATCTACGGCAATGCATTGGTCTCTGGCACCGCTCATGTCTCTGGAAATGCTCAGGTCTACAGCAATGCGCAGGTCTCTGGGAATGCGAATGTCTACTGCGACGCATTGGTCTCTGGCAACGCATTGGTCTATGGCAATGCATTAGTCTCTGGCAATGCGTGGGTCTCCGGCAATGCGCAGGTCTCCGGCGACGCATGGATCTCCGGCAACGCATTGGTCTGCAACGATGCAGGCCACATCATCGTCGGTCCTGTCGGTCCCGAAAATGGATACTTGACTGCCTTTGTCGAAAGGGACGGCACCATCCGTGTTACGCATGAGGGCTTTGACGGGACGATAGATGAGTTCGCTGCTGCCATGGACGACGCCTATGGCGACGAGCCGCATGGCGTCGTCTATCAGCTGGCTATCGAGATGGTCCGGGCGCGGTTTGACGCAACTCTGGCCGGGTCTGACGATGCGATGGTGTAACTGCAGCAAAAAATCTCAATGACACTTAGAAAGGCGAAATTCAGATGATGACACATATCGGAAGCACCGCGCTGGTGGCGCTGCAGAACGCAGCCAAGGCTCGTACTGAATATCTGCGGCATCTTGAACGTGCGATGATGCTCGATCCCGATCCGGAATATCGGGCACAGGCGAAGGCCGAATATCTCAAATTGACTGCGCTGCGCTGTGGGCACTGCGCTGGATTGGGAAGGGTCTTTGTGTGCCGGCATTGGCCGCGCTGCAATTGCACCGATGGGGTGGTTGAGAGCGACTGTCCCGGTCATTCCGCGACATGCCCCAAATGCGAAGGCAAGGGCAATCTTACAAGAGGAGAATGATCATGAAAAAGCTGCTTATCAGCGCGGCCTTGGCCCTTGGAATTATCCCTCCAGCAGAAGCAAATGGTGACCCGTGCATGTCTTTAGAGGTGACGGCATTGGCGATCCTCGAAGCTAAGAATGAGGGAATGCCAATGTCTGTGGTCATGGATCTCGCGGGAAAGTCATCCGAAAACAAGGATGTCCGTCGCCTCATGCAGGCGCTGGTCATGGATGCCTATAACCTTCCTGCGATGATGTCGGAAGAAGGGAAGCGTCGACAGGCGACCCAGTTTATGCACGAGGTCGCATCCGCCTGCTACCAGATGCTGGATAACGCTGGGGCCCTGGACTGATGCCTGTATGGCAGGGCAGGCAATCGCCCTGCCTCTTTTGAGGGAAAGACTATGACAGAGATCAGCTATCACCCCGATCCCGAGATCAACGCCGAGGTGCGCGAACAGGCTATCGAAGCGGAGATTTTGGACCTAGCAATCGGCTATCCGCCGCGCCGTTGGATTTGCACATGCGGGGCCAGCCACACTCGAGGGCACTTTCCTCCCGGCATCATCGGCAGTCATCGGTGCCTTAACTGCGGCTATGTCGGCTTCGACGGCATCATGGTTGATGAAGAGGAATGGGCGCGCTTCCAACGCGACAAGGGGAGTGAGCAATGAATGACCGCTACACGAAGATCAGAGAAGCCCTTGAGATGGGGCCAACATCGGGGCCGTGGCGTGTTGCAGGGATCACCTCGGTTGGGTCAGGCATGGGCTATTACTCTGTCGCCACCACCGATAACACGATCATCTGTACGCTGCGTGATCGTCCTTCCGGTGACGCCTACATGATCGCCGCCTGCGACCCGGACACCATCCGCGAGTTGCTGGCCGAACGCGACCGGCTCGTGGAGCGCATGGCGGAGTTGGAGAAGGCTGCAAAGCAGGCCGAATATTGCTTGACCAAGGACAGTCTTGCGGATGCTGAGCGCATTGACGACGCATTGTCAGTGATCCGTCGCACAGCCCGCTCGCTTGTGAAGGGAGGCGGGGATGTCGAATAAGCAGATCACGGATGAGATGGTCGAGGCTGGAGCAAAAGCGCTTGGCGGAGACGATTGGATAACATGCGTCCACGACAGGCCGATGTGGCGGCGCGAAGCTAAGGAAGTCCTAGAAGCCGCCCTCGAAGCGGCCGCCCCGGCGCCAATTAGCCTCTTGGACGCAGAAAAGGCATTCATGGACCGGGTTTGGCCGAAACTGCAGAATGGCTGCTATCGCGTTCACGGCTCAATGCCGGTTGAAATACGGGGGCTGGATTTCAACGAGTTCGTTCGCGACGGCCTTTGTGCCGTCCTCGAAGCCGCCGACCCGCAGCCGAGTGGAAATATAGAAGAAGCCACACAGATCATTCAGGCGTTCATCGACCAAGGGCTTGATTACATAAAGAGAAACAACAGGGTGGAGGAAGCTCTACACCATCTGAAAATTATTGAGGGTGAGGCTAATCGCGTTACCAATCCGGTCACCAAGAACAATCTCCTTTACGAGATTGAACGGATTAGGGCTGCCCTCATGGCAAGCAAGTCGGAGCAGCACCCGGACGACGAAGCCGTCGACCGCTTCGCAGCGGCCATGAAAGCGAAACTGAAATGGGAGCGGGAAGAAAGAGGCCGCTACGGATGGAACGACCCGGAAGTGTGCAGCGAAGAATATCTCGCGAAGCTCCTTATCGAGCATCTGGCGAAGGGCAACGAAGGCAACTTCGAGGACATCGCCAACTTCTGCATGATGCTGCATCAGCGTGGCGCTCACCCGCGTGTGCTGGCCGACGCCCTCGCATCATCCAAGCCACATCAGGCGGTGCGCCCTACAAGAGGGAAACGGCAACGGAGAAAAGATCATGAGCAGGAAACAGACTGATAATCGCTTTTGGCGCATCAAGAAAGGTGAGCCTATCCCGGAATGGCTCCAAAAAGGGGCTACGGTTGCTGGTGTGGTTGCTGGTGACGACCTCATTGTGATCCTGTCTGAGACGGAAGGATATGATGTTTATCTGGCCGACCCAAATTCCAGCAGGCCGATGATGAAAGTTACAGCAGAAAACATGCCCGAAGATTTTTTGATTACTGGAGCGCCGACCTGTTTTCACACGACAAGCTCCCTACACTACACGATTGGAACTCTCCAAAAGGAAAATGAGGCGCTGGCAGATGCTCTGCGAGGGCTGCTGCAGGCGTACAAGAATGCCTTTGATTGGGCAGACGAACTAACACCAGAAACGGCCGAGGCCGAGCGCATAGCCAACGAGGTGCTAGAAGCCTTCACACCATCCAGGATGGAGCAGGTTCCGAGCGAAGCAGAGGCAGAGGCAGAGGAGGGCAAGTGATGTTTGACTTCACTTCCCTGCCTCGTCCTAAGACCCACCCACGACCAACTTATGCCAGAACTGTGAGCCTGTACCAGACAGGTCTCTTGTCTCTCGGCTTTCTTTGGGAGTTGGCGAGGCACGACGAGGTTTTCGGAGCCTATCTGTGCCGTGCTGGCATCCCGAGGCTTTCCAAAGGCGAGACGGGCCGCGCCGAGCAGGAACAGAGACGATGAGTGTGCCAACCATCAAAGGCTGCGCGACTTATGCCGAACTGACGATGGTCAAGGGCGGAATTGTGCTTTCTGTGCTGCTTCGAGGCGCTGCAATATCTCCTTCGTCACTTTCATGTCAGACGCAAGATTATTGAGTGTCTCATTGAGCGATTTCATGGTGTCGGCCGCATCGTTCGCGGCCTTTTCCATCGTCGCAATCCGCAGCTCGTGATTGTCGAGACGGCGAATGGCGATTTCATTTGCCGAGACACGCGCCGTGAGATTGGCGATATTTGTCTCGTTGATGGCTCGGCCCTGCCTTAGATCGGCCAGGGTATAGCCCCACGCGACAAGGCCACCAGCGAAGCCGACCAACACCACAAGGGTGTTCAAGTTCCATTCCCATTTCCATGTCGGTGCGTTCATCTGTGGTTCCTTCATCGATCCCCCGGCCCTTGTGTGCTATTTGCAGTAGGCGTCACGACGCGCATTGAGTGCCCTGATCTCATCCACTGTCCTGGATGTATCTCCTGAGGCCGAATAGGTGATGGGCTGCCAGATTAGGCAGACGTCATCGGTCCCGGTTGTAGGGGTCGTCTGACACGCGGCCAGAAGGCCGAGCATTGGCAGCACGCTTAATACGATTGAGGTTCTCTTCACGCTCTTGAGCATGTCGAATCCTTTCCTCATTCCGGCCTGCCCTTTTGCCTGTTGCCCATACTTTCCAGGCGCCAAGAAGTGCCGCACCCGCCGCAATGAGATACGGCCAAGCCCATGCGATGAGAGTGCTCACGTCGCCCACCCCATGCGCTTTGCGATCACGTACCAAAGCTCTGTCGCGCCCCATACAATGCCCGCCAGCAACATTTCAATGAGCATGGCGAAGTCTGGATCACCGACGAGGGAATGCCCTATTTGTGGATCAATCCACGCCCTAGCGATGAGAGCACCGACAACGACACGCAAGAGTATTCTTACGATTGGTCCCAGCATATCAACCTCCACAGAAGACACCAATGAGATTGCACGGTAGATTCGCTAGCCAGACACCAAGTGCGATCAGCCCAGAAATGATTGCAGTGATAAGCCCTGCCCTGCCCTGAGACTGGACTTTGCCCTCAGCACGTAGCCTCACCTCGGCCAGCACTTCACGCACTTCCGCCACTGTTACCGATGCTCTTTGCCCGCTATAGTAGCTCTTGCCGCTTGTCGTCGGCAACGACGCCCATTCTTTCGCCAGCGCATTGATTAGCGCGTCTTCGCTCATCTCGCCGGCCAGCCATTGATCAATGCCACGTGAGCCAAGAAGGAAGCAGGCCATGCGATCCTGCATATGGGCGTCGTAGCGCTCTTTGCCGGTGAGCCCTAGAGCCTTCTTAATACGCCGTAGCGTGGTGCGCACGATCTGGTATCGGCCAAGTGCCGATGAGTTCCGCCTGTTTTTCGGATGGACGAGCATCTTTGTCTGCAACGCATCGATTTCATCGAGCGTCATCTTGACAAGCTCAACGTCGCCCCCGGTATAGGCCCCATAGTCCAATGTCTCATTGTAGCCGCGCCCCTTGTCTGTGCCCTCGCTCTTGCCGATCAGATCGAGCAGAGGGCGATAGACAAAATAAGGGTCGCTCCTGGCGAAGACCGTTTGTGACATGAGAGTTCCTTTGTGAGTGTTAATTGTCGTTTGGCTGGTGGCAGCGACCGGCCTGCCCTGAGGCGATCTGCTCCAGCGCTTCCTCAATGTCGGGATCAAGCGAGACGCCTTCCCCCACCATCGTTTCGCCGTCGTAATCCCATGTGTGGGTGGCTTTGGTGCTCAAGACCAGAAGCGCTCTGGCGATCACGGCCAGTTTTTCATCAACTGTCATTGTTGTGGCCATAGAGGCCTCCTATGATGTAGGCAATCAACTTAGGCGTACCGCCACTGTCACTGTAAAGCTAATTACTTGGCCCGATGTCGCATTTTGGACAGCCACAGTTTCATCGGCTATGGACGCTGCTATAGCTGCGCCGGTCGAGAAGTCAGCGGCAGACGCTGATAAAACCTCAACGTCATGCCCGGCGGGTGGCGAGAACGTGAGGCTAACGATCCCATTGGAGACAGCCGTGGCACGGATGCTATATTTAAGGACGTAAGGCCCCGAGATATCGATCTCTCGCGGTGTAGTGGAGGTGATATTTGTTGTATTTGCGCCACCACTGATAGTCGGATGATACCAAATAGGATCACCCAATACGTTAGCTATCACACCTGCCCCCGACTCATTCATATTGAATGTAGCGTTCGACACATCCCTAACAATAACTTTGGCAAAATAGTTCGTGGAAAGTTTCATCTTCCCATCAAAATTAAACCCATTAACCCCCCGCAATAAAATTTGCCCCTCAATACGACCCGATATTCTAATATCTCGGAACGGCACTAAGTTTTGGTTAGAGTTTTGCGCATATACCGATATTGCCGGATAATTTGAAAGCGGCTGGCCGTGTTCAGAGACATTCAGAGCCTCATCGATGTCTATATCAATCACCTTAAAAGGACCTCTAGGAGAGTATCCCGGCAACTGCCAGTCGTCCGCGAGAAGGGCCGAGTGAATAAGAAAACCTTGTGCGTTTCTATGGCATTGATCTCCAATGCTTAGAATGTTCGCAAAACTGGATCCCAGGCCATAGTCCTCCCAGAAGAACCCGCGTCCGAAAGGACCACCATTGAACCTTCTAGCTCTTGAGCCATAAGAACTCCGGTTTCCACCATCTAGGTCCAACGGGTCTGTGTCTTTAGTGTCGCGGCCATTGTCGTTGTATTTTCCATTGATTGATGTGAAGTTGATGACACTATCAAGTGAATATCCACACCGACCATTCCAAGTGAATCGGCAGCTATCGAGCACGATATCGCGAAAGCAGAAGTCGTTATCATCCCGGTCCTCATAGACGGGATTGCGCCGATAACCCGACCAAAAAATCACCCCATCAGTAGCGCAATGATGCGAATGAACGCGCCGCAGTGTCACATCATGGATGCGACCGTAAAATGCAATTCCATGCCGCCCGCCGTTCTCCTCTGCGGCTAGAATATTGGTCTGGAAATCCCGGTTCCCGTCGACCTCAACATCCTCTAGCACTATGTCCCTTAATGGTTCTGGGGGTGTTGGGCCAGATTCCCACTTCTCACTTTCGAAAGTCAGAGCGGCATTACTATCCTGATCGGAAGCCGTTTTCAGGAAGCGGACATTCCTGATCCGCTGATGCGAGTGACCAAAAATTCGGTCAATCTCATACAGACGCCCCCCACCATCAATCCAAGCTCCACCAGCGAAATCTAGCAGTTTCTGCCACTGCTGGGTGACGTATTCTACATCTGCGCTTTCATGGGGAATACCGAACTGGCGTGGGTCGAGCACTGTGGCAGCTACAGCGTCTAGCTTCACCCCGCCCGCAGTCTCGACATGCGAATCCTCCGCATCGCTTGCTGCCACCTCATAGCGGAAGCCTTGGGCCTCGATGATGTCGCCAGGGCCAACCTCGATGAGGCCTGAACCAGGCGTGTATGACATCGTTTCATCAGCAAGAAGCAGCGGAACTGTCTTGAACTTGACCTTGTCGGCTGAAAGCATCGCGGCATAGGACTGCGCCCTGTCCGCTGCATCTTCTGCCGCAGCCTGAATGGCCGCGCTGGCCTGGTCGGTTGCCAGCCGGAAATTCGCCCCCTGCTTGTAGCCCCAGACGATCATGTTCTGGGTCAGCCCGCCAGGGGCAATGTCGTTGCCTGATGCCGTCTTGATGGTGAGAGGCGTTTCGCCGTTGAAGGAAATGGTGACAGGGGACGCGGTGTTGTCGGCGACGATCGGCAGTGCAATCAGCGCCCCGCCATCGGCAGTCGGAATGGGTATGGCAGTGGTGGCCTCGATTGCGTTCGGATTGCCGCTGTTGGTGTTGGTGGCAAGGATGAAGCTGTATGGCAGATCGCCCACGCGCTGCCATGAGCCGGAGCCGGATGCCCCTTGCTTCTGGTAGATACCAACGAGCGACGGATCGTCGTCGAAGACCCACGCCATGGTGTTGGCATCATAGCCAAGATTGGCATCCGCCTGGTCCTTGCTGTCGAAGACCACGCCACCGCCTGCCTGAAACGCAGCAAGTGCGCGCTCGACTTCTGTGCCCCAGACCTGCACATCGTGATTGGCGACCTTGCGTGCAGCGCCCGACGCATCATTCGCAGCAAAAATATCTACTGCCGTCTTCGTGAAAACGGTCATCTCTCAACTCCATGATGTGAGGTGGTATCAGGTGGTTATAGCGGGTTTGCCAAGATCGCGCTGTCTGTGGCGGCTCAGTCGTTTCCGCCTGGGACATTCACAACACCCATGGCATAAGCTCCTCGTGTGTCGTCGCTGGTGTAGGCGGCCACGCGATAGGAAACGGAAGACCCGGCATCGAGAATTCCCTGGATTTCCCGTGCCACACCAGGGCGTATATCGTTGATCGTGCCGATAACATTCCATGTGGGTTCTGGAAAAGCTACAAATATTTCGACTGTCACCTTCACAGCATTCAGGTCTGGCACGGTGATGGTCCATGTGACATCCGCAAAGGCACTCCCACCTGGATCGTCGACACTTACAGACACATCAGGCGCACCCGGCGCTGTGTTGTCGATCTCCATAGGCTCGACAGTGAGGATGTCGGAAGGATAGCTGCCCTCGTCGTCGCTGTTGAAGAACTGCGTGCGGAAGTCCGCCCTTTCGCCTCTCGCATCCGCCGCGTCCCAGCCATACCAGGTGTTACCGCTGCCCTGATACTCAGTCATGGACTGCCACAGATTCGGATTTCCGTCTGTGTAGGTCCGGTAACGCGCCTCGGCCACCGTCCCACCCGAGACGCCGGTGAATCTCACCCGCGTCTCGTAGCCTCCACCCGGATACTGCACCACTGTCGCTTCTGCCGGTTTGGCAGGCTTGGGCAGTTCGCTTTCGTATTCGAGCTCGGGCGCTTCCTCCGGTGGTGGCGCCTCCATCGTCTGTGGGTCCCAGGGATTTTCGATCAATTCCTTGGGCCAGACGATATAGGGGATACTGACCTCGCCGCTTTGGCTGTCCGCACGCGGCGATGCGATGCGGCAGAGCATGTCTTCCCCCGCATCCTCATCCCGGATCGTGGCATAGGTCACGTCCCATGCTGCCATGCCAGCCATGTTCGTCTTGATATCGCCAGCGTCGGCCCGTGCTTGCAGAAAGAGTCTGCGCGCTATGCGCTGTGCCTGTGAGGCAGAGGGGCAGAAAGGCAACTCGACATCGAATATCTTCTCGCCGTAACGGTCGATCTCGTCCTGCACCCGCGCCCATGAGACGCCCGACAGATTGATTTCACCCATGTCATAGCCGCGCTCGGGCGAGTAATAGGAGACACGGCAAACATTCGGGCGTTCGACAGCTTCCGGCCCGGACTTCCAGTTGAGCTCCAGGATGTGCCTGGACGGGAAATCCATTTCCGAGACTGGATTGTCGTCAATCAGCCGGATGCGAATTTTGCCCTCATCGCTCAGCACCACCTCGGCACCAATGCTGTCGAGCACCTGCTGCATCACCTCGCCACGCGGATTCTCTGAGGGCCAAATGCCCCAGCAGCGTGCCCGCTTTTCTGTGCCATTCAGAGTCTCGACTTCCTCATCCGCCCTGTCGGCCTCGGCTGCGATAAATGACCAATCGAAGTCTGACGATTTTAGGTCTGGATACTGCCGCATGATGTGGACGGCGACGAGGACTCCATTATCCGTCCATTTCCACGTGCTCGGGGTGTCGGGATTCTGTGATGGATCGCGTGGGTCATAGACTGGCGACACCCGCGCCGTGACCATGATGTCGGGCGGGCCACCCTGATACAGCTTCTGGAATTTTTTGTTGCCCTCTTCGCTGTCCAGATCGGGTGTCCGATAACGGGCGAGCGATTGGAAAATACCGCGACAACGATGCGCCGAAGTCCATAGATTTGGGAACGCAGACAGCAGCCAGTCCCACGCGGTTTCGTTGCCAGTCCCGGCTTTTGACCGGATGTAGAGGTAGGAGCCGCCGCTCGTCACCCACGGCGGCGAGGACACCCGGCCATTGTCCTCGACCACCACAGACCGGCCTCCCACATGGTATTCCTCAATGGCGACCATCGGTCCCTTGCAGTGCCAAATGAGCCGGTAGATGTATTGGCCGGAAGTATTGCCGAATGCCTTCAGACCTCCCAGCCGAACCCGCCCCACGGCATTGTATTCGGGCGTCTCCGCCTCCTGGAACGTATTCTTCAGCTGGCCGGGGTCGATCTTCGGCTGCTGTCGCCGCGAAAGGGCGATTTGTGCGCCCAGAACAGCTGCATAGGCGGCGATCTGAAGTCCGGCATAGATCGCACCCGGCCCCAGCACAGCGCCGATTGGGCTTGAGAAAAGGAGGAAGGTGAGCGGCGTGAAGATGAAATCCGCATGCGCATGCGCCGTCATCGCCAGCAGCGAGACGCATCCTGCCAAGGCAAGTTTGATCCACTTCATATCAGGTAATCGCCCAGACTTTCGTGATGATGCGTGGGGCCATCCAAAAGGCCCCCTTGCCATGACGCCAGCAGCAAAGGTGTGGCCCGCCGAAGATCACACCGACCGGCCCGAAGCGGTCTGTCGGAATGATGCCGACATCCCCGAATTGCGGCTCGCCAATGCGCTCACAGATGCCCGCTGAGGCAGCAATGCCGTCCCACAGCGCCACGAGGCCACCCGCCTTGCGAATGAGCATGTGCGCCTCTTCCTGGCTGGAATAGGCGGGGATTTTCACATCATGGCCGCACTCGCGTGCCCACGCCGCGCAGATGGCACTGCAATCATCCCTGCCCCATTCGACTTCCTTGCCCTCGAACGGCCTCAGGAAAGCGTCAAGGCGGGCGACGAGATCATCACCCATTGAAGATTTCCACCACCTTCACACCAATGAACTGGCCGCCCTTGTCGCCGGGATATCGCCGCTCCTGGTCGGAGGCATTCCACTTTCCACCGAAGGGATAGTTCTGGCTCTGCCAGAGACTTTCGATGGTGAAAGTGGCGAAGCGCACACCGATGCCCTGCCGGTGCAATGACGGCGCACTGATCCTGCCAGGGAAAAGCTTCTTCAGCCCGATCTCGACTTCGAGATATTCGGGGTTGAAGGTCGCGAAGTAGAGGTCGCAGCGACGGCCCTCGATATCGCGGGCCATGTCCTTGATCTCTTTCCACGCGTCGGCTGTGATGCCGCCCAATGTGATCACAACAGATGGGGCTTGGCCAAATCGTGGATCCTCAATCTCTTCCAACCCGACGAGCTGCATGCCGCCCGGATGCGTGACACCCGTCCATTCCTTGCCGCCGACCGTGATTTTCCCGACGCCATTGTGCAGGCGCACAACGCCCAGCGGCTCAGGCAGGTCGATCTCGGCAAACCAGGCGCGGGCAACGTGCGGTCCGGAAAGATATTCGAGGTCCTGTGCGGAAAAACGCGCCATTGTCAGCCCACGAAATAATCCCGCACGTCATAGTCAAAAACCTCGACCATCGTGACGTGCAAATCATCAGCCACCACAAGCTCCCTGCCCGCTGTGGCAGCTTCCTCGCTTTCCATACGCATGGCGAGCGTCGGGAAAAGCGTAGCGTAATCACCCAAGTCAAGTCCCTTGCGAAGCTGCGGCCATATTCGATATGTGCCAGGCTCGATGACTTCCGTGATGATGTACAGGCCGAAATGAAACGGCTGGAACCCCAGATACTCGCCTCTTTGAAGATCGTGGCCCCAAAAGGAATCAGCTAGCGTGATTAGCGTATCATCACGAGAGGACGGCGATGCTATCGGCACTAAGGGCGGGGTGATTGCCCAAGGCGCACCGTTTGCCCACGGCTCATCATTGCCCCAGTTCTGTTCGAGTAGAGTATCCGGCCACCGGACATGCGCCGGCACATCAAGGCCGCACTCACGCGGACTGCGCATATCAGGGTCAAAGAATTGCCAGCGTGTAGCATTCGCCCCGCCATGCATTGCTGTAACCCATCCGCGATAGGCCCGGAAACTCGCCCCTCTCATCACATGAAACGAAAAGCGGAAACGCCATGCGGCAAAGGGAGTCGCGACCGTCTGCGTGAAATTGCCGATGCTCGTATTGGAAGATGCACCGATGGTACGCGGCCCGCCCAAAGGCTCAATGCCGACAAGCCCCAACCCGTTCGGAGGTGAAATAAGGCGATACGCCACCATCTGGTCCCCCTCTTATGCCCTAGTCCCACGGGTATTGCGTACATTTTCGCGGCGGTCCACCATCGCTGGAATGCGCTTGGCTAAGCTTTCTGTCGCGGCCATGCTCTCTTCACGCGACACCGAACGTACCTCAGGCATAATGTTAAGGGCACCATCTGAGGCCAGGCCGAAGGTAATGTGGAGACCCCCTCCTCTGTCCTGCCCCGGCTTACGTATGTCCACCATTTCACCCGGCGTGGCTCTGAAAGCTACTAGCTGGCTGTCTATTCCGCCTGTCCCTCCAACGGTGAACGAACCCCCATTCGCAAAGCCGATTAAGCCGCCTAGCAGACCTTTGAAGAGGGTACCAAAGAACCCACCACCAAAGCTCATGCTCGATAAAATTGCATTGGCGACTGCGCGAATCGCATCAAGGGCTACATCTTTCCACTCCTTCGTGCCTCTGATGGCTTCGGCGATGGACGATCCAAGGCTGGAGAAGGCATTTTCGATGCCACCGACAATGCTGCCTACCGTGCCAGAAACAGACCCCTTCATCTCTTCCATGCCCTGAGACAAGCCCTGCATTATATTGCGGCCGATCTCAGCCATGACGGTCGAGGGTGAATGAATACCGAGAACACTCTTGAATGTGTTGGTGATGCCAGAGGCCAACCCCGACACATCTGCCTTGAAAATCTCCCACTGCCCGAGAATGCCTTGCCACAGGCCGGAAATGATGTTGCGGCCGATCTCCATCATCTGCCCAGGAATGGCGGCGAAAATCCCGATGATCTGCTCCGACCATGCGCGCAAGGTCGCGTCAACCTCATTGACTGCCGTGGTAACGCCATCTCGAAAGGCCACGAACGCGGCAATGATGTTGTCAATCTCAGTTTTCAGCTGGGCGAGGTTCTGCCCGAAGATAACAAACTGCTCAATAACGACATTGGCCCACCGCTGAATGGCAGGGGCATTCTCGACCAGCCAGTCGGTAAAGCGCACGAGATGCGGCAGGAGGTCTGCGGCAATGCGTGCTGTCAGAGCGCCAAGTGTGCCTGTCAGCCTGGAAAGGTTGTCATTGAATGCCTCGGCCTGGGCACCCATCTCTGCTGTGAAGACTTGGCCGAATGTGTCGGCCTCAGCCATCAGATTGTTCAGCGCTTCGGCCCCGCCGTTCAGCATAGGGATCATGTTGGCGCCCGAGCGCCCCATCAGATCCATGGCGAGCGCAGTTTTCTCCGCACCGTCTGGCATAGCAGCAAAGCGGTCCGCGATCTCGGCCATCACCTCAGAGGCGGACTTGAGCGTCCCATCCGCATTAGTGACGGAAATCCCGAGCTGCTCGAAAGCTTTAGCCCCCTCGCCTGTGCCCTGAGCCGCGTCGCTCATGTTTTGGGACAGGCGGCGAACACCAGTCCCGAGCTCATTGAATGAGACGCCAGACAGATCGGCGGCATATTTCAGCCGGGACAGCTCCTCAATCGGTATACCGAAACGCTGTGCCGACTTAGCCATGTCATCGGCGGCGTTGATGGTGCTCCTTACGGCAACGCCAAGGCCTGTCAGGGCGGCACCCGCAGCAGCAGCACCAGCCACAAGGCCCTTCTGGACCATCGCGCCGAACTTCTTCAGGCTGCTCTCGGCCTTCTTCAGGCCATCCGAGAAGGCGGCAGTGTCGATCCCAAGATTGACCCTGAGAGCACCAATAACAGCAGAGGCCATTACATCACCATGAAAAAGTTTCTTCGAGCTCGCCGGGGACTAACGCGCCCTCGCGATTGCTGCTGTCCACTGCTTGGCAATAGCAATCTGTTCCTCAATCGTCTGCCGGCGTCTTGGCCTTGCGGCTCCATGCATCATGTCTTTCAGCTTGGGCGGCCTCTTCACCCGCCCTATCATCGCCGTGTGCCAAGCAAGCCAAGCCCTTTCGTTGTGCTCCCGCTTTAGCCGGTCGCTGACGCCTGCGAGGATGACGTCTATTTCGCGATAGGTGAGCCGCCAGAAAAGCGAAGGGTCCTGTCCTGCCTCGACCCATATCTTCAAGGCGTCGAGCGGGTTCAGGCCTTCGCCTTCCGAGGGCGGGCGTCTTCCTTCGCCTCCGGGAATGCAAGATTGAATGCCTTGCCGATCGCTTCCATGCAGGCTGGAATTCCTGCTTCGGTGGCGATCTCTCCTGCCCCTTTGAAGTCGACTTCGCTGTGATGGTCCCTCAGTGCCGCCCAGATGATCGCGCGCACTGTGCTCATGCGCACGTTCTCAGAGTCATTGAGACCTGCAGCGATTTTTGCCACCGGCTGTCCGAGAGCATCCTCAAGCTCGCAGATCGCATTCACCGAGAATGACAGGGTATAAGCCCGGTCGCCCACTTGAAGAGCGACCGAGCCACGATGAGGGTTCGCCATGCCTTAGGACTCCTGCCCAACCACATACGATCCCGTCACCTTGATGGTGAGTGTGGCGGTCATCTTGTCATCGACCGGAACGGTCGGCTCGTAGCCAGTAAGAAGCCCGGAAAAGGTCCAGGTCACGCCATTCGGGAACTTGATCTGACAGTTCCTCACGCCACCAGTAGATTTCCACGTCTGAATGGCATCATCCGCCGGACCGCCTGGGACAAAATTCAGCTCGATCGAGCACTCGCCCGGATCAATCAGGCCCTCGATGGACTCGCGCGTCCTATTCGGGCTCTGCATGTGGGTGGCGTCGATAATGTCCACTGTGTCTGACGGAGGCGTAATATTAATCACCTCTGCAAGAGCAGTGAAGGTTTCCGGCGAGGCTCCGTCCCCGAGNCGGAATTCAGAGCCGTAGCCAATGGCGGCATCGGTCATTTCAGGTCTCCTTGTGATGCACGATGATNTCGATGGAGGTGCGGAACAGGTGGTTCACTTCGCCTGCATCCGGGGCAGACAGATCGCGCTGGCTGTCAATGAAAATGCCCTGGATGTCTGTACCAGCAGACTCACCGCTGAAGCCGGAAAGCGCATTTCGGACAGAGATCACCGTATCGCGCACTGCCGTATAAGTGAGTGCATAGATGTCGATCTGCACACGGCTTGCGACGTACCCGCTCGCGCCCTGCATGTGATAGTCGCGCACGCCATCGATTCGCGTGAGCACGATGTATGGGCCGTCATCAGGGGTGACGCTCTGAGGTGCACGGCCCCAATAGCGCCTCCC
>JGI25327J35509_1001887_pt1 | contig 15435 bp, 15 predicted proteins | sample HigsolmetaAR202D_FD_35509 | JGI IMG/M metagenome (IMG submission 35509)
TCCACTTTCCGCTTTCCATTTGCCACTTTGGATCGCCCACCACCGCTCGACGTCCTCCCTCGTGTACCCGCCGAGCGAGCCTTCCCTCCGCGTCCCGGGCCGCCGGCCCGCGGCGAAGTACGCCGCCCGGCTCAGCAGGTAGTCCCGCAGGATCTCATCGAAGGGGAAGACCCCCGCCAGCGCCCCCCACTCGGTCGTCATGTTCGCGATGGACATCCGCTGGTCCATCGTCAGCGACGCGATCCCCTCGCCGACGAACTCGACCGCGTGATTCAGCACCTCGTCCTTATTGAAGAGCCCGCAGAGGGCGACGATCACGTCCTTGCCGACGACGCCGGGCTGGAGCCGCCCCTTGAGCGTGCAGCGTGCGACGGGCGGGACCTGCCACCACGTCACCCCCGTCGCCCAGATGCTCGCGGCGTCCGTCCGGACCACCGGCGTCCCCAGCGCCGCCATCGCCCCGTACAGGTTCGAGTGCGAGTCGGAGCCGACGACCATCGCCCCCGGCACCACGTATCCCTGCTCGACCATCACCTGGTGCGAGATGCCGGTCCCCGCCGGATAGAAGTCCACCCCCTGCTCCCGCGCGAACGCCTCGATCTTGGCGTACTTGCCGAGGTTCTCCGGGGTGGTGTTCTGGATGTCGTGGTCGATGGCGAAGACCGGCTGGCGAGGGTCGTGGATCCGCGCTGCGGCGCCCCCGATCTGCTTGAACTTCGGGATCACCGCCCCGGTGTTGTCGTGCGTCATCACGTGCTTGGGGCGGATCGTGATGAAATCCCCGGACCTGGCGACCTGCCCGGGGGCGAGGCCGACGGCGTAGCGGGTGGCGATCTTCTCGACGAGGGTGAGGGGGGCCATGCCCCCAGTCTACACGCGGCGACGGGCATCGGGGGTCGCCCCGGCTGGGGGCNCCCGGCGTGCCGCAGCGTCGATCGGCAGGGGTACGCCACCCGGCGCCGGGACGGATACCGTCAGGTCATGGCCTGGAAGGAGATCCGCCTCGACTCCGCCGACGCGATCATCCAGCACCTGAGCCGTGAGTCCGCCGCGGGGGCCGTCGCCTGCCGCGGGCAGGCCAGCGCGGCCAAGCGGCACCTGAGCAGCACCTTCGACCGCCTGCTGGACCCGGCGGACTCCGACCCCGCGGCGGTCCTCAAGGAGGTCTCGTCCCTGCAGGTNTTCCAGCGGCGGGCGCTCAACTTCCTCACCGCCGCGGAGCGGCCGCTTCTGGACACGATGCTGGGAACGATGCAACTGCTGCGGCACTACGGCGGGCCGACGCGGCTGCTGGACTGGAGCCGCTCGCCGTGGGTCGCGGCGTACTTCGCCTGCCAGACCGGGCGTGCGCCGGATGGGAAGGAATCCGACGGGGCGGTGTGGCTGTTCGATCTGGATGAACTGGTCCGTGCCACGCCGCGGGAGTGGATGGAGACCCTGCAGCGCATCCGGCGAGCGAGCGACCCCATGGCGTGGGCGGAGCAGTTCGCGTCGCCGCCGCCGGGGATCCACCTGGTCTACCCGGATTGGGAGAACCCGCGGATCATCGCCCAGCAGGGGTTCTTCACCCTCGCCAGCGGGTTCCGCGGGCGGCACGACGCCCTGATCGAGGAACTCGTCGGCCCCGAGCACTGCCGCAAGCTGATCATCCCGGCGAGGGCGAAGGCCGCGCTCATGCACACGCTGGCCGGCATGAACCTCACCGCCGCGGCGCTCTTCCCCGGGGCGGACGGGATCGGGCGGACGGTCGAGGAGATGCTTCGGCTTCGGATGCGGATGCCGATGGACAACGAGCTGCGGCTGATGTTCGATCAGCGGGGGATGGGCCCGGCGGCGGGAACTGCTGAGGAGGAGTGAGGGTAACGGCCAGGCGGAGCGGGCGCTTGCCGCCCTCNTCAAGGAAGTGGATCGAGTCAATCATGGCCACATCCACGATCGCCGCCGCGTCGGGGTTCTGGAATATGAAGGCCGTGCGTCCGCCGGGGGAGAGCGTCAGGGGTTCGGGGGGCTCGATGATGTACTCGCTCCCGCTCGCGGTCTTCAGGAGAAAGGGGCGGAACGGCTGCGCCCGCACAGCCTCGCGGAGCTGGTCACCCGTCACACCCCTGATCTTCCATTGAAGCCGCCCCGGATGCGAGACCGGAGCCCCGCTGCGGCACTACGCCCGCCCGGCCACCGCCGCCTCCAGGCCCTCAGGGTTCTCATAGGCCAGCCCGAAGACGGTCTGGTTGAACANCTCCAGGTCGCACTGCTCCTGACGGATGAGCCCGGTCCTGGGGAGTTTCCCCTGCCGGTGCAGGTCCACCATCGCGCACACGCCGGCCGAGGTCGTCAGTTCGATCCCCGGCCACGTCCGCCCGAGCAGCTCCACCGCGCGGATCGAACGATGGAAGTTCACCTGCTGCGGGATCGGGCTCCCCGGGAAGGTCCCCACGCCGTTGATGAACACGACGATGACGTCCTGCAGCGTCCGCGGCACGCCGTGCTCCAGCAGTTCCACCGCGGTGGCGCGGTTGAACCTCGGGTCCGTCTCCGACCCAAGGCGCAGATCCTCCAGGAGGAACTTCATCAAGTCGCGGTGACCGGGGTAGCGGATCGTCTTGTAGGCGATCGCCGTCTCCGGCCCCGTCCTGCCCTCCTCGACCAGCGTCTCGATCAGCGTTCCCACGCCGCCGGAGGTGTAGAACGCCTCGTACTCGACCCCCTCGAAGGAGAAGTTCTCCAGCCCCTCCAGCGCCGGGACCTTCACCATCTTCCCGCCGAGCATCACGTTGCACGGCTCGCAGTACTCGTTCACGACCCCCGCGGCCGACCACGTGACGTTGTACTTCAGCGCGTTGGTCGGGTACTGCGGCAGGGCGCCGACCCGGAGCGTCAGGCTGTGGATCTTCTCGAAGCGCTTGGCGACGTGGTGGGCCGCGATGGCGATGTACCCCGGCGCGAGGCCGCACTGCGGCACCAGAGCCACCTTCGCCCTCCCGGAGGCCTCGATCGCTCGCACACGCTCGGTCGTCTCGACGTCCTCGGTGACGTCGAAATAGTGCACGCCGAGTTCGTTGGCCAGGTCCGCCACGCCGGCGACGCAGTTGAAGGGGAGCATGCAGATGACGTACTCGTGCCCCTTGAGGGCGTCGCGCATCGCGGCGGGATCGGAGGCGTCGAGCTGCCTGGTGGCGAACTGCACCGGCCGGCCCAGCCGGTCCCCGAGGCGGGAAAGGTTCTCCCGCGCCCGCTGGAGGTTCGTCTCGTCCCGGTCCGCGAGGGTGACGCTGTACGCCCCACGTCCGCAGGCAAGGAGCAGTTCGGCGACCGATTTTCCAACGCGGCCGGCGCCGAGGACGAGCACATTCACCATTTCGAGACCTCCTCCAGAAATGCAAACCGAGGCGGATCGTAGCTTTATCGTCCGCCTTGACGACCCGGCCAACTCCCGTCCGGTCCCGGTCCTCATGGGCGTCCGTCCGCGGCTGGTACGATCCGCACAGGTGGGCACGCCCCGGACTGGCCCCCGTGCCGGAGAAGACACGATGCGCCCGATCTTGCACCTTGCGAGCATGCTTCTGTTCGGCATCTGGATCGCCGGCGCCGCCGCGGGCTGCGCCTCCGCCGGCATCGCCATCAAGGAGCGGTTCGGCTACGCCAAGCGGGAGCAGCTCGTGGACAGCGTCAAGGCCGCCCGCAACGAGCAGCAGGAGGCCAAGGAGCAGTTCCAGTCGGCACTGGAAGAGTTCCTCGCCGTCACCGACACGCGGGCGAGCGTCGCGGACCTTGAGGAGCGGTACACCCGCCTCAGCCGGGCCTACGAGCGCAGCCAGAGTCAGGCTGGCGACGTCACAAAGCGGATCGACGCCGTGGAGCGCGTCGCCAACGCCCTGTTCAAGGAGTGGGAGGCCGAGCTGGACGAGTACGAGAGCGAGAGCCTCCGCCGGGCCAGCGAGCGGCAACTGGACGAGACCCGGGCGCAGTACCAGCGGCTGCTGGCCGCGATGCGCAGCGCCGAGGCGAAGATGCCCCCCGTCCTGGCCGCCTTCCGCGACCAGGTCCTGTTCCTGAAACACAACCTCAACGCCCGCGCCATCGCGAGCCTGCAGGGGACCGCGGCGGAGATCCAGAGCGACGTGGAGCGGCTCATCCGCGAGATGGAGCAATCCATCGCGGAGGCGGACGCCTTCGTCCGGCAGATGGCGGGCGCGGAGGAAGGGTAATCAACCTTCGGTATGGGCTCCGGGGAGCGGGCGTGCTCTCTCGGTCTCGACCGGCCGCACGGGCAGGCAGGCCACCCGTGTCGCCTCCCCTCGCCTGAACACCTGCTCACTTCCACACCTCTTCATCCCCCCTCCCCATCGCTCTGACCCGTCCGCACCGTTCTCTCGCCGCGTCCGCCCGGTGCGGGTACTCGAACTCGAATCCCCCCGCGAGCAGCCGCCCCGGCACCACCCGACGGCTCTTGAGCATCAACTCCGTCTCCTTCCGGCGAGGTTGATCGCCATGTCCGCCCCGTCCACCTCCGCGGCCCACTCCCCCACCGCCCGCCCGTCCCACAGCGCCGTCCGCCACGGGGCCTGCCGCGGCGTACGCGTGAGCACCACGACCTCGTGGCCGCGGGCGTGGAAGCGGCGGGCGAGGATGCCGCCGATGTGGCCGGAGCCGCCGGGGAGGATGATCCTCATGGCGATGCGCTTCTATCCCTCAGGCGAATCCAGCAGGGTCAGGAGCCGCTCGGCCAGCACGGGCGGTCGTTTCGCTGTCCATGACCGGTCGAGAAGACCAACGCCGCTCATGTCGAGCAGGTGAACCTGATCCTTCCGGCGATACGCAGTGAACTTGATGCGCACCAGTGCATCGAGATTGAGCACCCGGAACAAGCCCAGGTCGGTCGGCCCCTCCACATCGGGGTTCGGCTCCGGCTCGCCGGCTTTACAAACTCGCCGGCAAAGACGAGATGCACGCCTTACCTGGGGCTTGCCGCCGCGGAGTCGAGGAAGATGTCCAGCCCCTCGGCCCGACGATGAACGAATCCTGGTCTCTCCAGCGCCTCACGCGCTCGCTCGAAATCGGCACGCCGAACCATGATGTCCACGTCTCGCGTGTTCCGCACCGCGGCCTCGTCCACGGTCGCGACCCATGCCGCGACGGCGTTCCCGCCCGCGACGGCGTAGTCCACGCCGCTGGCCCGAAGGGCGTGTGTCGCACGGAGCAAACGTCGGCGGCCCTGTTCCACGGCGTTGACCATCCGCTGGAAAATGACGTCCGACTTATCGGGCAATGCGGACATGCCGGATCGCAGGTTGCTCCCCCGCGACGGCCCTCACCCCCGAAGGCCGCCGCCGCGAACGGGCCGGGGCTCCCGCGGGTGCCGATCGAGCCATGCACGGGCCTTCGCCCTCGCCTCCCGATCCAGGATCGCGTGCCGCTTCTCCTCGCTCTCGATGTACCGCTGCTGAATCTTGTGGAAGTTCTCCCCGGCTCGCCGTACGACCCAAACGTCCCGATCGGCGTCCGACGGTCCAGGCCGGATTCGACGTACTCTTTGTCGGGGAGGACGTCCCGGGCCGGATCTCCGATGCTTCTCGAGCCTTCNAAGCCCCTCCTGCGCCGGNCGATCCGAGTGCGTCAGAGGCTCCATGCACCGGCGCGNCNTGGTCCCCACAGCCTCCGACGCGGCCGGGAATCGACGCCCGGCTCCGCCAGAACCTTCGCGAAGCAAGGCCCCCAGTTCGGACATCAGGCGAGGAGTGCCCGGTCGGCCGTCCGCGGAAGGTNCCAGGGAACAGCCCGATCGCGTACGCCGCGGCGTGAAGCCGGACGGTCTCATGAGGGTCGGGCACGACCGNATCGTCCACCGCGCCCCTCGCCGCGAACGTACCTCTACTTCCCCGCCATCTTCCCCAGCACCTTCGCGATGTCGAAGTCCACGAAGTCCGCGTGGTGGAAGATCCACGACTCGATCGTCCGCTCCACCTTGTCCCCCTCGTGGCTGTGGGTGGCGACGATGTGCATGACCTCGGGCGGCAGGCCGTGCTTGTAGCACATCGCCACGCCGCTGAAGGGGTGGCGGAGCAGGTCGCCGTAGCGGCCCTTGACCACCTCGCCGCGGTCGTTCTTGTCGAACTCGAGCATCTTCCCCACGTCCGCCAGCAGCGCCCCGGCGATCAGCACGTCGAGGTTCACCGGAACGCGGTCGCCGAAGACCTCCTTCAGCACCCCGGCGATGGCGATGCACTGCTTGCAGCAGCTGTTGATGTGCTCGACGAAGCGCAGGTCGATCTTCCCCGCCAGCAGCGTGAAGGGGATCGCGCGGATCTCGTCGAACGTCCACCCCTTGCCCCCGCACCCGGTCGTCAGGGCCTCGTCCCACACCGCGGCGACCCTGTCCCGCAGCGCGGCGTCCTTGATGTCCATGATGTTGGGAAAGAGCTGGGCGATGTCGGCGGTGGTGTATGCCATGGCGGAAGCATACCTCGCCAAGGACGGCCCTGTCACGTCGGCGGCCCCAGCAACCGTCGCAGCCGCGATCGGCATACATCCAACGGAGCCCCGGCGAGAGGCAGGGCTTCCAATCGCTCGTGGATCGTTTCGGCGTCCGCGATGCCGTGGCACAGAAGGGCCCCGACGTACGCGAGGTCCTTCTCGCGGCCGCCAGATCGTGGACCTCCAGGCAGAGCCCTGTGGCGCCCCCGGTGGCCGGCGTCTGAAACGGGATCAACCGGCCCTTCCAGCCACTGGACAGAATGGCGGTTTCCTCCCCGACGCCGTGTGCGTAGTAGCCGAACGTCTGATGGAGGGGGACCCTTCCCCGATCGAACCGTCGATCAACTCGGCGTCCGCCGGTGAACGGAGCGACAAGATGTCGACCTCCATCGAAACGGTGACCTCCGGCGGTGGATCGGGGTGCTGTCCCAGGATGGCCTGCGAACACCCGGTCCTGCACCTCGTGTCCCGCGCGTGATGATTGGCCGAACCAGAACCCTGCACCCTACGCCGGCCGGCATCAGAACGGCCTGGAGGCCGGCCCGCAGGCAACCCGCCCTACTCGATCGGCTCCAGCCCCTGCAATGCCCGCAGGAGCATGATCTGGCCCAGGTGGTAGCAGTCGTGCCCGAAGTGCTCGACCACGTCCTCCAGCCTGGCGCCCGGCGCCGCGATCACCTCGCGCATCGCCTCGTGCGACCGGCGGAGCCTCGCCTGCGTCTCCTGCCACGCCGCGGCGGTGGCCTCTTGAGGCTCCTCGAAGTTCCGTGCGTAGACCTCGTCGCGCGTCAGCCCGGGCCGGCCGAGGACTCTGGCGGCCACGTACTCCCGCCAGATGCTGANGTGGTTGACGTTCTGCCAGATCGAGTGCCGCCCCGGCCCGGGCCGCCACGCGGCCTGCTCCGCGGTCAGCCCCCCCACGGCACGGGCCCACGGCGGCACGCCCCTCCCCTCCGACCACGACGCATCCCACAGCCTCAGCATCGTCTCGCGGTCCATCGTCGGCACCTCCAGCGGCGCGCCCTGCCCGCCTCGGCCACTCAGGCTTGCTCCGTCCCGGCGTTCCCCAGGTCCTGCTTCCTCATCGCGTCCCAGTCTTCGCGCAGGATCGCCATGATCACGCCGTCCAGCACTTCCCCCCATTTGACGACGTAGCCCCTCATCNCCCCCTCCCGCCGCATCCCCAGCTTCTCCAGCACCCGCCCCGAGGCCGGGTTCTTCGCGAAGTGCGTGGCGTACACGCGGCGCAGCCCCATCGTCTCGAAGGCGTGCCGCAGCACCGCCCTGCCCGCCTCGGTCGCGTAGCCGCGTCCCCAGTACGGCCGACCGATCCAGTACCCCAGCTCGGCCCGGTGGCGCGCGTACTCGGCGAGGTTGAGTTCAAGCCCCACGGCGCCGATCAACTCGCCGCTTTCCCGCAACGTCGCCGCCCACGTGATGGACTCCCCTCGCGCCGAGGCGCCCGCGAGCACTGCGATCCACTCCCGGGCGTCCTCCACCCGGTACGGGTGCGGCAGCCGCAGCGTCATCTCCGCGATCGCCCGGTCCCCGGCCAGCCGCTCCACCGCCTCAGCATCCGACGCCTCAAAGCCCCGCAGCACGAGCCGCGGCGTCTCGATGACCGGGCATCCGCTCTCCGCCGCTTCACCGCTCACCGCGGATCCCCTCTCGCCCATCTTCCGCCATCGGCCCGTCGTAGGCGTGGTTGACCGGGTCGATCNGCCGCATCGGCTTCTCGCGGGTCTGCTCCTCGACGACGTGCGCCACCAGGCCCGGCGTCCGCGCGATCATGAAGATGCCGTTGAACACCTTCGGATCAAGCCCCAGGTCCGCCAGGATCGCCCCGATCGCGCCGTCCACGTTGATGGGCAGCGGCTTGCCGGTGGCCGCGAAAGCACGCTCCACGGCCCGCGCGGCGGCGATGTGCGACAGNGGAACGTGGACAGCGGAAAGTGGAGATGGGGAATCCGACGTTCCACTTTCCACTTTTCGCTTTCCACTTTCCCCGTCTCCCAGCCCCGCCTCCGCCGCGAGTTCGAACAGCCGCACGGTCCGCGGGTCCTTCGTGTGCACCCGGTGGCCGAACCCGGAGATCCTCGCCCCGGTCGCCTTGATCTCGGCCACCAGCGCCGTCGCCGCCTCGTCGAGCGTCTTCCCCTCCGCCTTCGCCCGTTCGATCAGCGCCGCGAGCGTCCGCGCGCAGTCCTCGATCGCCCCGCCGTGGTGCCGGTTGATCGACATGATCCCCGCGGCGACGCTGGCGCTCAGCGTCGCCCCGGTGCTCGCCACCGTCCTCGCGGCCAGCGCGCTGGGCGGCGTGGCCCCGTGGTCGATGCTCGAGACCAGGATGGCGTCCATCAGGCNCCCCACCTTCTCGTCCGGCAGCCTCCCCGTCAGGATCAGGTACACCGCCGCGCCGAACGACACCTTCCCCATCAGGTCCGCGATGTTGTGCCCGCGGACCGCGACGCGGTTGGGACGGATCTCCGTCACCGCCGTCGTCCACACCGCACGCCGCTCCTGGTCGCTCATCAGGCTCCGGCTGTCACGCGACCGGAGGATCCGCGCCNTCGCCTCCGGCAGTTCGCCGAACGAATCGACCACCGTCGCGCCGACCTCGCGCAGCGCCGCCACCTTCCCCGCGTGCCCCCCTCGCCCCCCCTCGACGATCGCCCCCGCGTGGCTGAACCGCGTCCCCTCGCGTGCGGCCTTGCCGCCGATGTACGCGATCACCGGCTTGGTCACCCGTCCCGCTCTGATCAGTTCCGCCAGATCCTCCTCCTGCGACCCGCCGATCTCGCCGAAGAGGACGATCGCGTCCGTCTGCGGGTCCTGCTCGAACTTGAGCGCCACATCCGGCGCCCGCAGCCCCAGCACCGCGTCGCCCCCGATGTGCACGATCGTGGAGATCCGCACCCCCGCCTGGCCGAGGTAGTACCCCGTGCTCGAGGCCATGCCGCCGGAGCGGGAGATGATCCCAACCCCCGTCGGCCGCGGCGGCTTGAACCATTCCCGCGCCGACTCCGCTCGCCCGCCGATCATCCCCACCACCGCACGCCCGGGGCTCAGGATGCCCAGCGTGTTCGGCCCGACGAACTCCGCCCCAGCGCTCTTGGCCGCGGCGGCGATCTCCATCGCGTCCCACACCGGCACGCGGTCGGCGACGAGCACGACCAGCTTCACCCCGGCCTCGATCGCCTCGATCGCGGCCGGCTTGACCATCGGCGCGGGGACGAACACCACCGAGATGTCCACGCCGCCCAGCGCGTCCACCGCCTCGCCGCACGTGTTGAACACGGGGACGCCCAGGACCTCCCGGCCCCCCTTGCCCGGCGTCACGCCGCCGACCACCCGGGTCCCGTAGTCCTTCATGAGGCGAGCACGGGCCATGCCCTCGCGGCCGGTGATGCCCTGAACGATGACGCGTTTGGTTTCGTCGATGAGAATTGCCATGGATGTCTCGGACAGTGGAAAGTGGACAGTGAAAAGTGGAAATGAAGGGTGCAGCAACTAGCCGGATCGCCGGGTGCGCCTTGAGGCGGATGCACCGCGAGTGCGCACGATCATCGCCTTCCTGATGGCGAGCAGTTCGTCGGTCTCGTTGAGAAGCTCGGCCNGCCGAGCAGACTTGATCCAGCCGCGGCGGCTTACGAGCCGCAGCCGGAACCTCGATTCACCCAACTCCTTGGCGGTGATCGCCATCGTCCTGGCGAAGTCCTTTCTGGTCATCGCCTGGTCCGCCTCGAAGGTATTCGCCCCGATCGACGTCCCGCATCCGGCGACCTGATCGACAACCCGCCGAGATCGCCCCTGACGTTCGAGCGCCTCGGCCACGTCGAGCACCCGATCGGCGTACTCCGCCATCCGGCCGAGCATCTCGGGCTTCAGCCGTCCCATCAGCTCGCTCCCGCCTTGCCACCCGCGCCCAACCGATCTCCGCTTTCCATTCTTCACTGTCCACTTTGAACCGGATCGAGCCCCGGAATCTCCAGCTCCACAAACACCCCCTCCACCCCCGCCCGGCGGCACTCGACNTCGCACGCGATCAGTTCGCTGTCTTTGCCCGCGATCTCCTCCAGCGGCAGCGCCGGCGCGGGCTTGCCGTCAACGTCCTTGATGAGGTTCGAGGACCGGGAGACGACGATCGGCCCGACTTTCGCCCAGTTCGCCGCGTCCACCCACACCCGGCCGCCCCTGATCGGGAACGACACCGCGCCCGCGGTTCCTACGAACGCCGGCCGCCGCGGCTTTCGCGGCTCCCATGCCCTCCCCCCACTTTCCCGCACCAGTTCCGCGAACCTCGCCGCGATCTTCGCCGGCGGGTCCGTCTTGCGGTACCCCTCGACCTTCGCGGGCAACTCGCGGCAGGCGTCCTCCAGGATCTCCACCGCCCGGTCCTCGCTGTTCCCGCCGAGCCGGATCACCGCCGGGATCGACAGTTCCAGTTCCCAGAACGCCTTCGCCAGCCCGTAGGCCGACCAGAACTGCTCCTGGCTCGCCACGCCCGACCCCGACCCGAAGTACCCCACCAGNCCCGGCTGGCTCAGGATGATCCGGGCGGCGCGGTACACCTTCGCGCTCGACGGGTTCCCGCTCGTGTCCGTGAAGTTCGCGATCGTGAACCCCTCGTTCGTGATCGCGTCCATCGACATCATGGACCCGCCGCCGCCGGCCCCGTGGAAGCCGATCAGCCCCTTCGACCCTTCCGCCGCTCGGGTCGCCAGTTGCGCGAAGTAGAACGTCCCCCGGTGATCCGCCTGCTCGACCGCGTAGGCGATGCGCTCCAGCGCCGTCGGCGGGTGGTCCAGTTCGCGGGCGATGTCGATCCCCAGGTCCGGGTGCCGGAACACCGCGTAGTCGTCGATCGTGATCCGGCAGTCCGCCGCGACGACGCGCCCGTCGCGCGTCACCACCAGCGGGTTGACCTCGAGTGATCTTGCCTCGTGCCTCCTCGCCGTCTCGAAGATCGTCCGCACCGCCCCCACCAGCCCCTCCGCCCATTCCGGCTTGACGCCCGCGAAGATGCGCCGCAGTTCCCCCTCGTCCGGCCCGCGCACCACATCGCACGCCAACTTATGAACCCCCTGCCCGCGCTCCTCGATCCCCGACCCGCCCGTCAGCGACACGAGCAGCGCCGGCGCCCGCAGCCGGTCGTCCACCATCAACGACACGAAGAACTCGCCATCGGGCGCGATGTCGAGCCTCTCCTCCACCAGCACCTTCTCGACCGGGAACTGCACGATCGTCATTCCCAGCATCCGCCGCGCGTGCTCCGCGGCCTCCGCCGCCGTCTGCGCGAACGCCACCCCGCCGATCGCCGCCCGCCCGGTCGTCCACGCCTGAATCTTCACCACGACGGCCGGCGCCCCCTCCGCCAGCAATCGCGACGCAATCTCAGCCGCCTCCTCCGCGCTCCCCGCCGCGGCTCCGCGCGGCACAACAAGCCCTGCTCCCGCGAGCAGCGCCTTGCCCTGATACTCGTGCAGCCTGGCCATGTGATCCCTTCAGCGACACCCCCCGGGGCGGCATGCTACACCGCCGCCCGCCCGTCGCCAACGCGGCCAGACCTCCCGCACCGGCTCCCCCCACTCCCTTCTTCCCCGCCTCAGCCCATCCACACCCCCTCGAACACCTCCTCCGCCGGCCCCGTCATGAAGACGTGCCCCGCCGCGTCGGCCCTCTCCCCCTCCCCGACGCCTTCATCCCACCGGATCCGCAGGTCCCCGCCCGGCAGACGGATCAGGGCGTCGCGCTGGAGCCTCCCCGTCAGCACCCCCGCCACCAGCACGGCGCACGCCCCCGTCCCGCACGCCTGCGTCAGCCCCGCGCCGCGCTCCCACGTCCGCATCCTCGCTTCCCGCGACGAGACGACCTCGGCGATGTGAACGTTGACCCGGCGGGGGAAGGCCGGATGGGTCTCCGTTTCCGGCCCGAGCGCNGTCCCCAACAGGTCGCCGCCCCCCGGCGCACGCCCATCCAGCGGCACGCCGAACGTCACCGCGTGCGGGTTCCCCATCGACACGAACGTCCATCGCACCTCGCCCGCCGCCCCGTCGAGCGTCCACTCGTGCTCGCGCCCCGTCCCCAGCACCCGCGCCGGATCGACCGGGATCCGCTCGAGTTCCAGGATCGGCGCCCCCATGTCCACCGTCGCCTCGACGAGCCGGCCCCCTTCCGCGCGGTACTCGATGGGCAGCACCCCGCGCCCCGTCTCCACCCGCATCGGGTTCCTTGTCACCCCCAGCCGGTCGTGCGCGAACTTCGCCACGCACCGCACCCCGTTGCCNCACATCTCCGACTCGCTCCCGTCGGCGTTGAACATGCGCATCCGCACGTCGGCCCCCTTCCCCGCTCCCTCCCGCGGCCGCGCGACCAGAATGACGCCGTCGCCCCCGATCCCCCGGTGCCGGTCGCTCATGCGCCGCACCAGCGCCCGCCCCGCCTCGCCGTCGAACCGCCCCTCCAGCGCGGGATCGCTCGCCACGTCCACGTAGACGTAGTCGTTCCCGATCCCGTGCATCTTGACGAACCTGATCACGGCGGCCTCCAGACCCGCGAGATCCTACAACCCATCGTCGCCCCCCTNGCGAACCCGACCGCGGCACTTCAACAGCCACGAGTGCCGAGCGCCTCGTGCCTCATGCCGAACTCCCCTATCCCAGCCCCTGCACCACCCCCACGCCCACGGACAGCGCCAGCACCACCACCGCCACGAGCTTGATCCGGCGCACCTCGCGGTCGATGGGCAGGTCGTCCACCGGAAGCCCCACGAGGGCCCGCAGCTTCTGCTGCCGCTGCGCGATCGAGCCGTGCCGCCAGGTGAACTTCCGCCGCGGAATGTGGTTCAGGCGCGCCACCGACTCCAGCGCCCCCGCCATCGCCTCCACCGCCTCGTGCGTCACCGTCGGCGAGTCGCCGGCCAGGTGCTGGGCCGCGAACGCGTCCGCCTGCCACTCGAACCGCCGGCTCGCGTAGCCGAACCCCACCAGCACCACCGCCAGCGATCCGGCGCCCAGGGCGATGTCCGCCGCGCTGGCCGCGGCGCCGGCGCTCGGCCAGGGCACGAGCCGGGCCGCCCAGTCCGCCAGGAGGGCGACCGCGCTGAACCCCGCGAACATCACCCCCGCCAGCCACGGGATGTGCCGCCGGCGGACGTGCGCCAACTCGTGCGCCATCACCGCCTCCACCTGCCGCTCCGGGAGCGAGTCCAGCAGCGCATCGGTCAGCAGCACGTAGCGCACCGGCGCGACCAGCCCCATGACCGCCCCGTTGACCATCGACCCGTGCGTCCGCCACACCAGCAACTCGCGCACCCCGACGCGCGTCCGACCGCACATCGACTCCAGCCGGTCGCGCATCGGCCCCGCCCCCAGCGGCACCGTGTCCCACACCATGCGCATCGCGAGCGGCCCCAGCAGGAAGACCGCCGCGATGCCGACGAGGTGCCCCCCCGTGGTCACCCATTCGTGCACCCCCGGCTCGTGCACCCACCGCGCCAGCGCGGCCACCGGCCTCCAGGAAGACGGGTGCGTCCCTCCCCAGTCCCCGGCCCGGCGGAGCACGAGTTCGAACGTCTCGATCCACCCCACCACCAGCGTCATCGGCACCGCGGTCAGCAGCACGCTGTGCCGCAGGTTCGACCACAGGTAGGCCCCGCGCGACGGCACCGGGTACACCGGCTGGCCGGTGTCGAAGCGGCGCATCTGCGCCGCCTCGCGCAGCGCCCGGTCGATCGGATAGAACGACCACCACATCGCCGCGATCGCCGCAAGCGGCGGCGCGNCCCCGAGCGCCTCGTCCACCAGCACCAGGTCGCCGATCGACTCCCGCACCAGGTCCAGCCATCCGAGCACGAGGATGTTGAACGCGTGCAGCGCAACCACGCCCGCGCGGCCGACCGTCACCATCCGATCGGCCAGCGCCAGCGCCCGCATCGAGCCCGTGCGGTCCAGCAGCCGCCACGCCCCCAGCAGCACCAGGTGCGTCCCGAGCGCCAGCGCCGCCAGCGGCCCCAGCGCCAGCGCCGCCGTCTCCCACCCCGACAGCCCGAACGCGCCGGTCCCGACCGCCGAACCCAGCGAGTTCCGCAGCAGCACCACCGCAAACAGGATGATCACCCAGAACTGCATCGGGCTCCTCGGCCATGGCACGGGCTCCCGGCCCGTGCTCTTCCCCCTCTTCCCAGACGCCGGGCCTTGTTGGTCTCGCCCGTCCGCCCCACGCTCATCGCTCGATCGCCCCCAGGTCCACTACCGCCCCGCCCCGCTGGTAGTAATCGACGTTCAGACGATTCTCATCAAGGCTGGTGAGCACCACGCACGAGCGGCCGTGCTTGTTCGCGTACTCCGCATCTCCCGGCCCCGGCCCGGCGTACGCCCGGTTCCGCACCGACTGCACGTGGAAGTGGTAGTGGGCCAGCGCGGTCGGCGCCTGGCGGAACATGTCCTCCGGAGCGATGAACGTCGTGTCGTCAACCCGCTGGGTCGGCCGCGGCGGGTACGCCACCGCGCGGAACCCCGCCTCCCCAAGCCCCGCGGCCACCAGCACCCCGCCGTGCTCCGTGCTCGTGTCCCGCCGGTCGGTCTCCGCCTGCTCGAAGAGCGCGCTCACGACCCCGTTGTCCCGGAGCGCCTCGTCGATCACCAGGATCGCCAGCACGTCCCCCCAGGCGAGCGACGCCTCGTTCTCTCGCAGCCGCTCGCGCCGTGCCGGCGTCGCCGTCCCTGCCTCTGCCTCGCGCTCATAGATCCGCCGCCCCGCCAGGCGCGACCGCAACTCGGCGAGGAGTTCCTCTCGCCCCGCCTTCACCCACGCCGGCCGATGCCGGGCCGCCCAGCGCACCGCCTCCGCGTGACGCACGCNCAACCCCTGGGCCTGCGCCTCGCTCAGCCCCCCCACTGCCGCGGCCGCCTCCGCCCACCACGCCGCCGCGTCCGGCTCCTGGAGCCTCAGCACCCACTCCAG
>JGI25327J35509_1001899_pt1 | contig 15379 bp, 16 predicted proteins | sample HigsolmetaAR202D_FD_35509 | JGI IMG/M metagenome (IMG submission 35509)
GGCTCGCGAGGCTCTGGGCGGAGGCGAACGGCCGCGACTGCGAGACATATCACGCTGATTGGCAGCAATATGGCGGGGCGGCCGGGCCTCGGCGGAACCAGCGGATGCTCGACGAGGGCCGCCCCAATGTCGTGCTCGCATTCCCTGGCGGCCGAGGGACGGAGGACATGGTGCGCAGGGCCAGGCGTGCTCGCGTCCCCGTCTTCAGGGTGTGGCCTCGCTCGGACAGTGCCGACGTTCAATGATGTGGGGCTGTAGAGCCAAGAGGAGCGGGGATGTTCTATACGCCGCGTGACATGTACCAGCGATCCAGCACGGATGACACGTGGTGGCGCAGCGGCCCGTCGCACTCGTACACGCTGCGCGTTGGCAGCGACGGCCACGTGTACCTGAGCTACATGGCCGATAACCCGCACGGCCATGGTCCTGTGCCGGCGTCGTTCGACCTGACGGCGCACATCAAGAGCGTCATCGGGGAGGCGGTTGCAGAGGCCCTGGCGGCCCACGCCAAGTCAGCGGACACGAGGCAGCAGAGATGAGCACCAAGCGCGGCAGGGGGAGGCCATCCAATTACCGGGATGAGTTCGCCGGGCAGGCTGAGAAGCTGTGCAAGCTCGGCGCCACAGACCGGGAGCTTGGCGATTTCTTCGGCGTGTCTGAGCAGACCATTAACGCGTGGAAGAAGGCTCATCCTGCATTTCTTGAGGCCCTAAAAAGGGGCAAGGAATGCGCTGACGCCGAGGTGGCCGAAAAGCTCTTTCGCCGCGCTACGGGCTACAGCCACACGGCCGTGAAGATATTCGCCAACCCGAGCAGCGGCGACGTGCTCCGCGAAGAGTACACGGAGCATTACCCGCCTGACACGACGGCCGCGATCTTCTGGCTGAAGAACCGGCGGCCAGACCTTTGGCGCGATAAGCACACACAGGAACTGACGGGAGCCGGCGGTACGCAGCTGGTGCCGGTGCTAAATGTCACAGTTGGCGCATCTGGACCTCAACCTGCACCCAAAGCAGGCGGTGGCTCTGAACACGACCGCGACTGAGGTTCTCTATGGGGGGGCGGCGGGCGGCGGGAAATCGCACCTGATGCGCGTTGCGGCTATCCTTTGGTGCTCAGCGATCCCGGGGCTCCAAGTCTACCTGTTCCGCCGTATCCGAGAGGACCTTGTCAAGAACCACATGGAAGGCCCCAAGGGCTTCCGGGCCATGTTGGCAGGGTGGGTGCTCTGCGGGTTCGTGACCATAGTTGAGGATGAGATCCGGTTCTGGAACGGCAGCAAGATCTATCTCTGCCACTGCAAGGATGAGAAGGACATCTACAAATACCAGGGCGCCGAGATCCACGTCCTGTTGATAGATGAGCTGACGCACTTCACGGAGAGCATGTATCGCTTTCTTCGTAACCGCGTCCGCATGGTGGGGCTCACTATCCCGCCTCCATATGCCGGGCAGTTCCCACGCATCCTGTGTGGGGCGAACCCCGGTAACGTCGGTCATCTGTGGGTCAAAGCGACCTTCGTCGTCAGCGCCACGCCAATGAGCGTCTGGCGCACGCCCGCGAACGACGGCGGCATGCTGCGCCAGTACATCCCGGCGCGTCTCGAAGACAACCCCAGCATGGCCGTAGACGACCCCGGGTACGAAATGCGCCTTGAGGGTCTCGGCTCGGCATCTCTTGTGGCCGCCATGCGCTGGGGCGACTGGGACGTAATCGAGGGGGCTTTCTTCGATTGCTGGGATAGCAAGCGGCACGTGGTAGCGCCATTTGAGGTGCCGCAGGAGTGGATGCGGTTTCGCTCGGGCGACTGGGGCTCTGCCAAGCCGTTCAGCTTCGGCTGGTGGGCGGTGGTCAGCGATGACTATCGCGCGCCGGATGGCGTGTGGCTGCCGCGCGGCTGCCTGGTGCGCTATCGCGAATGGTACGGGTGCAGGCCGGGGCAGCCAAACGTGGGGCTCAAGTTGCACGCGGAGGCGGTTGGCGAGGGCATCTGGCAGCGGGAGCGGGGCGACCCAAGGCTATCCTATGGCGTGCTCGACCCGGCCGCTTTTGCAGAGGATGGCGGCCCGTCGATTGCGGAGCGCATCGCGAAAGGATCGGGCGGGCGGGTTCATTTCCGCCCGGCTGACAACAAGCGCGTGTCACAGCGCGGCGCCCTCGGCGGCTGGGATGCCATGCGGGCGCGCTTGGTGGGGGACGACGAGGGCAGGCCGATGATCGTCTGTTTCTCGAACTGTACGGACAGCATCCGGACGATACCGGCGCTCCAGCACGATCAGGACAGGCCAGAGGACCTCGACACTGACATGGAGGACCACGCGGCTGACGACTGGCGATATGCCTGCATGTCGCGGCCGTGGGTGCGCCAGGTCACGAGCCGCCCGCAACCGCAGACCGGGTTCTCCCGCATCAACAGTCGGCAAGCAACTGCAGCAACGGTGATCTAATGGCGCAACTCACGACCACGGATGAGCGGGACGGTGATTTCGCGTCCCTCTCGACGCTGATCCGCCGCCATCAGGATTACTGGACCAACAAAGCCAATGAGCGCGCGGAGACCGAGACGGCACGCCGCTACTACGACGGCGACCAGCTCACGCCTGAGCAGCTGCAGGTGCTCAAGGAGCGCGGCCAGCCGGCGGTCGTCTACAACGAGATCCAGCCGCAGATCGACGGCATTGTCGGCACCGTCGAGCGCCTGAGGCAGGATCCGAAAGCCTATCCGCGCACGCCAGGCCATGAGGACGGCGCCGAGGTCGCCACCAATGTGCTGCGCTACGCGATGGACCGTGTGCAGTGGCATTTCCTGACGCCTCGCGTGGCGCGTGCTGCTTGCATCGACGCTGTGGCTGGCGTGGAGATGTCATTCGTCGAGGGCGATAACGGCGACCCGGATATTGCGCTCAAGCCCATCGACGCCGAAACGTTTTTCTACGACCCGCGCTCAGTCGAGCAGGATTTCTCGGATGCGCGCTACATGGGCGTCTCCAAGTGGGTGGACGTGGATGTCGCCAAGGCCATGTTCCCGCACCACGCGGAGGCGTTGGAGTCCATCGCCACGCAGGGTTTCGGCCAAGAAGAGTGGAACCTCAACCAGCGCCAGAACCTATGGGTGGTGACGAACGAGCGCAAAATCCGCCTCGTTGAGCACTGGTACATCCGGGGCGGCGAGTGGAAATACGCATTCTACACCGGCAACCTGCTGCTGGATGAGGGCGTTTCGCCGTTCTACGACGAGCGCGGCCGCACGATCTCGCGCTACATCGTTTTCTCAGCGCACGTGGATTGGGAAGGCGACCGCTACGGCTTCGTTCGCAACCTGAAGCCGATCCAGGATGAGATCAACGCGCGCCGGTCGCTGGGCCTGCATGCGCTCAATGCCAAGCGCGTCTACATCACGGCCGGCTCGGTCGATGATGAGCAGAAGGTTGCGGAGGAGATCAACAAGCCGACCGGCATCATCGTCCTGCCGCCTAACGCCGAGGTCAAAGAGGCAAGCAACGTCGAGCAGGCGGCGGGCAACCTCGAAATGCTGCAGGAGGCCAAGCAGCAGATGGACCGGCGCGGCCTGTCGCCGCCCGTGGCTGTCGATGGCGGTGCCCCCAAGGACCTTTCGGGTCGTGCCATCCAGCTCCTGCAGCAGGCAGCGCTCGGCAAGATCGGGCCGTTCCTGATCGCCTTCCGCGACTGGAAGATGCGCGTCTATCGGGCCTGCTGGACCAACATCCAGCGCTACTGGACCAGCGAGCGCTGGATCAGGGTCACGGATGCGGACGGTCTGGCGGATTTCCTGCCGGTCAATCGCATTGATGTGAGCAGTGGCGTGCCGCAGCTCGTCAATCCGCTCGGGTCGCTCGACGTGGACATCATCATCGATGAGGGGCCGGACACGATCACGCTCATGCAGGACGTTTTCGACACGCTCGTCGCGCTGGCCGACCGTGGCGTGCCCGTGCCGCCGGAGGTGGTGCTGGAAATGTCCAATCTGCCCAGCAGCATGAAGCGAAAAATCCTCGGCATCCTGCAGGAGGCGTCCCAGAAGCCCAACCCCGAGATGCTGATGCAGCAGGCCCGGATGGAGATGGAGAAGGCCAAGGCCGACATGGACATGCAGGCCAGGGCAGCGACCATCCAGCTCGAACGCGAGAAATCGGCCATCGAGATTGAGCGCTCACGCCTCAAGGCGGCGGCGGATATCGAGCTCGCCCGCGAGAAGGCGGCTGCCGACATGCAGATCGAGCGCGAGAAGGCCGCGAACCAGATGGAAATCGAGCGCATGAAGGCGGAGGCCTCCATGGCGCTGCAGGCCGCGCGGGCACTTCGCCCGGTCGCGCAACCCGCTTCGTAGGCGACCACGATACGGCGCAAACGGACGCCCGCCCGGCGATACGGGGCAACCACGCAACTCCGCGAAAGTGAGATGAACCCATGGGTAATGGTGAGCAGGACGTCTTTGAGGCTGCGCTGACCGGCGGCGAGATGCCGGCGACTGGCGAAACTACGAACCTCGGCGAGGATACGAGCCCGGCACTCGATCAGCCCGCGCCGCAGGCCACGCCCGAGCCCGAAAGCGAGCCCGAGAAGGCTCCGCAGAGGTCCGAGAGCGAGGCATATGTGCCCTCGTGGCGACTGCGCGAGGTGGCAGAGGAAAAGCGCCGCGCCGAGGAGGAAAAGCGGCGCTATGAGCAGGAGCTGGCTGAGCTCCGCGCCTGGAAGGAGCAGATCGAGCGCGAAAGGCAGGAGGCCCAGAAGCAGGCCCCTGACATTTTCGAGGACCCGGATGCATTCCTGCAGCACAAGGCTCAGGAGCTGCTCGACCCGGTCCAGAAGGCCGCTCAGGTGGCCGAGGAGCGAGCCCGCGCCGTCGCCGAATACTGGTCGCGCCAGTACGCGATCAAGGAATTCGGACAGGAGACCGTGGACAAGGCGTTTGCGGCCCTGCAGCAGGCGATTGCGAGCGGGGAGCTCAACCGCGACGTTGTGCTCAAGCAGCTGCGTGAGGCGGCCGATCCGTTCGGCGACATCGTGCGGTGGCACAAGAAGTACGAATTCGAGCGCGAGGTCGGGAATGATCCGCAGGGCTGGATGGAGCGCCAGAAAGAGGCGCTTCTGAAGGACCCGGACTTTCTTGCCAAGGCCATTGAGGCCGCGCGCGCTCAGGCCGCCCCCGTCGCCACCACGACGACGGCGAAGGGCGGCAGCGTGACTGGGCTCCCGTCGCTCAATCGCACGCCTCGTGCCGGCACGGAATTCGATGAGCCGGAGGACCCGGCAGAGGTGTTCAACGCTGCGCTCGCCGGCGGCGGGCGTCGCTAATCGCGGGAGAGATCAATGGCGCTCAGACACTACGCGCTCACTGACGAGGAGCGGCTGACGGACGGTGACGCTGTGTTTGTGCGCGTCCGGGCCGGCGCTGATCTCGTCGCAGGCCAGCTCGTTGACATCGAGGACGGCGTTGCCACGCCCGATGCAGCCGGCACCTATTTCGCCCCCAAGACGGTGCGTGCCGGGGATGTGTTCTGGGCGCGGTATCCGACTGGCTCGGCTCAGCCCACTCCGGCGCCGACCAATACGGCGCTGCCGGAGATTACGGGCACGCCGCAGGTGGGGCAAGAGCTGTCCGCGAGCGACGGCACCTGGACCGGCTCTCCGACCACATTTGCCTATCAGTGGGAGCGTGACGGCACCCCAATCACCGGCGCGACATCCTCGGCCTACGAGCTCGAGGCCGCCGACGAGGGGGCGATGATCACTGTGACCGTCACCGCTTCCAACGCCAACGGCAGTGCGAGCGCACAGAGCGAAGCCGTTGGCCCCGTCGCCGCCGCCTGACCAGAGGCCGCCGCGACTCCTACGTCCGCGCCACGAGACGGCGCAGCTGATCGTCGAGGCCACGAGACGGCCGATCCCCACACCCGAGGCCCGGTGAGGACCGGGCGAAGCGATCAACCCGACAGGGCAGCCCTGAGCGGGCGCCTTGTCATGTCTTGAGGACAAGACAATGGCTGTCTCCACCATTCAGGCTAACAACCGCGGGATTATTTTCCGCAACAACATCATCCGCGAGTACGTTCGCGGGAATATGTTCTCGCCCTACATGGGCAACGACGCCACCGCCGTCATCCGCACTCTGCTGGAGACGGGCAAGTATGGCGGCGACCAGATCAACGTGCCGCTGATCAAGGCCCTTTCGAACACGGCCATTTCGACGGGCACGCTGGTCGGTAATGAGGAGGCCATCGACAACTACGGTTGCCGCCTCTGGCTCGACTGGGCCCGTAATGCTGTCGTGGCCACCAAGGCCGAGATCAAGAAGGGCTCGTTCGACCTGTTCGGACAGGCTCAGCCGCTGCTTGCCGAGTGGGGCAAGTCGCTGCAGCGCGACGAGATCGTGCTGGCCATGGCGGCTCTGCCGAGCGAAAGCGCTCCGGCCAACCTCGGCACCACGAACGGCCAGCGCGTGAACGGCATCCTGTACTCGGCCGCCAACGCCACGGAGCGCAACACGTGGAACCAGGCCAACCAGGACCGCATTCTGTACGGCAACGCCTTCAGCAACTACGACGCCACGCATGCCACGGCGCTTGCGAACCTGACGGCGACCGACGACCGGTTCTCGGCGGCGACTGTCCGTCTCGCCCGCGAGAAGGCCGAGGACGCTTCCCCGAAGATCGACCCGCTCACGACCAACGACGGTTACGAGCGGTTCATCATGTTCGTGGGCTCGCGCGCCTATCGCGATGCGTGGGCCGACCCGGAAATCTATCAGGCCAACAAGGACGCCCGTCCGCGTGAGGGCTCCAACTGGCGCGACAACCCGATTTTCCGGGAGGGCGATCTGCTCTACGACAACGTCATCATCCGCAAGGTTCCGGAGATCGACAAGTACTGCCTCGTCTCCGGCGCGGGCGACAGCGGCGTTGACGTGTCCATGTCGTTCCTGTGCGGCCGCTCGGCCCTCGGGTTCGTCTGGGGCCAGATGCCCGAGCCGACCAAGCTCGACGATACCGATTACCAGTTCCGCAAGGGTGTCGGCATCGACATGGCCTATGGCGTCGGCAAGCTGTTCTTCAAGGACAGCGGCTCGGGCGACCTCGTGCAGTGGGGCATGGTCACNGTNTTCAACGCGGCTCCCGCGACCCAGTAACGAGATGGAGGGGGGCGGCCTTCGGGCTGCCCCTTNCGCTTTCCGGAGGCGGCAGCGATGGCGAAAACCAAGGCAGAGCTGATTGAGCGGGCGCTGATGTTCCTTGGCGTCGGCGAGGCCGGCCAGCCCGTCGAGGTCGAGGATCGGGATGCCGTTGACAAGGTGCTCGGGCCTCTGCTCGCCCAGCTGGCCGCTTCGCGCATCGTCTACGTCCCCAACGTCGAGCAGATCGACGACCGGGTTTTCCTGCCGCTGGCGCGGTACCTCGCAAACGAGGCGGCACCGGCTTTCGGGCGCCCTTATTCGGAGGATGAGCGCCTGGCGGCAGAACTCGCCCTGCGCCGCGCGGTGGCGAGCTACACGACCTTCCAGCCTGTCAAGGTCCGGTATTTCTGATGCCGTCCGCAGCTATCCCGTTCCCCACGTCATCCGCGCCAGGCCTCTATGCGGAGGGGGGCGGGCGTCTCATCAACGTCTATTCCGAGCAGCTGCCGGATGGGCGCATCAAGCGGTCGCGCGTGCCCGGTCTGCGCGAGGCCGTGGTGCTTGATGGCTACAGCGGCTATCGCGGCTCGATCTACGTCAACGGCGTATGGCTCGTCGCGATGACGGACTGGCTATTTGCCGTGACGTATGCGGGTGGCGTCTACAATGCGACGCTGCTCGGCTCGCTCCCCGGCGAGGGGCCGGTGTTTTTTGCGAGGAACAACAAGACGCCGACGCCGGACATCGTGTGCGTGACCGAGAGCACGGCCTATGAGCTGACCACCAGCGGCGCGCCGCAGAGCTATTCCGACCCGGACGTTGGATCGCCCAATGCGGTGACCTTCCTGCGCGGGTATTTCGTGTTCACCTACGGCGACGGCCGTATGCGCACGACGGGCCTGAATTCGACGGCCATCAACACGCTCGACACGGCGTTCGCCGAAAGCAAGCCCGACGGGCTGTTGAGGCCGATCGCACTCGGCGGCGACCTTTTCGCGTGCGGGCCGCAGACCATCGAAATCTGGCGCGTAGACCCGAACAACGAGGTCGGATTTCCGTTCTCGTATCTCGACACGATCCCGCGCGGCATCGCTGGGCGGCAGGCTATCGCGGGCGACGAGGACGGCTGGTCCAACACGCTGATTTTCGTGGGCGATGATGGCGTCGTCTACCTGATGCAGGGCTATACGCCCCGCGCGATCTCGACGCCGTCCGTTGCGGCTGCCATCGAGGCGCTGCCGGACAAGTCCACCATCCGCTGCTCGGTCTACATGCACGAGGGCCACGCCATCTGGACGATGACCTCGCCTGACTGGACGTGGTGCTATGACCTCAGCACGGGCGAGTGGTTCGAGCGCAAGTCGCACCTCATGCAGACATGGCGGTGCGCCGGCGCGCTGAAGGCTTTCGACCGCTGGATGGCCGGGGATGTGGCCTCGGGCACGCTCTACGAGATCGATCCCGACTATCACATGGAGGGCGACGATCCGCTGACGGCCACCATTGTGTCGGCCACGGTGAGCCCATTCCCGAACCGTGCGGTGGCGAGCCAGATCAATCTCGACATTCTGGCGGGTGTCGGCATGGCGTCGGGCGCCGATCCGATCCAGACGAAGCCCAAATGCTCGATATCATGGTCTAAGGACGGCGGTGTGCGGTGGAGTTTCCCCGTCCTGCGCGAGATCGGGCGGCAGGGTGAGTATCGCCGCCGCGTTGAGGTGAACCGCCTTGGCCTCATGAGCAATCACGGCATGCAGGTGCGGGTCGATGTATCAGATCCGGTTTCGTTCATGCTGTTTGGCGGCGAGGTCGTCGCCGAGGCGCGGGGCTGACCCATGGCAAAGAAACCGCTTGTGACGCCGCAGGCGAACGCCGCTGCGGTGGCCCCGTCCGGCATGCTTGCGACTGTCTGGTATGCATGGGCGAAGTCGGTCACTGACGCCCTGCAGGAGGCCATTAAGGCACGGCAGGTCATCGAGAGCAACACGGCGCCGACCACGGACGACATCCCCGAAGGGGAGTTCCGGGTCTGGCACGACACCAGCGCCGCCCAGACGAGGCTCTACGCCAACGTGAGCGGTGTTCTTGTTTCGGTCCAGTTGAGCTGAGGAGGCGCAGGCATGGCTAGCGCGAAGGGCGCACGTTTGGCCGCCATCTATGGGCAGCAGGCACTCGCAGACAGCGAAAAGCGCGTCCTTGGCGAGCTGGAAAGGGGCTACACGGGCGCGCAGGGCTATCTCGGGCAGGCCAGCGACCTCTATGGCACCATGACCGGCACGGGGCAGGCAGGCATCGACCGCTATCTGGCGCTCCTGTCGGGCGATCAGTCCGCCCTTGAGAATACGGCTGGCTATCAGTTCGCGCTCGATCAAGGCCTGCAGGCGCTTAACCGCCGCCGTGCAGCCTCGGGCATGCTCAATTCCGGCAATGCTGATGCTGATGCGATCCAGTTTGCGACTGGGCTTGCCTCGCAGACACTGACGCAGGAGCGCAACGCGGCTCTCCCGCTGATGCCGCTGTGGGGTCAGGGCATCTCTGGACAGGCCGGGGCGCTCGGCTCGCTGGCTGACCTCGACATGGGTTATTACGGTTCGCGTGCCGGTATCATGGACCAGACCGACAAGGACAAGATCGGTCTCGTTGTGGGCGCACTGAAGGCCAGGGATGCCGCCAAGGCGCAGAACCAGGCGAACATGCTGGGGGCCATCACTGGCGGCCTGAACCTTCTCGGCTCGGGTCTCGGCTCCGGCGGCTTCTTCACCAGGCTTCTTGGTTGATGGGGGTTGATCGATGGCGCGGTTGGTCATCCACGATCTCACGACCCAGTATCCCCGCATCGACCAGATGCTGGCGAACCTGCCGAATGCGTTCTTCAGCGGGTTCGATCAGGCGCGTGAGCGGCAGCTCAAGTCAGAGCTTGGCGACCTGACCAAGCAGAAGACGCAGCTTGAGCTATCGAAGCTCAATCAGGACATTCAGGCGCAGTCTGCGGCTGATCAGGCGTGGCAGTCCATCATGGGCGGTTCGTCTGGTAGCCGTATGCCGTCGCTTGGCGATCTCGGCGGCGCCGCGAATGCCATCGCAGGGATTGAGAGCGGCGGCCGCTATGACGCCCTCGGTCCTGTGACGAAAACCGGTGATCGCGCCTATGGCAAGTATCAGGTCATGGGCTCGAACATCCCCGTCTGGACGGAAAGGTATCTCGGCCGCCGGATGACGCCGGAGGAGTTCCTTGCGAGCCCGGAGGCGCAGGAGGCGGTGTTCCAGGGAGAGTTCGGGCGCCTTGTCGCGAAGTATGGCCCGGAAGGCGCGGCCCGTGCCTGGTTCGCGGGCGAGGGCGGCATGAACGACCCGAACCGGCGCGATATCCTCGGCACCTCGGTCGCGGACTACAGCCGCAAATTTACCACGGCCCTCGGCGGCGGCGGCGCGGCCCCTCCGCAGCAGTCTCAGGTCGCACAGGCCGATATCCCGATGGCGGGCGGTACGCCGGCGCAGGGCTTCGCCATCCCGCAGGGCGCTGCACCGGTCCAGACGGGCCCGACGATCCTCCCGAACCTCTCCACGGAACAGCTTCAGCAGTTGCGCGGCATGCGCGGCCTGTCGAAGGAACGGCAAGACCTCATCGACATGGCCCTCAAGGAGCGCCAGGAGCTGAGCAAGCCGACTGATGCCATGCGCGGCTATCTGTTTGCTCGCCAGCAGGGCTACACCGGCACGTTCATGGACTACCAGCAGGAGCTGCGGCGCGCCGGTGCCACAAACGTCAACATCGACCGTGGCGAGACGAAATACGACGAAGAGATGGGCAAGCAGCTCGCCCAGCTCAACAAGGAGATCATCGACGGGGCGCGGGACGCTCGGCGCAAGCTCGCCGTTCTGGACCGCATGGAGACGATCATTTCCGACCCGAATATCTACACCGGCGCAGGAGCAAACCTGGTCCTGCAGGCCAAGCGCATGGCGAAGGCCATGGGCTTTGATGTGGGTGACCTGTCCGGCCCTGAGGCGCTCACCGCCATCAGCAACCAGTTCGCGCTGGAGCTGCGCAACCCGAGCGGCGGCGCCGGCATGCCGGGTGCGCTGTCAGACAAGGACCGCGAGTTCCTGCAGCAGTCTGTGCCCGGTCTTGAGCGTACGCCCGGCGGCAACCGCCTCATCATCGACTTCATGCGCCGAATGGCGGAGCGGTCAATCCAGGTGGACAAGTTGCGCCGCGACTATGTGCGCCAGCACAAGCGGCTCGACGAGGGCTTCTACGACATTCTCGCCGAGTGGTCGGCGGCGAACCCGATATTCACGCAGGCCGATGAGGCGGCTGTGGCGCAGGTGCTCGGTGGCGGCGGCCAGGGTGGGGCAAGCGCACCGTCGCAGGTCCCGCAACAGGGGCAGGGCCGGCCAGCCCAGGTGCGGACGGAGGAGGATTACCGCCTGCTCCCGTCTGGGACCATGTACATTGCCCCTGACGGAACCGTTAGGAGAAAACCCTGATGGCGAGCTGGTGGGAGAAAGACCCGGTGGTCAGCGCTCCACAGGCGAGCGGCAATTGGTGGGAGCGCGACCCTGTGGTCAGCGAGGCTCCCTCCGTCGCCGAGGACGTCGCTAAGAGCGCCGGGGCAGGTCTTGTGCGCGGTGCCGCCGAGACGGCCATGCTGCCAGTGACGCTGCCGAGCCTCGGCAGGGGGCTGCTACAGAAGGGGGCTGATTGGGCATTTGACGCTGCCGACGCGGGCGTTCGTCGTCTGATTGGCGCCGAACCCCTTTCGCAGGAGGAGATCGCCCGTCGCGAGTCCCTTTCGGCCGGCAATGCGCCCGTCACGAGTTCTATCGAGGGCGGCCAGGCGGCGGTTCGCCGGGTGATGGACGAAAACCTCTATCAGCCGCAGACCACGGCGGGGAAGTATGCTCGCACTGCCGCAGAGTTTGTGCCGGCAGCAGCCGCGCTGGGCGGCGGTGGCCTGGCGGGGCGCGTGGGCTCGGCGGTCCGGTACGGCATTGCCCCCGGCCTCGCTAGCGAGGCGGCGGGGCAGGCGACCGAGGGGACGGCTGTCGAGCCTTGGGCGCGTGCAGGCGCTGCGCTTGCGGCTGGCGTCGCTGCTGGTGCCATTGGCCGATCCCGTCCCGAGCAGGCCATCGCCCGCGATGCGCTGCGCGGTGTGGACGAGGCAGTTATCCGGCAGGCCGCCCAGCTCATCGACGATGCGGCCCAGCGCGGCGTGACGCTGACGTGGGCCGAGGCCATCAATCAGGTGAGCGGGGGCGCCGCACCGCGCCTCGCCCAGTTGCAGCGCGTCGTCGAGAATACTGGTGGCGGCGCGGAGATCATGGGGCCGATCATGGCCCAGCGCCCGCAGCAGGTGCAGCAGGCAGGCCGAGCGGCGCTGGAAGGCCTGTCGCCCGGCGCCCCGGACCCGATCCGCACCGGCGCGGCGGTACAGAGGGCGGCGCAGGGAGCCATCGACGACACCACTGCGGCCATCAACCAGACCACTCGCCCGCTGTACCAGGCAGCCGAGGCTGCGCAGATCGCCCCCGAGGCATTCGAGCAGATCAGGAATATCCCGGCATTCCAGCAGGGGCTTGCGGCGATCCGCAACGATCCGATCTTGGGGCCGCAGTTCAGAGACCTTCCTGATAACAGCGTTGCTGTTGTCGATGCCGTCCAGAAGCGCATCCGGGACATGGCTGACGCCGCCGGCAGGGCAGGTGAAGGCTTCCGTCAGAGCATCATCGGCACGCAGCGCGGCCAGGTGCTTGACGCAGCCGATGCCGCCGCCCCGACCTATGCGCAGGCACGGCAGGCGCAGGCGTCTATGCGCGAGGCGCAGCTTGTGCCGCTGGAACAGGGGCCTGTCGGGGCGCTCGCTGGCACGGCGGACGTGGGAGCACAGACGCGAGCCATGTTCCCGACGCGGCCGCCGGCTGGCATGGCGCGCGTGACAGGTGAGGCGGTCAGGCAGATTGCGAAGCGAGACCCGAAGGCAGCGGCCGACCTCGTGCGTCAGCACGCCGAAACCGTGTTCTCCGAAGCCACGCAGAACCTTCAGAGCGGCGCGAACCAGTTCGGAGGCGCCAAGTTCGCGGCCGTGTTGCGGGGTAATCCAGAGCAGGCGGCGAGCCTTGAGGCGGCCGTGAAGGCGCTCCCCGGAGGCAAGCAGCGCTGGGATGGCTTCAACAGATTTCTTGAGATCGTCGAGGCCACCGGCCAGCGGTTGCAGACTGGATCGGCCACGGCGTTCAATCAGGAAGTGCAGAACGTCTTGCGCAAGGGCGGGCGCGTCGGTGAGCTCGCCAACGTCGCATCGACCGGCGGTATCAAGCTGCCTGAGTTCATCCGCACGCGCTATCAGGATTGGCGCATGGGGCGGAACACGGAGGAGCTGGCACGTCTACTGACTGACCCGCGTGCGGTCGGCCTGTTCGCCCGTCTCGCGAAGGAGGCCAACAGCGGGGCTCGTGCCCAGGCGCTTGCCATCCGCCTTGCGATCCTCGCCGGCAACTCGCGACAGGGCTTTGAGCGCGGTCAGCCTAAGCAAGTCCCAGCACCGCGTTAGGAGGGCGGTCAGGAAGGCGGCAACAACGATGGCTACGAAGAAGTTGCCGACCACGGTAATTGGTTCGTTCGGGTAGGCGCGAAAGACGCCGTAAGTCCACCATCCGATCAACACGGCTTGGGCGGCCATCCACGCTAACCGGCTCATTGGAACAGCCCCATGAGTTTCCGGCGCAGCGCATCGCACGTTGCGCGGTCGTCGGCATATTTGCAGTCTATATCTAGGGCATGGAAGTACGACTTGGACCGAAACTTCCTGAAAACTTCTGGCTCCGACATGACCCTAGCGGTCCCGCCGCTCACAACCGTGCAAGAGTTGCCGTTGCACACGGTTACGTCAGCAGCCGTGGGGGCGGGGGCTGCCAAGGCCACGCAGAAGAGAACGGCGTATCGCAATCTACTCATGGTCTCGGACCATAGCACGCCGTCCCTGACGGTTCATCACCTTCCGTTTGATGAATTGTCCAAGAAGTACCCGGTCACCACCGCCGGCCGCGGTGCCTGATCTCGCCCGTGCCGTAGTTGAAATAGGTACCCGAGCGCCGGTTGTAGCTCCACGAGTTGCCCCGGCTGTCCATGCCGTAGGTCGATCCGCCGTAGCCTCCTCGGGAGTGCCACTGGCTTCCGGTGTTGTAGTTGTAGCCGTAGCCGCCCGAGTAGCAGTTGCCGTAGCGGTCGCACCGCGCGGACGCCTCGGTCGCAGCAAAAATCAGGGCCGTAGAGGCCGCAGCAAGCAACAGTTTCATGAACACCTCCCCAGCCAGACTACTGGCCGGGAAATCCTAGCTCACAACTGACGATAACGAAAGGCTCGCCTCGGCGGGCCTTTTTCTTTGGGAGCCTGCCAATGGCGGACCTCTGGAAAAACTTCGCCGGTCAATATCCCCCCGGCGCGCTCGTCTATTTCTTCGAGGCGAACACCAACACGCCGATGACGGTGTATGCGGACGCGTTGGAGACGACGCCCCTGACGCACCCTGTGCAGGCGTTCGCCAATGGCCGCTTCCCGCCGATCTTTGTGCCGTATCGGACCTATCGCGAGCGCGTGACGGACAGCGCAGGTGTGTTGCTTTGGGATATCGATGGCATCCCGAACCCAGCGCCGCCTTCGTCCGGCGGCGGTTCCGGCATCGTCGTCACGCAGGACATGGTGCTCAACACGGGAGATATCCTCTGGAACCTGCGCGGGGGCACGAGGGCCGGCTTTGTCCGCATGAACGGGCGGACAATCGGCAATGCGTCTTCCGGCGCGACGGAGCGTGCCAATGACGACACGGAGGACCTTTACACCTACCTGTGGAACAACCTCGATAACAGCGTCGCCCCGGTGGTCGGGGGGCGCGGTGCAACGGCTGCCGCCGACTTTGCGGCGAACAAGACCATTACCGTCCCGACCATGCAGGGCCTTGTCGCGGCCGGCCTCGACGACATGGGGTCTGCTGCAGCGAACCGCCTCCAGATCGCGACCACGATCAACACCACCAATGCCAGTACGTCCGCGACCGTGGCATCTGCCGCCGGCCTCGGAATCGGCATGTTCGTGATATCGGCGAACGTCCCCGCTGGGACGACCGTTGCCGATATCAGCGGCACGACCATTACCCTCTCAGCGGCGGCGACGGCGACAGCGACGGGGACCCCGGCGCGGTTCTCCTATATAACCGACGCGCAGCAGATCGGCGGGACTGGGGGGG
>JGI25327J35509_1001918_pt1 | contig 15278 bp, 10 predicted proteins | sample HigsolmetaAR202D_FD_35509 | JGI IMG/M metagenome (IMG submission 35509)
GGCCGCCGCGAGTGACATCGGCGGCGGCGTGGCGTCCCCGGCCCGGGGCGCCACGCCGCCGGCCGGTCAGCCGCAGGCCTCGCCGAGACGCGCCGGGGTCTCGGTCAGGGTCTGGTTGAGGGCCGCGACATCGCCGTTGCCCACCTGGGCGGCCGCGGCCCGCAGCCGGGCCGACTGGTCGCGGAGCGCCTTGCTGAGCGCCTTGTCGTCGGACTCCTTGGCCAAGGCGTCGAAGCGGCCGGCGTACTGGTCGGTGGTCTGCTTCCACTGGGCGGGGTCGTTGGCGGCGATCTCCTTGAGCCGCCCGATGTACTCCTGCACCGTCCTTTTGGCGTCGGCGCACACCTCGCCCTTGTTGCTGCCGAGCACGCCGCAGCCCCCGGTGGCCAGCACCAGCACCGCGCATACCGCGGCCACCGGCACCGNACCCCCGGATTTCACCCCGTTACGCATCCAACCTCCACGAACTGGACCCCGTCGGCGAGTGTCATCCTTGCGCACCCGACACGATGACCGCGCCTCGCCTCGCATACGGTGCCCCTATCGGCGGTGGGACGCTTACGCTGGGCAGAGGTTCGGACTGGATGTCGTCAACCGCCTGGCACGGCAGGCACTTGCTGTCCTTTCGCCCGTGTAGCGTAGGCAGGTCCGCATGTGTGCTCGACGGCAGGGGGCGCACGGAGCCTCAGGGGGTGGCGAACGTGGCCGACGCGTGGCGGCCCGCGAACGAGCTCGAACACCGGATGCGGGAGACGTTGCAGGCCGGTGATCAGGAGGCGTATTTCCGTCTGCTGGCGGAAGCCGAACTCGTCATTCCCGTCCCGCCCGACCGGCTCGAGGATGTGCTGGCCAACCGGGCCGAGCTGTCCTGGCCGACCCGCGAGGAGGACGGCCGGGTGCACGTGCCGGCGTTCACCTCGGCGGCGGCCATGCGGGAGGCCCTGGGGCCCGCTCAGCGGCACTTTCTGCGGCTGAAGTTCAGCGACGTCGCCGCCTCCTGGCCCGACGGCGGCTGGTGGCTGGCCGTCAACCCCGGCCTGCCGATCGAGGCCAGGCTGTCGTCGTGGTTCATCAGGCAGCTCACCGAGGGCGATCCCCGCCCGCCGCGCGCCGGGCGGCCCGCCGGCGACCGGCCGCAGCAGCCGGCCCGGCACGCGGCGCCGGCCGAGCAGGCGCCCACCGCCCCGCTCACCGGTGTGGCGGCGGCCGCTCCTTCCGGTCAGGTCCCGGCCGCGGCGCAGCAGGCCGCCGTCGCAGAGCCGCAGCCGCCCGCCGGGGCGAAGCCGGAACCGGGCGCCGCGCCGCAGTCCGCGGAGGAGACGGTGCCGCTGCCGGGTCCGCACGGCCCCGCCGCCGTCGCCGAGACGCCGGCCGAGCAGGCCCCCGAGCCGCCGGCGGAGGCGACGGCGCCCGCGGCCCCCTCCACGGCCGGGCAGGAGCCGCGGTTCCAGCCGGCCAACGACGTGGAGCGGGAGCTGCTGCGCGCCTTGGCCGGCGGCGATCAGGACGCCTATCTGAAGGTGCTGGCGGCGGCGGAGGTGCTGCTGCCGATCCCGCCGGAGGCGGACTACTCGCTGCGGCCCGGCCGGGCCGGTTTCCCCTGGCAGACCGGGGAGATCGAGGGACGCACCGTGGTCCCGGTCTTCACCTCCGTGGAGCGGATGCGCGACCTGATCGGGGAGGGCCCGGTGCCGGGGCGGGGCGACCACATCACGGTCCCGTTCACCGCGGTGGCGCGTTACTGGCCCGACCCGTCCTGGGACCTGGCGGTCAACAGCGGCTCCCCGGTGGGCGCCACACTGCCGGGCGAGCGGCTGCGGAACCTGTCGGAGTGGGCCGACCAGATCGCCGCCCAGCGCATGGTGGACGGCTTCGAACCGCAAAACGACATCGAGCGGCGGCTGTTCGAGGCGGCGGTGCGCCGGGACGGCGAGGCGTTCTTCAAGGTGCTGGCCGGCGCGCAGGCGCTGATCCCCGCCGACCCGCAGACCCCCTGGGGCATCCGGCCCGACGACCCGGAGTTCCCCTGGCGTCCGGTCCCGGTGCGGGGGATGGTCGCGATCCAGGCGTTCACGTCCCTGAAGTGGATGCACGAGACCATCGGCCCGTCCCGGTTCATCATGCCGAGCTTCCTGGAGCTGATGGAGGCATGGCCGCAGGAGGGCTGGACGCTGGTGGTCAACCCGGCCACGCCGATCAACGCGGTGATGCCCAGCGACCGGATCCGGGCGCTGGCCGAGGCGGCGCGCCCGGCCGCCCCGCGGCCCGAGGCTCCCCCCGCGGCCGCCGAACGGCCGCCCGCCCAGGCGGAACCCGCCGCCGCGGCACCGCAGCCGGTCCCCGCGCCGCAGGAGGCCGGTGAGCGTCCGGCCGAGGGCGCATCCGCCCCCGCCCAGGAGACCGACTGGGCGCCGCACCGGGCGGAGCCCGCCGAGCCCGAGCCGCCGTTCCAGCCCGGCAACCGGATCGACCAGGAGCTTTATGAGGCCGCACTGAGCGGGGACACCGACGCGTTCCTGCGCGTGCTGCTGGCGGCCAGCGTGCTGGTGCCCATCCCGGAGGACGCGCCGCTGGAGGTGACCCCCGTCCAGCCGGAGTTCCGCTGGGACGCGGCGCTGCGGGACGGCTCGGCGGTGCAGGTCTTCACCTCTTTGCTGCGGCTGCGGGAGGTGCTGCCGTCCTCCCGGTTCGTCTACGCCGACTTCCGCGAGCTGATCACCTCCTGGCCGCGGGCGGACTGGGCGATGGCGCTCAACCCGGGCACCCGGATCGGCGCCTCGCTGGAGGGCGATCAGGTGCAGGCGCTCAGCGAGTGGGCCGTCCGGGTGGGGCTGATCCGGCCCCGTCCCGCCGAGCCGGCGGACCCGGCGCAGACGGTGGCGGATCTCGCCCAGGCCGTGGCCGACCCGACGCAGACCACGGTCGATCCCGCGCAGACCGTGGCCGACCCCGCGCAGACCGTGGCCGACCCCGCGCAGACGGTCACGGACCTGGAGGCCGTGCCGGCCGGCCGCGACTCCCGCTACGCGCCGGAGCCCGATGAGGAAGACGCGGCGCTCATGCAGCCGGTCGTGATGCAGAAGGTGCTCCCGCACGGGCACGTCGGCTGGTACCTCGAACAGGGCTATGACCGGGTCAGCGGTTTCGTGCACCCGATCTCCGACGTCACCGACCTGCAGACGCCGGTGCAGCTTTACGAGGCGCTCGGCCTGCTGTATGAGGGGTCGCCGTTCTCCCCCTCCGACGAGGGCGTCTATGTGATCCGCTGGCCGGCCTACTGCCCGGGCCTGTACCGCATTCCCTTCGGCGGGCAGACCGAGCAGGAGGTGCGGGCGTGGGGCGAGGCCGGCTGGGTGCAGGAGCGCCCGCCGTTCCGCGGCGACGGGTTCGCCCCCGGCAGCGCCGGATCGATCCGCGAGTACAAGGTCGACAGCGCCCGGCTGCCGTACGGGGCCGAGATGTACTACCTGGGCAAGGACCGCACCGAGCGGTTCATCGCCATGTACGACCCCGACCGGCTCGCCTGGGTGCGCCCCGACGAGGAGGAGGCCAAGTGATCCGGGACGGTTACCTGGTCCGCTGGCGGGGCCGGGAGTATGAGGCCAGCCCCGGCGCGGACGGGGAGGTCAGGCTTTACTCCGCCGAGCCCGCCGAGGGTTTCACCGAGATCCGGCCGGGTCGGCACCGCCGGGTGGTCCCGCTGGACGAGGTGGAGGGCATCCGTTACGTCCGTACCGCCTGCACCTGGCGCGGCGAGCCGTTCATCGTGGTCGGCGAGCACGAAAGCTGGCTGCGGGTGGAGTACGTCGGCGGCCGGGCGGAGGTCGCCGAGCGGCTGGAGCTGGACCGCATCGACCACGGGGTCTGGCAGGCGTGGGCCTCCCGCTCAGAAGTGGAGAATCTGCACGAACAATACGTCTAGCCGATACCCCCCGAAATCCGGCTATCACCCCCCGTCGCCAATTTGATCATTCGTCACAACTGTGATCGCATGATTTTTGCTCTTCTAACAAGGGTAAAGGGCAAGTTGTGGCGAGCCCGGGCGGAAAGGGCAGGGTCAAGGCGGTGCCACGGAGGTACGGTGGCGTGGTCAGGTCGGTGTGCGGTCCGATCTGTGCCGGGCTCGGTACGGCGGCGGTGCTGACGATGGGGGCCGCGGTTCCCCTGTGGGCCGACGCCTCCGCCTCCCCCACCCCCACGGGGAACGCCACGCCGACGGCGTCCCCCAAACCACCGGCGACGCCTTCGCCCACGCCCAGCCCTTCGGAGAGCGCCACACCGACGGCGCCCCCCAANCCGCCGGCGACGCCTTCGCCGACTCCCTCCGCGCCGCAAAGCCCCGCCCCCGAGGAGCCCGGCGAGACGCCCTCCCCTTCCCCCACCTCCAGCGCCCCCGAGCTGGTGCCGATGGGGGTCCGCATCGATCTGCCCGCAGGCGGGGTCTTCGCGGGCGAGAAGGTGACCGTCACCGTCCGCGTCACCGCCGAAAAGAACGTCACCGAAGCGCTGCTGGCCCTCACCGCCTCCGGCCGGCCCGCCCCCGCCCTGTCCCGCTGCGCCGAGGAGGCCTGCGAGCTCGGCGGGGTCGGCAAGCGGGGCAAGCGGGTGGAGGTCGAGCTCACCGTTCCCGAGAAGATCAAGGGCACACGGGTGCGGCTGACCGCCGAGGTCACCGCCAAGGGCGGCGAAGGGGCCTCCGCCGCAAAGGTCATCACGGTGCGCCGCAAGCCGGCCCCCACGCCCTCGCCGTCTGAGAGCAAGGGCGGCTCCGGCGGGCAGAGCGGCTCCTCCGACGGCGGCACCGCCTACACCCCGCCCACGCCCAGCGGGGACTTCACCCCTCCGCCCCGGGTCGAGCTGCCGCAGGTCAGCCCGCCCCGGCCGGAACTGGCGCCGGGGTTCTCCCCCGCGCCGATCGTCCCGCCGACCGCGCTGCGCGGCAATGACCTGCAGGAGCGGCGCAACGGCGCGCTCGAACGGCTGGCCGGCGCCCAGGCGGCCTGGCTGTCGGCGCTGGGGGTGGCCTTTTCGCTGCTGCTCATCCGGCTGCGCCTGGGCGGCCGCCGCGCCGTGGCCGCCGGTGCCGTCCGGCGGGGCGCTCACCGGCGTCCCCGCCGCCCCGGCGCCTTGCGGCCGGCGGCCTTCAAGAGCGCATCAGCCCGTAGCAGGCGATGGACGCGGCGGCCACCACGTTGAGGGAGTCGACGCCGCGGTCCATGGCGTCCGGGCTCATCGGGATGCACACCGCCTCGTCGGCCTCTTTCAGCCAGCGCGAGGACAGCCCGTCGCCCTCGGAGCCGAGCAGCAGCGCCACCCGCTCCCCGGCCGCCGGCACCGCCTTGTCGATGGGGACGGCCGACTGGTCGGGGGTCAGCGCCAGCAGCCGGAAACCCGCCNCCCGCAGGTCGCCGAGGCCGTGGTACCAGTCGTCCATGCGGGCNTANGGGATCGCGAAGACCGCTCCCATGGAGACNTTGACCGCCCGCCGGTACAGCGGGTCGGCGCACCGGGGCGACAGCACGACCGCGTCCACCCCCAGCGCCGCCGCGCACCGGTAGATCGCCCCCACGTTGCCGTGGTCGACCAGGTCCTCCAGCACCAGCACCCGGCGGGCCGCGGCGATCAGCTCGGGCACCGACGGCAGCGGGGTGCGGGCCATGGCGGCCAGTGCGCCCCGGTGCACCGGGAAGCCGGCCACGCCCTCCAGCACCCGCTCGTCGGCCAGGTAGACGGGGGCCTGCACCCCTTCCAGCAGGTCCGACAGCGGCTCCAGCCAGCGCCGGGAGGTCAGCACCGAGCGCACCGGGTAGCCGGCCCGCACCGCNCGGCGGATGACCTTCTCCCCTTCGGCGATGAACAGCCCGTGCTCGGCTTCCAGGCTCTTGCGCAGCTGCACGTCGCGCAGCCGCGTGTAGTCGGTGAGCCTGGGGTCGGCGGGGTCCTCGACCGGGATCACAGTCGCCATCTGCGCGCTTCAACCCTTTCTGCGACCGGACGGCCNCGAGCCTACGGCAGGCGGACGTCGGCGAAGACGGCGCGATGGTCGCTGCCCGGCAGGTCGTGGACCCGCACCCGGTGGACGGCGCAGCGCCGGTCCACCAGCACGTGGTCGATGGTCAGCCGGATGCGTCCGCCGGGCGAACTCCAGGTGGGCGTCAGGCCCATGCCGGCCCGGTCGGCCGCGTCCGCGTAGCCGCGGGACAGCACCCGCCGGAAGTGGGCGTGGTCGAGCGTGGCGTTGTAGTCGCCCGCCAGGATCCGCACCGGCTGTCCCCGCCGGCCGGCCGCGGGCAGCGCCCGCAGGTCGCGCATCCAGTTGCCGACGGCCCGGCCGGAGATGGGCGGCGGCGGGTGCACGGCGGCCACCTCCACCTTGTGCCCGGCCGGCAGGGTGAGCTCCGCCCGCGGCATGGCGAACACCGAGCCGGGCAGCGCGGGCAGCTCGCGGAGGGGATGCCGCGCATACAGGCCGCTGCCCGCCGCCCCGCCCCGGGGGTGGAGCACCGCGTGCGGCAGCAGGCGGCCCAGCCCGGCGGCGTTGAGGCGTTCCACCGCCTTAGGGGTCAGTTCCTGAAGGCTCAGCACGTCCACCGCGTGGTGCCGCACCAGTTCCACGATCCGGTCCGGGTCGGCCAGCCCGAACCGCAGGTTGGCGGTCAGCACCCGCAGGCGGGGGCCGTGGGCCGGGGGCTGGGAGGCGGCGACGGCCCGCGGCAGCACCAGCGCCGCCAGCACGCCGGCGGTCAGCGCGCCGGCGATCAGCGCCCGGCGGTGCCGCAGCAGCGCGGCGCCCAGCACGGGCACCACGGCCGTGGCCGCCGCGTAGGGGGTGAACGAGATCAGCGGCGTGATCGGCATCTGCACGCCGGGCAGCCGGTCGGCGCCCGCCAGCCGGCCCAGCGCCCAGGCCGTCCAGCAGCCCACCGCCGTCCATGCCAGGGCCGAGCGCCAGCGGCCCGCCGTTCGTCCGGGCCGGCCGGGAACGGCGGTGCTCCCGGCCGTCTCGCAGATGCCGGGTTCCGGCTCAGACGGCCGGAAGGTGCCGCTCGCTCGTCCCACCTTCGCCCCCGTTCCCCGCTCGCACCTTACTTATCGGTCTTGCCGGCGGCTCGCCCGGCGGCGGCGGAAGGTTTCCCAAGATCGGTTACGGGGCCTGCAGAGCATACCCGGAAACAAGCCGGGACGAATATGGGCAAACTCCGGATATCCTCCCTCCCTGCGCGTACCATGCCGGAACGAGCCTCAGGAACCGGACGGGCGCAGACACACGACAACTGGCATGTGATCAGCGGCACACTCCCCGCAATCCGGCAGGGAGGTGAAGAATCCACGGCAGGTCACAAGCTGCCGTGAGCACCTTGGCGATCCGCTGACAAAGTGCAACATCCGCCACTTTTACCTCTTTGTAACCATTGTGGGGTGCCGCTACAGTGCCGGGCAGCATGGGACGGTTTTCGGTGAATCGAGGACAGCCGTGAGCGGACGTCATCGCAACGACCTGCCGGAGGAGCCTGGCAACGGCGGGCACGACGCCCACCCTTCGTCGGCGTTCGGCCCGGCCGGCGGCGGATCCTCCGACTGGTTCAGCCCGCGTGAAAGGCAGAGCCCGCCCCCCGCTTCGGGCGGCCCGGGCTCCTACGGCCCGCAGGACGATCCGCTCAGCGGTCCGACCGGCCGCTTCCAGGAGCCGGGCGGGGCCTCCCCCGCCGCAGGTTACGGCGGTTATGGCGACCGCGGTCCGGCGGGNGGTTCCGGGGAGTACGGCCCACCGGGCGAACGCAGCCCCGCCGGCGGTCACAGCGCCTGGGGAACCCCCGGCAGAACGGGTGAAAACGACATCCCCGACTGGTTCAGCGCTCCCCCCGAGCGAAGGTCCNCCCAAAGCAGCGGCGCCTTCAGCGCTCCCACCGGNCCCAGAGAGCCGAGCCCCGCGGAATGGTCACCGCACAGCACCGGCGGGCACAGCGTGCCGCCCGGGGCCGGCGCGTCCCGTGCATCGGACTCGTTCGGCGCCTCCCGTCCCGAAGGGCCGGGCGCGCGGGACAGCGGCGCGTTCGCCGGCGGCGGATTCGGCTCCTATGAGACCATCAGCCGCTCCGACGGCGGCCCCACCCGGGGCGGCGGCTCCGGCGGATCGGGCCGCTCCGGCGGCGGNTCCGGCAGCGGCGAGTACGACTACGGGGAGCGGCGCCGCAAGCGCAACCTGGCCGCGCTGATCGGCCCGATGGCCGGCGCCGTGGGCCTGGCGGTGCTGCTGGGGGTGGGCGTCTACGCCTTCGCCGGCGCCGGAGGCGGCTGCGGCGGGGACGACGCCCTCAAGCTGGACGTGGCGGTGGCCCCGGAGATCAAGGAGGCCGCCGACAAGATGGCCGGCCGCTTCAACGAGGCCAAGCACAAGGTCGACGACAAGTGCGTGCAGGTCGCGGTCCGCTCGGCCGATCCGTCGTCGCTGACCGCGCTGCTGTCCGGCCAGGCCGTGGAGAACGAGACCAACCGCCGGCCGGATGTGTGGATCCCCGACTCCTCGGCGTGGCTGTCGCTGGTCCGCCTGTCGGAGAAGGGCAAGAACAGCGTCCGTCCCACCAAGACCTCCCTGGCGCAGACCCCCATCGTGGTGGCCATGCCGCAGACCCTGGCGGCCAGCCTGCGCCGGCAGGGCGTCATCTCCAGCCCCTCCTGGGACAACCTGCTGGCCGCGGTCGGCGCCCTGCCGGGCGGGGCGCAGACCAAGAACCAGGTGATCCCGGCCGGCAGCGTCCGGNTGTTCGTGCCGGACCCCACCCGCAACGCCGTCGGCCTGACCTCGCTGCTGCTGGCCAACATCCTGCTGGCCAACGACCCCAACCGCGAGGCGATCTTCACCGGCATGACGCGGACCATGCGGGAGAACACCACCCCCTCGGTGGCCGCCCAGTTCGCCTCCTTCCGCAGGGACCGCAAGGGCCGCTACCCGATGGCGCTGACCCACGAGCAGAGCGTGTGGGCGCACAACCGCGGCAACCCCTCTGAGCCGGCGGTGGCGATCTATCCGTCCGAGGGCACCCTCAACCTGGACTACCCGATGGCCGTGGTCAGCACCGATGCGGCCAAGCAGCGGGCCGCCGGGCTGCTGGAGCAGGCGATCAACAGCGAGCCCACCCGCGAGGACGTGCGCGCGCTGGGCTTCCGGTCCGCCGACGGCAAGGCCCCCAGCACCTTCGGCACCCGCACCGGGGTGAGCCCGCAGCGGCTGCGGCTGCTGCCGACGCCGCAGCCGGCCACCGTGCAGGAGCTGGTCCAGGCCTGGTCGAAGCTGTCGCTGAGCATCCGGATGCTGTCGATCATCGACATCTCCGGTTCGATGCTGGCGCCGGTCGGCGGCGGCCTGACCCGGATGCAGGCCACCGCCCGGGTGGCCCAGGGCGGGCTGTCGCTGCTGCCCAACGACTCGGAGCTGGGGCAGTGGGTGTTCTCCACCAAGCTGGACGGCGACAAGGACTACAAGGAGATCGTCCCGATGGGCCCGCTGGGCGAGCGGGTCGGCTCGGTCACCCGCCGTCAGCTCCTGCTGTCCAGCCTGAGCCGCATCGAGCCCAAGCCGACCGGTGACACCGGCCTGTACGACACGATCCTGGCCGCCTACCGGTACATGTCCAAGACCTACAAGCCGGAGTTCGGCAACTCGATCCTGCTGTTCACCGACGGCAAGAACGAAGACGACGACGGCCCCACGCTGCGCCAGACCCTCCGGGAACTGGAGAGCATGATCGACCCCACCCGGCCGATCCAGGTGATCATGCTCGGCTTCGGCCCGGGCGTGGACGTCAACGAGCTCAAGCAGATCGCCAAAGTCACCCGGGGCGATGTGTACGTGACGCAGAACCCCAACGAGATCCAGAAGATCTTCCTGCAGGCGCTGTCGAAGCGGATGGCGAACTGAAAGAAAGGGACGATCTGAGCCGAAACAACGGTGCTGAGATTTCTTCACCGACGGTGTCAACCGGCGGGGCCGCTCGGACGTCCTGACAGGGGGAGGGGGCCCGACGGGAGCGGGGCGTCGGGCCCCCTCCCCCTGTCTCGCGTTGCGCAGTGGGCCGGTGGCACCTGACCTCACGTGACCGCGGGAGTGGGTAAGTGTCCGGATGGCCGAGTCTCGACCGAAGCGAGGACCGGCGGCTGGCCGAGGCGCTGGCCGCCGGTGAACTGGAGGCGCTGGCGCAGGTCTTCGACGCCTACGCCGCCCGCCTGTACGACTACTGCCACGCGCTGCTGCGAGACCAGGAGGCGGCATCCGCGGCACTGCACGACACCCTGCTGGCGGTCACCGTCTGCATCGGCGGCCTGGCCGAGCCGGAGCGGCTGCGCGCCTGGCTGTATGCGATGGTCCGCAACGAGTGCCTGCGCCGGCTGAACACTCCCGACGTGCACGGGCAGCTCCCCGGCCCCGGCATGGTCGTCGATCCCTACACCGGGGAGAGCAGGCCGGTGCAGCCGGCGCCGGAGGTCGAGGACGTCTTCGCGGACGAACGCGACCGCAACCGCCGGATGGAGCTGCGCCGCCTGGTGCACGGGTCGCTGACCGGCCTGGGCGGCCGCCGCCGGGAGATGCTGGACCTGCTGCTGCGGCACGGCCTGACCACCGACGAGATCGCCGCCGTGCTCGGCATGGACGAGGCCGAGACCGCGCAGCTGGCGGTGGAGGCCCGCAACCGGCTGGACCATGCGCTGCTGGTGTCGATCATCTCCCAGTCGGGCCGGTGCCCGGAGGTGAACGCGCTGATGGAGGGCCAGGAGTGGCCCCCACCGCCGGCGCTGGCCCGCCAGGTGGGCCGCCATATGGACGACGGCTGCCCGATCTGCGCCGAGCAGCGCGAGCGCCGGGTGGCCTCCGGGCGGCTGCTGCAGGCCCTGCCGGTNGCGCTGATGCCGGCGCAGCTGCGCGGCGCGGTGCTGGCCGCGGCCTTGNACCCCCAGTACGCCGAGACCCGGGCCGTGCTCGCCGAGCAGGCCGGGCCGTTCGACGAGTGGGGCTGGCCGGCGCCCCTGCAGCGCCCCTCCCGCCGGGCCGCCGCCGCGGGCGAGCGCAAAGGGCCGGGCAGGGGGCTGCTGCCGGCGCTGGCCGCCGCCGTCCTGGTCATCGTGGTGGTGGCCGGGGCGTTCCTGTGGCTGCCCCGCGGGGGCGGTTCCTCGGCCGCCGGCGGGTCCACGCCGCAGCCCACCGCCGCCCAGGAAGAGTCGCCGGAGCCGGAAGAGGAGGAGTCGCCGAGCCCGGACGACGGCCCGTCGCCGACTCTGCCGACACCGACGGTGACGCCGTCCTCGGCCACGCCGACCGCCTCGAGCACGCCCTCGCCGCAGCCGTCCACCCCGTCGCCGCGCACCACTGCGGGCACCTTGGTGGTCAGCGGGTGCCGGATCCCGAGGGGCGCCCAGTCGTGCACGATCACGGTGACCGCGCGGGGCGGCCCGGTCCGCTGGAGCGTCCGCTCGCTGTTTCCGGTGCGCGCCTTCGGCGGCGGCACGCTGGCCGCCGGCCGTTCCACCGGTGTCACCGCCACCCTGGCGATCTCTTGCGAGCGCAGCGGGTCGGCCACCGTGGCCTTCTCTCCCAACGGGGCCGCGACCGTCAGATGGGATTGCCTCCCCAGGAACCCGGACCCGGGAGACCCCGGTGATCCCGGCGATCCCGGCGATCCCGGCGACCCCGGAGAGCCCGACGATCCCGGTGATGAAGATCCGGGGACCCCGCCCGGCCCCGGACGGTTCCAGCCGTGACGGCCGCTTCCCGGGCTCCCGGCGGGGTGCGAAGGGCCAGAGCGCCCGTCCCGGCCGTGGTGCTCTCCCATGCCGGGCCGGGAAGCGTCACCGTGCGGACATCGGACCTCCACGGCCCGGTGTGAGCACGCGGCGGTGCCGCCCGGATGGGGCCGTTCCCGCCGCGTGCTCGCCGCGACCGCCGGGCGGCTACCAGGCCGAGCCGGTGTCCAGGATGTGGTGGGNGCGGTCCAGCAGCAGCGGCACCGCGTCGCCGATCTTGTCGAAGCCCTCGCCGACGGTGGCGTTCTGCAGGTAGCGGGCGTGGATGCCCTCCAAGATCACCGCCAGCTTGTAGCAGGCGAACGCCACATAAAAGTCGATGTCCGACAGGTCGAACTTGGTGAGCTCGGCATAGCGCTCGGCGAACTCCCGCCGGGTCAAAAAGCCGGGCGCGGCGGTGACGGTGGCGCCGACCGGCAGCCGGTGCTCGTCGTCGGCCTGCGCCCAGTACACCAGCGTCAGTCCCAGGTCCGACAGCGGGTCGCCGAGCGTGGACATCTCCCAGTCCACGACCGCGGCGATCTCGGGGCGGGGCTCCAGCCGGGTCAGCGCGTTGTCCAGCCGGTAGTCGCCGTGCACCAGGCCGACGGGGCCGCTTTCGGGCAGCCGCTCGCCCAGCCGCCGCACCAACCGCTCGTAGGCGGGCAGGTCGCGGGTGGCGCCGGTGGCCAAGATCGCCTCCCGGGACCGCTCCCACTGCTGGCCCCACCGCTTGAGCTGGCGGGCCATGTATCCGGCCGGCCGGCCGAAGTCGGCCAGCCCGGCGGCCTCCACGTCCACCGTGTGGATGGCGGCCAGCACCTCCGCCAGCCGCTCGCTCAATTGGCGGGCCTGCTCGGGGGTGACGTCGGCGGCGTCCTCCATGGTGCGCAGGACCCGGCCCTCGACGTGGTCCATCACATAGAAGCGGGCGCCGATCACATCCTCGTCGTCGCAGAACGCCAGCGGCGTCGGCACCGGCACCCCGCTGCCGCCCGACAGCGCCGACAGCACCCGGTACTCGCGGGCCATGTCGTGGGCCGTGGGCAGCACGTGCCCCAGCGGGGGCCGGCGCAGCACCACCCGCCGCCCGTCCGCCAGTGTGATCCCGTAGGTCAGGTTGGACCGGCCGCCGGCGATCAGCCGCACCCCGGTGATCTGGCCGCTGCCGGGCAGCGTCCGCTCCAGCCAGGCGGCCAGCCGGGGCACGTCCACACCGGGAACGCCGGCCGGAAGCTCACCGCTCATGACACGACTCCGTTCAGTGATCGTCCGGACGGCCGGCGGACCAAGCGCCCGGCCGGACGTCCGGCTGCTGTGGTCGCTTATGGCGCCCTATTAGAACGCAACTCGGTCGGCGGGCGTGAGGGCGGGGGGAGGAGAGCGGCGTTCTCCGGGGAACTCAGGTAATCTATTGGCCAGTTTCGGACGCCCAAGGAAAGTTTTCCACCGGCGGCGTCCCGGCCTCACCTGCACGGACGCCCGTGCCCCCGCTCCGGGCGCTCCGCATCACCCCGAAGACTCCCTACCATTTCCGACCATTTCAGGGTAGAAGCGAATACGCATGAGGGGCCGAACATGCTCACAGCGCCATAGGGCCGAGACCGCCCTTGACACCCGCAGAACCCGACGACACGGTCCTGCCCTGGACTTTGCGACCAGTCTCGGCTAACAACGAAGGATTGAACCATTCGGGGCCCATCGCCCGATTGGGGGGGACGCGCAGTGGCCGACGCATGGCTACCCGGTGCCGGACGCATGCCGGTCCAGCTGGACGGAGGACAGCTGAAAGGGGGTGCCCCCAGGGTCGTCTGGTTCACCAGTGAGAGCGACCCCCTGATGGTCTCCGCCCGCTCGACCGCCCAGGACCTGGCCAAGGAAGGGCGCCCGGCCCACCTGGTGTGGAATCCGTGCACCGGCGAGGCGATCCAGATGCTGCCCGCCACCCGCGCCGCCTGCCTGCTGGCCGACCCGGTGCGCGGAGAGGGCCGCACCTGCGTGCAGATCATGGTGGTGGGGCTGGTGCGCGAGCCGTTCACCAGCGGCCCGCTCAACGGCCTGGACGCGATCATGCGCTGGCTGGACGGCTGGGGGATCCCCCGCCGCTGGCCGGCCGGGCCGCCGCTGCCGGCGCCCCAGTCCTACCACGCCGACCGGCACCGCCGCCCCTGGGCCAAGGGCGGNCACTTCGGCGCCTCCCAGGTGCCCGGCTCCATGCTGCCCGACCCCGGGGACCTGGACATCCGCCGGATCACCGGCCAGGACACCCCGGTGGTGGAGATCCCGCGGCCCCGCACCCCGGCGATCTCGCCCGCCGGGCAGTCCCGGCTGCTCGCCCACGACCTGTCCAAGACGTCGCAGCCGCTGCTGACCCCGGGGGCGGTCTGATCCCTCGCGCCGGGCACGCTCAGCCCATCGCCTCCTCGATCAGGCGGCGGACGAGCAGGCAGCCGGCGCGCAGCCGGCCGGCCGGGGCGGCGCCGTAGCCGATCACCAGCCCGGTGAGCGCCGGCGGCCCGGCATAGTGCCCGGCGAGCGGATCCAGCAGCACGCCCGCCCGGTCGGCCCGGGCCGTCACCTGCTCGACCACGGCCCCGGGCAGCTCCACCACCAGGTGCAGCCCGGCGGTGGTGCCGCGCAGCGGCAGCCCGGCGAACGTCTGCACGACCATGGCGCGGCGGCGGGCGTACTCGGCGCGGACACGGCGGATGTGCCGGTCCAGCTCACCCCACTGCAGCAGCAGCCGGACGGCCTGCTGCGGCACCGCCGCCGTCCGGTCGCCCAGCTCCAGGCGGCGACCGGCGACCGCGGCGGCCAGCTCCGTGCGGGCGACCAGCCAGCCGACCCCGATGCCGGCGCTCAGCCGCTTGGACATGGTGCCCAGGTAGACCACGGTGTGCGGGTCCAGCTCATGCAGGGTGGGCAGCGGNGCCACGTCGTAGCGGAACTCCCCGTCGTAGTCGTCCTCGACGACGAGCGCGCCGCGGCGGCGCGCCCAGGCCAGCAGCGCCTGGCGCCGCTGCACCGGCAGCACGCCGCCCAGCGGGAACTGGTGCGCGGGCGTGGTGTAGATCAGCCGCAGATCGTCGGGGAGGCCGTCGACGATGAGCCCGTGCTCGTCCACCGGACACGGCACGATGCGGGCGCCGCGGGCGGCCAGCACCGCGCGCGCCCGCCGGTAGCCGGGCTCTTCCACGCCCACCCGGTCGCCGGGGCGCAGCACGGTGGCGGCGAGCATGTCCAGCGCGCCGGTCGCCCCGCGCGTCACGACCACCTGCCCGGGACGGCAGGTCACGCCGCGGCTGCGCCGCATGTGCTCGCACAACGCCTCCCGCAGCGCGGGCAGCCCCCAGGGGTCGGGACGGCCGCCCAGGGAGGCGGAGGCGGCCATCCGCCAGGCGCGCCGCCAGGCGGGCGTGTCCAGTCCTCCCTCCCAGGGCGCCCCGGGCCGCAGGTCGATGCATCCGTCCGGCTCCGCCCGCCGGTCCCGTTCCGGCTCGGGG
>JGI25327J35509_1001935_pt1 | contig 15195 bp, 13 predicted proteins | sample HigsolmetaAR202D_FD_35509 | JGI IMG/M metagenome (IMG submission 35509)
GTCAGGTGGCCGCCGCCGTCCGCGCAGCCGGCGGCGAGCCGGTCAACACGGACTACATCACCTACGTGCGGGAGCTCGCCGGAGAGGGGCAGGCGTCACTGGGAGGACGACATGCTCACGTTCGATGACTGGGTTCGCGAAGTCGACGGGCTGTGTCGGAAACACCTGCGGTGCAGCTGGGCTGAGCTCGCAGGAGATATCGACCCTCTGGAGCGCGGATACCGGGCGGGCGACTCGCCGCGCCAGTTCGTCGAGTGGCTGGCCGCGAAGTACGACCTGACGTGGGTAGACGCTGCGGTCAGCTCGAGCGGGACTTCCGTCCCGCCGCACTGATCGCCTCCGCCAGCATCGCCGCCCCGCGATCGAGCAGCTCCGGCCGCACGGCCCCGAAGCCAAGGACGAGTCCGTTCGCCCGAGCGTCCGACGAGGATGCGTAGTAGTTCGACAGCGGCATCACCTCGAGTTCGCGTGCCAGGGCCTCTTCGAAGACCGCGCGGTCGTCGACGCCATGCAGGTCGACGACCGCGTGCAGTCCCGTCGTCGTCGGGCGCAGCGTGAGCGCGCCGGCGCAGTGCCGCGCGAGCGCGTCGGACAGCGCGTCGAGCCGCGCCCGGTATTCGCGGCGCATCCGCCGCAGGTGACGGTCGAAGTGGCCGCCCGCGAGGAATTCCGCGAGTACGGCCTGCGTGCCGGTCGCCGGATGCAGATCCGAAGCCTGCCGCGCGCGCTGAACGACCGGCGACAGTTCCTCGGGAACGATCACGAAGCCCAGGCGCAGGGAAGGGAAGAGTGTCTTGCTGAAGGTCCCCACGTACACGACGCGCCCATCGCGATCGAGGCCGTGCAGGCACGGGATCGGTCGTGCACCGTGGCGGAACTCGCTGTCGTAATCGTCCTCGACAATCCACGCGCCGGTCCGGCGCGCCCAGGCGAGCAGTTCGAGCCGACGGGGAAGGCTCAGCGGCACCCCGAGTGGAAACTGATGCGACGGCGTCACGTAGACGATGCGAGCCGTGGCCGCGCCACGCTGCAGGTAGTGCGTGTCGAGGCCCTCGGCGTCGACCGGCACGGGCACGGGCCGCCCGTCGGCAGCCGCGATCGCGCCGACCGCTCCGGGATACACAGGATCCTCGACCGCTACCGCCGCGCCGGGATCGACCAGCAGCTGAAAGATCAGTTCCAGACCATGCTGTGCGCCGTTGACGACGACGACCTGGTCGGGAGCGCAGCGGGTGCCGCGTGACCGACTGACGTAGTCGGCAATCGCCTGGCGCAGTGGCGGGAAGCCGCCGGGTGGGCCGTAGTCGAGGTGCTCGAACGTGAGCCGGCCGAGCTGCTTCCGCGCGATGCGCGTCCAGGTCGCGATGGGAAAGCGGTCGAGCGCCGGCGTGCCGAGCCGGAACGGCCGCGGGACGGAAGAGGCGCGAACGGCGATTGGTGCGACGTCGACCACCTGCCCGGTGCGCGCCGACAACGCGGGACGACGTTCCGTCCTTCGCCGTGCGCCCTTCGCGGCGGCAACCGGCGTCGCGAACGCGTCCCGGCCCCCGTCGTCGGGCAGGTCCGGGCTCACGAAGGTCCCGGCGCCGCGACGCGAGGTCAGATAGCCCTCGGCGGCCAGCTGCTCCAGCGCCAGAAGCGTTGTCGTTCGCGACACGCCCAGGTCGGCGGCCAGCGCCCGCGACGACGGCACCGGCGTGCCGGGAAGCAGGACGCGCTCGAGGATGGCGCGGCGGATACCGGCGTAGATCTGGGTCTGCAGTGGCGTGTCGGAACGCGGATCGACCCGGACGAGCAGCGGGCCCGGCGGTCGGTCCTTGCGCGGGGCGCTCATCGACTCGGCAGCATAGTCCCGCGCGGCAGGGCGCGCAATCGACAACGGAGGGCCGGGTCCCGGGTGGCCTGATCAGACGGCAGTGAAGTGGCCGTAGGCCGAACGCGCGCGACGACCTAGAGTGCAGACTGTCGATGGCCGATGCGGGGCCGCCTTCGCCGACGCTGGCCACGGCCTCGCCGGGAGGATTCATGACGATACGAGGTAAGCGGACGTTCGTGGCGACGGCCATGCTGGTGCATGTGCTGGGCGTGATTCCCACGGACGTGCGGGCCGACCAGCACGGTCCATCCGCGGGGACCTCGATGGCGCAGACGGCACCTGGCATCCTGCCGACGGGCTTCGGCGAGCCGGTCGATCGCGACGTTGCCGCGCTGCGGGCCGCGACAGCGCACTTCAGAGACCCCGGCGAGGCCGTGCGCGCCGGGTATCCGGCGGTCGAGGCCTGCATTGCGCATCCCGAGCGCGGCGCTATGGGGCTGCACTACACGCACCCGGGCCTGACGGATGCCACGCTCGAAGTCGAGCGGCCGGAGGTGCTCGTCTACGAGCGCCTCGACGACGGCACGCTGCGATTGAACGGGGTGGAGTACATCGTGCCCATCGCCGACTGGCCGCGTTCCGAGCCGCCGCGCATCATGGGGCAGGACCTCAAGCGCGCCAGCGCGCTCGGCATCTGGTACCTGCACGTCTGGAACTGGACGGCCAATCCCTCAGGGCTCTTCGCCGACTGGAATCCCGACGTGAAGTGCCGGGAATAACCGGTCGGGGGCTACGCCGAGCGCACCCGGCCGATGTGGCGCAGGCGGATGAGGAGCACCACGGCGGCGACCGCAAGGCCGGCCCGAAGCGGCAGGCCAGCGTCGATGCCGATCGACTCGGCCGTGGCGCCGGGCACCGTGGCGATGATCCAGATAGCGAGCGCGAGCGGCACGAGGACAGCTGCCGCGAGCCCCGCCAGCGCCGCCGAGATCAGCGTCCGAAGCATGGGCTTCTCCTTCTGCAGGAATGATCGGTGAGGCGAGTCTAGCACGCCGTCATCCGTCCTTCGCAGTTCGCCCTTTTCCCGCTGCTCCGAAACACGGTACGTTGAATCCTCGACGCCGATTTGTTTCCGGCAGAAAGGATTCATCAATGAGAAGCATTCGTCTGTTCATGACTGGCGCCGCGGCGGTCGTCGCGCTCGCGGTGGCAGCTCCCGCTTCCGCGCAGTCGTCGACCTACGCCGCCGGCCTGGGCGGCGTGACGTTCGGCACCGAGGGCAGCGCCGGCGTCGGTGCCCGGCTCGGCGTGCCGCTCGGCGGCAGCGGGACGTTCGTCATCTTCGAGATCGGCCGGCTCTTCAACGTCATGCCGCAGGAGATTGCCGACGTGGTCGAGCTGGTCGAGGACCTGGTCGAGCTCGAAACGGGCGAGAACGTGTCGCTCGACGTGTCGATTCCCGCCACCTACGGCTTTGCGGGCCTCCGGTGGTCGCCGCCGACCGACGGTCGCCGGCTTGCGCCGTTCGTCGAAGGCGGCTTCGGCTTCGGACGGATGTCGGTTTCGATCGGCGAGGCCGTCGTCGGCGGTGTGAACGTCCGGCCGATCATCCGCCGCGAGATTGGCGACGAGACGAACNCCGAGGCGCTGCTCGCGCTGGCCGGCGGTGTGCGGGTGCCGTTCTCGCCGCAGACGTCGCTCGATCTCGGCTANCGCTATACCCGCATCTTCACCGACGACCCGGTGGTCAACACGAGCATGATCTACGGGGCGATCAACTACTCGTTCGGGCGCTAGCGTGCGCCCCGCACCCTGACGCGCGCACGGCGGGCCCGCGACACGGTCGCGAGGCCGCGCCGTGCGCTTTCTGTGTCGCACTGGTGAACAGAGGCGCGTCACGCGGCAGGTACGCCCGTTTGCGGTCGAGCTCTTGTCGAAAAGTTGGCCTGATCCTGCCGATTCCGTGGTAGGGTAGCCCCAACTTCCCAGTAGAAGGGGTGCGACATGGTCGTGACGGGTAAGGCTCTACCCCGCAGGACGTTCCTGCGCGGGCTGGGCGCAACAGCCGTAGCTCTGCCGTTCCTCGACGCGATGACGCCGGCGCTGTCGGCGAAGACGAAGCCGCCCGTGCGGCTCGCCTTCCTGTACGTGCCGAACGGCATCGACATGGCCAACTGGAATGTGGCGCAGGAAGGCTCGCTCACGGGCGAGCTGCCGCGGATTCTCAAGCCGCTCGAAGCCTTCCGCCACGACATGATTCAGCTCGGCAACCTGACGCATAACAGCGGCCGGGCGCTGCTCGACGGGGCGGGCGATCACGGCCGGTGCGCCGGGTCGTACCTGACGGGCATCCAGGTCCGCAAGTCGACCGTCGACATCAAGGCGAGTGTCTCGTGCGACCAGCTCATCGCGAACGAGATCGGCAACGAGACGCGGTTTGCCTCGCTCGAGCTCGGCATGGACGACTCNCGGCAGGCCGGCGACTGCGACTCGGGCTACTCGTGCGCGTACACGAANAACCTNGCGTGGCGCAGCGAGACGCAGCCACTGCCGCCGATTCTCGATCCGCGCATCCTGTTCGAGCGGCTCTTCGGTACCGATGCCGACATGACGCCCGAGCAGCGCGAGCGCCGCACGCGGTACCGTCGCAGCATCCTCGACTTCGTCATGGGCGATACGAAGCGCCTGCAGTCGGATCTCGGGCCGACCGATCGCCGCAAGCTCGACGAGTACCTGTCGTCGATCCGTGAGGTCGAGCGGCAGCTCGAGCGCGCCGAGCGCGACAGCATCGAAATCGACCCGGGACTGCCGAAGCCGTACGGCGTGCCGCCCGACTTCGGCGAGCACTTCAAGCTGATGAGCGACATGCTGACGATCGCCTTCCAGGCGGATCTGACGCGGGTGGCGACCTTCATGATGACGCGCGAGGGCACGAGCCGGTCGTATCGCGAAATCGGCATCGCCGACGGCCATCACCCGTGCACGCACCATCAGGGGAACACCGACCTGATGGAAAAGGTGACGCGCATCAACGAGTACCACACGCAGCAGCTTGCCGGGTTCCTGCACAAGCTCAAGAACACGCCGGAGGGCGACTCCAATCTGCTCGACAACTCGCTCATCGTCTATGGCGCGGGACTGTCGGACGGCAACCGGCACACGCACGAGGATCTGCCGACGCTGCTCATCGGCCGCGGCGGCGGACAGGTGCAGCCGGGGCGGCGTGTCATCTACCGCCGCGAGACGCCCATGTGCAACTTCCACCTGACGCTGATGGACATGATGGGCGTCCACGTGGAGAACTTCGGCGACGCCTCGGGACGGCTCGACCTGGCGGAGCTCGGGTAAGCAGGCGGCCGGCCTGCCGGCGGGTGGCTCACGGGAGCCGTCTGTCCGCCGCGGGCCGTCCGTGTGACGTGTATGCAGGGACGAGGTGCAGCGCTGCCGCCGATCGGCGTGGCGCTCGACGGAGATCTGGCGCACCGGCTCGACGGACTGCTGGCCATTGCGCTCTTCAACGGCCTGTTCGCCCGCGGCGAGAGCCGGCTGATCGCACTGAGCCTTTCGCGACCGTCGCTACGCGGGGCCCAGCTGGTCGAAGTGGTGTCGGCCTTCTACACCCCGCGTCCCCGCGAGGGCGTCGGGATGGTCGGTATGCCCGAGGGCCCGATGACCGCGATGAGCGATCCGCCCGCTGCGGCGATCCTCGATCGCGAGGGCCCCGAAGGACCGCTCTACGAGGTGCGGGTGAAGAGCCTGATCGACACGGCCGACAACGCCGTGCTCATCCGCAACATGCTGCTCGCGCAGCACGACGGCAACGCGGCCATCGTCCTGGCCGGCCCGGCCACGGGGCTGGTCCGGCTCATGAAGCTGTACGGGGCGCGTCCGCAGATCGAGGCCAAGGTCGCGCGTCTCGTGCTCGCCGTCGGCGCGTTCGGTGCCGACGCGGCTCCCGACCCGGCCGTGGCGGCCGACGTGGCGGCGGCCCGCACGCTGCTCGAGGAGTGGCCGACGCCCATCGTGGCCGTCGGGCGCGAGGTCGGTGAGGCCGTGGCGTACCCGGCCGCGAGCTTCGAGCGCGACTTTGCCTGGGCGCCCGCCCACCCGCTCGTGGACGCCTATCGGGCCGCGGGCGAGCCGGGGCGTGACGTGCCGGCCACGACGCTGGCCGCGGTGCTGCACGCCGTGCATCCCGGCGCCGGCCACTTCGATCTGTCGCCTCCGGGCGAGATCGCGGTGGCCGCCGACGGCCGCACGACATTCACGGCCGGCGGCGGCGGACGACATCGACACCTGATCGTGAATCCGGCGCGGCGCGATGAGGTCGTGAGGCTCTGGACCGAGCTGGTCGCCGCGCCACCGGCGCCGCGGGGACGCCGCGGCGGGCCGCCGACGGCGGCCAACCAGCCGCCACAGCCGCCGGTGCCGCCGNCACGACCGCCGGCGGCTGCACCGTANTCGGGCAGGAGAGACGACCGTGAGGCTCTACCGCTACGTTGTCGCCACTGCAGCGCTCGTTCTCGCACTCGCCGTCAACATCCGGTCGTCGGCGCCCGGCGATGCCGGGCAGGCGCCTGCGCAGGACGCGGGCGTTCCCCAGGCGGCCTCGGCCGCACCGTCGCCCGACCTGCTCGCCGCGGCATCGCGCCCGGCCCCGACCGAGGAAGAGTTCCAGGCAGCCACCGAGGAGCTGCTTTACGACACGTGCGGCGAGTGTCACAACGCGTTCGAGTTCGCCGCCGACCTCGACCTGACGTCCGGCTACACGGTCGACTCGCTCCGTACGGAGCGTGATCTCTGGGACCTGATCCTGGACAAGCTGAAGTCGGGCGAGATGCCGCCGGCCGACGTGCCGCGGCCCGACGCGCTGATTGCGAAGGCGATCGACTTTCTCGAGCGGGAGTTCGAGCGGCTCGACGCGCTGACGCCGCCCGATCCCGGCCGCGTCGTGGCGCGGCGGCTCAACCGCGCTGAGTACACCAACACGATCCGCGATCTGCTCGCGATCGAGTTCCGCGCCGATCGGTCGTTCCCGACCGACGACTCGGGTGAAGGCTTCGACAACATCGGCGAGATCCTCACGGTGTCGCCCGTGCTGATGGAGGCCTACGTGAACGCGGCCGAGCAGATCGCGGCGCGGGCGCTGGCCGCCGATCCGCTGCCGAAGCCGATCGAGGTCGAGTACAGCCTCCGCTTCCGCAACCTGCGGCGGCTCAACCCGAGCCGCGTCGAGGCGACGCACCGGTTCGATTTCGACGCCGACTACGTCCTGCGCATCGGCATGCCGGGCGAGCGGCCGGCCGACGCGGCGCCCGTCACGCTTGGTGTGTGGATCGACGGCGACCTCGTGCACACCACGCAGGTCGAGACGAAGCCGTCGGGACTCGTCTACTTCAATCCGTATTCGGAAACCGAGATTCGCATCCCGGTGCCGGCTGGCGATCACACGCTGCGACTCGGCTTCATCGACGACCCGTACGTGAAGACGCTCGCGCCCGAGGACGTTTACAGGGACAAGATCAACAAGTGGATCGGTTCGGTCACCGTCGTCGGGCCGTTCGAGCAGGAAGGCGTCAAGCCGAGCCGCGAGCGGATCCTCATCTGCGATCCGGAAACGGGCCGCGAGTGCGTCGACCGGATCCTTTCGACGCTGGCCCGACGCGCCTACCGTCGCCCGGTCACCGACCAGGACGTGGCCGACCTGCGCCGCTTTGTCGACCTGGCCCGTGAAGACGGCCTGTCAGCCGAGAAGGGCATCGAGCTGGCGCTGCAGGCGATGCTCGTCTCTCCGCATTTTCTGTTCCGTATCGAGCGCGATCGCTACCCGGACGATCCGACGCGGTCGCACCCGATCACGGACGTCGAGCTCGCGTCGCGCCTGAGCTACTTCCTCTGGAGCTCGATGCCCGACGATGAACTGCTCGACCTGGCCGAGCGGGGAGAGTTGCGCCGTTCCGGCGTGCTCGAGGCGCAGGTGAAGCGGATGCTGGCCGATCCGCGGTCGCGGGCGCTCGCGCAGAACTTCGCCGGTCAGTGGCTCGAGATCCGCAATCTCGACGTCATCCGGCCCGATCCGGACCGGTTCCCGGCCTGGAACCCCGAGCTGCGCGACGCCATGCGCACCGAAACGGAGATGTTCTTCGACTACATCCTCCGTGAGAACCGGCCGATCAGCGAGTTCCTCAATGCGCGCTACACGTTCGTCAACGACGTGCTTGCCGACTACTACGGCATCGAGGGCATTGAGGGATCCGAGTTCCGGCGCGTGGAGCTGACAACGCCCCAGCGCGGCGGCGTGCTGGGGCAGGCGAGCGTGCTGGCCGTGTCGAGCTATCCGACGCGGACGTCGGTGGTCATCCGCGGCAAGTACGTGCTGCAGAACATCCTCGGCAGCCCGCTGCCGCCGCCGCCCCCCGACGTGCCGGCGCTCGACGAAGAGGCGCTCGGCAAGTCGAAGTCGATCCGCGAGCAGATGGAGCAGCACCGGACGAACGCCATCTGCGCGTCGTGTCATTCGCGCATGGATCCGCTCGGCTTCGCGCTCGAGAACTACGATGCCATCGGCCGGTGGCGCGACATGGACGGGGCGTTCGCGATTGACGCGAGCGGGCGGCTGCCGAACGGACGCACGTTCAACGGGCCGGCCGAGCTGCGGGATGTCCTCTCGGACATGCTGCCCGAGTTCTCGCGCGCGCTGACCGAGAAGATGCTCACCTACGCACTGGGGCGCGGTCTCGAACGCTACGACCGCCGCACCGTCGCCGGCATCGTCCGTCGACTGGGCGAGTCGGACCAGGGCCTGCAGACGCTCATCCTCGAAATCGTCAACAGCCTGCCGTTCCAGTCGCGGCGGGCCGAGGGCGCGCCGGTCCTGCAGGCGAGCAATACGGTCCACTGAGGCGCGTCGGGCGCCGACCGCTGTCGAAATCGTCTCGTGCCGTTCGTCTTGTGATTGAGGGCCGGCGCCGGGCCGGCCGCAGTGAGGAGGACGAGACGAACATGAAGCGTTACCTGCTCAGCATCTACCAGCCGGACGGCCCGCCCCCTTCGCCGGAAAAGCTTGCGCCGGTGATGGAACGCATCGGCCGGCTCAACGACGACCTGCGTCGCGCCGGGGCCTGGGTCTTTGCCGGGGGCCTGCACGCGCCCGAAAGCGCGACCGTCGTCCGTGTGGCCGACGGACGGCCGATGATCACCGACGGGCCGTACGTCGAGGGCAAGGAGCACATCGGCGGCTTCACGATCATCCAGGCGCCCGACCTCGACGCGGCGCTGGCGTGGGCGAAGCGCCTGGCCGAAGCGCTCGTCCTCGACGGCCACCAGACCGGCCTGCCGATCGAGGTCCGTCCCTTCCAGGATGAACACTGAGCACGAGCGCCGCGCGCCGGCGGCGAAGGAGCTCGAAGAGCTCTTCCGCCGCGAGTACGGCCGCGTGGTGAGTGTGCTGGTGCGCACGTGTGGATCGATCGACGCAGCCGAGGAAGTGGTGCAGGATGCCCTGGCCGTCGCCCTCGAGCGCTGGCCGATCGACGGCGTGCCCGCGAGCCCGGCGGCGTGGCTCATCACGACGGCGCGCCGCCGGGCGATCGATCGGGCTCGGCGCGAGGCGAGCCGCGCCACCAGGCACCGGGCGGCCGACTGGGCCTCGCGCGTCATCGAGCCTCCGCACGAGCCGGAAGGAGAGGTCGTGGAAGACGAGCGGCTCCGCCTGATCTTCACGTGCTGCCATCCGGCGCTGGCGCCTGAGGCACAGGTAGCCCTCACGCTTCGGCTGCTGGGAGGACTCGATACCGGCGCGATTGCCCGCGCGTTTCTCGTGCCGGAAGCGACGATGGCGCAGCGGATCGTGCGGGCGAAGCGGAAGATTCGCGACGCCGGCATTCCGTATCGGGTGCCCGAGGCGGCGGACCTGCCGGTGCGCCTCGCACACGTGCTCGCGGTCGTCTACCTGATCTTCAATGAGGGCTACAGCGCGAGCGGGGGCGGGCAGCTGGTGCGCGGCGACCTGTGCGACGAGGCGATTCGTCTCGGCCGCGCGCTGGCCGCGCTGATGCCGGGCGAGCCCGAGGTCCTCGGCCTGCTGGGGCTCATGCTGCTCGCCGACGCGCGCCGTGAGGCGCGGCTCGACGCCGACGGCTCGTTCGTTCCGCTGGGCGGGCAGGATCGATCGCGGTGGGATCGCCTGAAGATCGCCGAAGGCCAGGCGATCGTACGCCGATGCCTCCAGCTGGCACGCCCAGGCCCCTATCAGGTGCAGGCGGCGATCCAGGCCGTGCACAGCGATGCGCCGGCGTTCGAAGACACGGACTGGCGGCAGATCGTGGCACTGTATGACCAGCTGTACGCACTCACTCCGACGCCGGTCGTTGCGCTCAACCGCGCGGTGGCGCTCGCGGAGATCGCCGGTGCGGAGGCGGGACTGACGGCCCTCGAAAGCGTGGCGCTCGACGAGTATCACCTGTATCACGCCGTCCGCGGCGACCTACTCGCGCGCCTCGGGCGGGTCGAAGACGCACGCGCGGCTTTCGACCGCGCGATTGCGCTCTGTCCGACCGTCGTCGAGCGCCGCTGGCTCGAGCAGAGGCGTCAGGGAGTGGCGTGAGCGCCCGGCGTGGGGGGCAGCGAGGCAGGCGCGGGCGTCCACAGCCGGGGCGCTTGTGCGGTGTCCGCCCGACTGCGCAGGGCCGCGCCCGTGGCCGCCGGGGTCAGCGGGCGGGCAACAGCTTCACGTGCGCCAGGCCGGCCGTCCGCTCGACGGTCACTTCGATCGTCATGATCGGCCCGTCGTCTCGCTGGATGCGAAGGCGGTTGGTCGTCATGTAGCGGTCGACATAGGTGCCGTCGAACACGGCGCCTTCGGGCAGTTCCCAGCGCGCGACGAGATCGGCCGCCACATCGGGCGGGAGTCCTTCGACCTCGAAGCGTCCCATGCGCAGCTGTGGGCCTTCGTCGAGCGTTACGACAAACGTGACACGGCCCCCGGCGTCGTCGAGCTCCTGATCGAGGGTATGGCTCACGAGAATGTGGCCGAGGCGCTCGTACTCGCGCCGGACACGCAGCAGGCCGTCCTGCACGTCGACGAGGCTGGCCACGACACCGGGCTTCAGGGCCATCGCCTTGTCGAGCGCCACGTCGGGCAGCGCCCTGTTGCCCGTCCAGCGCACACCGGCGACACGGTAGGCGATGCCTTCGTTGACGGGCAGCGTGACGGTCACTCCCCGGCAGCCGGCATCGAGCGCGGCGTCAATCTCGCCGAGCGACGCTCCCCAGTAGCCGCGGCGCCGGTAGTAGTTCAGCAGGGAACCGTCGCGCAGGCGCAGCAGCTGCGCCTTCGAGTAGCGTTCGCCGATCACGCCCGAGAGCAGGCGTTCAATCTCGCGCGCGTGGTTGGAGGACACACCCGGCGTGTCGATGGCGCACACCGACATGTCGCGCCCCGTCTCGATCACGGCGAAGGCGTAGCGCGTCCAGTTCTCCTCGATGTTCACCTGCGGGATGACGACGACCCGCCCGGGCAGACCGCGTTCGGCGAGCACGCGCTGCAGGGCCGTGCCGATGAGGTTGTTGGCGGCGCCTCCCTCGACTGCGGTGCCGTCGAAGCCGGGCACGTAGCGCGCCACGTCGGCGATCAGCTCGTCGTCGGGGATGCCGATGAAGTTATCGAAGATGACGGGCACGGTCCACTGCGCCTCGCGGACGATGAAGCGTGCGCTGAGGCCCTTCCCGGTGGTCGTGTACTGGTAGCGGATCCCGGTGAACAGTCCCGTGTCGGCCAGCTGCTGCGCCATGTTCGTCAGCTGCGCCTGGGTGACCATCTGGCCGATCTCCAGGCCCGTGAGCCGAACGATCTGGTCGTAGTCGTAGCGCGAGAGCCCGTCGAAGCGGAGCTCGACGAGCGGCACCGGCTGGTCGGACGCCTGCTGATCCTGGGCAGCCGCGGGGGCAGCCGCTCGCAGCAGGGCGACGAGGACGACAATCAGGCCGATGAACGTTCTACCGGGCATGGGCCGTTCTGCCTTCGATGAGCTCGCGGTAGAAGTCGAGCGTCTGGCGGGCGATGCGCTGCCAGCTGAACTCGGCCTCCACGCGCTCGCGGGCGGCTTCCGCCATGGTGGCACGACGCGCCGGATCGGCCATCAGCGAGTTGACGGCGGCGGCCAGATCGCGGGCGAACGCCTCTGGATCGGCCGGCTCGACGTCGGTTTCGCTGCGCGGCCGAATCGGCACGAGCAGCCCCGTCCGGCCGTCGTCGACGATTTCGGGGATACCGCCGACCGCCGAGGCCACAATCGGGGTGTGACACGCCATGGCCTCGAGGTTGATGATGCCGAATGGCTCGTACACCGACGGGCACACGAACACCGCCGCGTGCGTGTAGAGCTCGATGGTCGTGGCCTTCGGCAGCATCTCGTCGATCCAGACGATACGGTTGTCGGTGGAGGTGCGGGCGCGCTCGACGGCGGCGGTCATTTCGGCGGCGATTTCGGGCGTATCGGGGGCTCCGGCGCAGAGCACGACCTGGGTGCCCGGGGCGAGGTGCGGGATGGCGTTCACCAGGTGCACGATCCCCTTCTGCCGCGTGATCCGTCCGACGAACAGGACATACGACTGGTCGGGATCGATGCCGTAGCGCCGCAGCGTATCGGGTGCCTGGCGCGGGCGGTACTCGTCGAGATCGATGCCGTTGTGAATGACACGGATGCGCTCGTGGGGGACACCATAGAGCTGGTGCACGTCGCGCCGCATGGCTTCCGAGACGGCAATCACGCCGTCGGCGTTCTGGTAGGCGGTGCGCTCGACCCAGCTCGACGCCTGATAGGCCGAGCCCAGCTGTTCCGCCTTCCAGGGACGATGCGGCTCGAGCGAGTGGGTGGTGAGCACGAGCGGCACGCCGGCCAGCTGCTGGACGAGGCAGCCGGCGAAGTGCGTGTACCAGGTGTGGCAGTGCACGATGTCGGTGTCGTGCGGATCGGCGGCCATCTGCAGGTTGCGGATGGCGGTGTCGAAGAAGCGCTCGTGGCGCGGGTCGCGCGCCGCGATGCGGGCGGCCGGCTGCAGGCCCTGCACGTGCAGGTTGCCGGCGTCGGTCCGCTGGTCGCCGAAGCAGAGGACGCGCACCTGGTGCTGCCGGTCGTCGAGCGCGGCCAGTTCGCGGGAGAGGTACTCGATGTGCACGCCCGCGCCGCCGTAGACGTTGGGCGGATATTCGTTCGTCAGCAGGGTGATTCGCACGGGCCGTACGATATCGCAGCCCGGCGTTGGTGGCCGAACGCGGGACTGTCGCGGGCGGCGGCTTTCCGATAGACTGCGGGCGCCGCGCTGCCCGAGCGGTAGCGACGCACGGAGAGGCATGCCGAACAGCCGTCCAGCCGTCGGCCAGGGTGCAGCGAGCGGGAAGAGCCCAGGTGAGGAGCCGTTCGTCTCGGAATTCCTGAGCGAGTCGTCGGACGAGTTCCGTCGGCGCACAGGGCAGCCGGCTGACCCTCCGATCGTGCGTGACCGGCCGCCCGTTCGGCCGACCGCCCCGGTGGCCGCCCATACGCCGCCACCCCTGGTGCCACGCCGCACGCCATCGCAGCGACTCCCCGAAGGCTGGGGGCGGCTGCTGATTGCCGGCGGCATCGGTGCCGGCCTGGCGCTGCTGCTCCTCGGGTTTCCCTCGGCGACGCCGGAAGAACCGGTCGCTCCTGCCGCGCCTGCAGCTGCCGTCGACGGGACGGTCCGCATCGTGACGCGTCCGAGCGGCGCCGAGGTGTTCATCAACGGCGCGAAGCAGGGCGAGTCGCCGCTGTCGGTGACGCTGCCCGCCGGCGCTTACCGGCTCGAACTGCGGCGCGACGAGGCCGTCCGACAGCTGCCGCTCGTGGTCGAAAGCGGCCAGGTGGTGAGCGAGTTCGTCGACATTCCCGGACCGACCGTGCTCGGCGTCGCCACCGACGAGGGCGGCCTCGGCGTGGCCGTCGACGGTGTGTACCGCGGCATGACACCGCTTCGTCTGACCGGACTCGAGCCGGGAGAGCACCGGGTCGTCATCGGCACCGGGCCGGCGGCCGTGGTGCGGACGGTGCGGCTCGAACCCGGCGGCAGCGTCGACCTGTTCGTCACCACGCGCACGCAGGTCACCGACGCCGGCTGGCTGACGATTCGTGCTCCCATCGCGCTGCGGCTGTACGAGGGCGGCCAGCTGATCGGCACGAGCGAGTCGCCGCGCGTGATGGTGGCGGCCGGCCGCCGCAGCCTGGTGCTGAGCAACGAAGAGCTCGGGTTCCGGACGACGCTGTCGGTCGAAGTCCCGGCGGGAATCACCGTGCCGGTCACTATCCCTGTGCCCGACGCCATCGTGGCGCGCGCCGCCGGCACGCCCTCACCGACCGCGCCCTGAGGCGGTTCACCCGACTCCCGCACGGCGCGCTTCACGGCGCCGCTTCTTCGTCTGCCTCGGCCAGGGCCGCGATGTACTCGCGCAGCTGCTGCGCGCCCGAGGCATAGTCGGAGCTGTCGGGAATGCGCGCAAGCAGCGCGGCGGCCCGTGCGCGGTCGTCGATGCGCACGTAGCCGCTGGCGGCGTTGAGGCACGACGCCTGCTCCTGGGCCCTGTCCTCCTGGATGACCGCGCGGAAGCCGAGAATCTGGTTCTTCTTGAAATCCGGATCGAGGTCGGCGGCCTCGATCGCCGCGAGCTGCTGTGCCGCCTCGGCGGCCGAGTCGCGGTAGCAGTCTGCGGCGCCTTCGAAGGCGGCGCCGGTGCCCGGCCAGTCTTCCCGCTCGAAGGCTACGAGGCCGAGATACCAGNGGGCAAGGCACATCGTGCCGTCCATCTCGAGGGCCGACCGGAGATCACGCTCGGCGGCCTCGAGGTCGCGCTGGTGGTACTTGATGGTGCCGGCCAGGCTGTAGTTGCGCGCGTTGACGCGGCGCGTCAGCGCCTGGTCGATGTCGGCGCGCGCCTCGTCGAGCTGGCGCAGCTGATTGCGGTTCCACGCACGCCAGTAGAACGCTTCGTCGACGTTGTCGTAGCCGCCTTCGATCAGCTGCGTCGCGGCCGTGATTGCCGTTTCGTGCCGGCCGAGGAAGCCGAGGCAGACAAGGCGCTGCAGCCGCGCGTCTTCGTGATGTGGCTGCAGACGGAGCGTCGCGTCGTAGTGCGTGAGCGCGGTGCGGCAGTCACCGAGCGTCTGGTTGAGCACGCCGAGGCTGTAGGTGACCGCAGCCGAGGTCGGAAACGCGTGCCGCGCCGCGTCGAACCAGGTGCGCTGGCTGGCCACGTACTCGGCGGTGATGTTGAGCGAGGGGAGGCGCGCCCGGAAGTAGCCGGCCTCGACGAACTCGGGCGCATCGGTCAGCAGGGCGCCGAGCGCCCGGCCGTCAGCGGTCGG
>JGI25327J35509_1001936_pt1 | contig 15192 bp, 9 predicted proteins | sample HigsolmetaAR202D_FD_35509 | JGI IMG/M metagenome (IMG submission 35509)
CGGCACGGCTACCGGACCCCCGCCGAGGTCCGCCGCGAGCTCACCCTCCTGGCCGCCTGATTAAGCCAGGGACTTGTCCAATGAACCGGGGGCGCTACAGCTTGCGGTAAGGGGCTTGGCACTCCCATCAGCCAGCTACCCCCTCCACCACCCCCCTCCACCCCGCCGATGCCGCGGGCCGGAACGGCACGCCGGCCTCCTCGCATACGCGCTTGAGCCGATCCTGCACCTCGTGCCCGGACTTCTGGAGCAGGTGGACCACGCAGGCGTAGCTCCCCGCCCGGATCCGCTCCACGAAGCGGTCGAGGTCATCGCCTTCGTCGCGGTAGCGTTCGGCCCAGTCGACCTCGGCGCCGGTCAGGTCGCGGAGGCGCTCGATCCACTCCGGCCGCCGCAGGCCGCCGGCGATGAGGATCCGCTTGCCGGCGTACTTCGCCCGGAGCGCTTCCCTGCGGCGCTGCTCCTCGTCCTTCCGCCACTCGACGAGCGCCTCGCAGCGCTCCCAGGCCGTGCGCACGGATTCGACCGCATCGGCGAGCCACATGGGAAGCGTCGCGACCGCCCGTCCGTTGGCGATTGCATGAGCCGCCACGCCACGGGCGCCTGACGCGCCGCCGGATCTCGCAGCATTGCCGGCGTTGCCGGCGCCAGCCCCGACGCCCGCGGCGATTCGCGCTCCGTCAGCGTCCAGCTCGCCCTCCACCCACACCCCCACCGCCCGCTCCACCGCCTCGCTCGCCTCGGCCAGGTCGCCGGTGCGGAGCGCTTCCCGGGCGAGCTCGACCAGCGCCTCCGCCGCCGCCTCGTAGTGGCGTTTGCGGATCAGCCGGTCCGCGACGCGATGGTACAGCCGCTCTCGCTCTCCGCGGCGGAGCGCGCGGCACGCCCGTGTGAGCTGCGCCCGCGCTTCCTCGATCCGGTCCAGCTCGATCAGGTTGCCAATGCGACGCGCCGCCTCCTCCGGCACGTCGTCGACGTCGTCCAGGCGACCGCCGGCCTCCGCGAGCTCCAGGAGCACCTCGATCACGGCCCGGTCGCCGAGATGTAGCGTGCGACGGCGTTCTTCGAGGAACGCGTACGCCCACGCGGCGTCATCCGTCGCCAGGTACAGGTTCCGCGCGGTCTCGGCGATCGCGTCCGCCGACACCAGCCGCGTGGCGACGCGATCGATCACATCACGGATCTGCTCCGCGGGCAGGCTCTGGACGAGCTCCGGCACGAGCCCGGCCAGGACCGGGGGAGACAACCCGGTCAGCACCTCCACGAAGCGCGGGAACCGCCCCTCGGCCAGGAGGTCGAGCGACTCGACGTAGGCGAACAACCCATCCGTGCCGTTGCGGGTGGCGTACAGACGGAAGAACAGGAGGCGGGCTTCGTCGCCTAGTAGATCCGGGTCCAGCGTATGCAGCACATGCCATGCGCGCTCCGTGTCTCCCAGCTCCGCGAGCAGCAGCGCCCGTCGCTCGGTCAGACGCGGCTCTTTTTGCAGCAACCGCTCGAACGCGTCCAGGATGTTCAGCTCCGCGGCGGGATGCATGTGCGCGTTGCGCTGGACGACGTCGTAGAGTCGCAGGATGTCCGCGCGGGACGCGACGACGGCGGCGTTCCCCGGGGTGACACCCGGCAACCGCAAAACGGTAGCGTCACCGAACCCACCGGTTCCGTACGGTACGGCGGCTTCCCGCACGGCCCAGACGCTGTCTCGACGTCCATCCCGCCTTGCCCCCGCGAACCGCATCGTCACGCTCGTGTGGTCCGCCGGCGCAGGCCCGATCTGCACGGTGAGCGTGGGGTCGGGACCGCGCACCTCCAGCTGCACCGCCACCTCGCCCGTCGCTGGAAACCGCGAGGGCGCGGCCGCGGCGAGGGCGTCCTCGGGCGCGAGCACGCGGAGCTCGTGCTGGGCGACGTNGTCTTCAGACAGATGCGGGTTGTAGAACCCGAGCCGGAGCGTGGCCACGCGGCCGGGCGAGAGCGGGGGGCGCCGGTCCGGATGCGCCTCGCCGTTCACCCACAGCCCCAGCGGCCGGAAGAAGACGCAGCGGCCGTACGGGTCCTCCTGGCTGTGCCGCGACATGGCGAGGACGTTGTCGACGGCGCGTCGCCAGCCGTCCTCGGCGCGGGCGTCGAAGTACGCGGTGAACCGCAGGTCGTCCAGCTTCGGCGCCACGAACTTCTCCCGCGGCAGGAGACGGGCGGGCGTCGCGGCCCGGACCACGGCGGTGAAGGCTCGGAGCGCGGCGAGGCCCGGCGATTCGTCCGGGGCGACGTCGGGTCCGGAAGCGACGTCGGCCCGGTCCCCGTTCGTCGCGTGCGCCGGGGGCGCGGCTGCGGCGANGTCGCCTCCCACCCCGATCCAGTTCCCGAGCACGATGCGCAGGCGGAGCATCAGCTCGTCCCACGCCGCCTCCAGGACCTCGCCTTGCCGGACGGGGACGAAGAGCTCGTACGGCCGGTCGGTGAAGAGGATGTAGACCCGCGTGCCGCGCGGGATCGCGTCGGGCTCGTACAGCTCGGGCGCGACCCACGTCCGGTTGTAGGCGACCTCGACCACCGAGCCCCGCTCGGCCGCGAGGAGATGCAGGTTCTCCTTGCGGTACAGAGGTCGGCGCGCGGCCTTGAAGAGGTAGAGGTCGGGCAGGCCCATGGGCTCCGTTTCGCGGCGTCGCGAGGTCCGGATTGCGATTCGGGAATCGGGTCATCCGTGGACGCCGGCGCGGGCGCGGGGACTGCGGGGAGCGCGTGGCCGGGTCCCGGGTGGCGCGGCGCGCCGGTGCGCGGCCGTCGCCGGGTAAACCTACCAGAGGCCACCGACAGTGCAGCTCGGGGCGGGGTCCTCACGAGGAGGACGAGTGGAAAACGATAGTGAAACGGGACGGGAGACGCAAGAAAATCGTTACGGCGAGGACGAATTGGGATGAGCGTGGGACGCGGGGGCGAAAGGGTGCGATCCTTTGGTCTGCGCCGAGCCGATCGATGTCGCCCGGATCAGGATCGAGGGCCGCACACGGGGGCGGTCGTCGTGGCCGCCGGTGCCGCCGCGTTCCGGGTGGTGGAGGCAACCCGGTTCGCCAGCCGCTCCCGATCGGAGGAAGTCGGGGCGTGCGGTCCACGGTCAGGGCCGCGGTACGATGGCCGACCGCCTTACCGGGCGTCGCTCGCTGTCGGGGCGGGAGCCCTGGCGGGGCGTGGCGTTGTGCGAGTCGGTTTCCACGCGACGTCGCCCGAGCCGCCTCCGTCTCCCGAGTCAGCCCTCGTGGCCGGCTCCGCCTCCGCGGGGTAGGCGGAAGCCGGACGTGGCACCGTAGTGGCGGCATTAGCCGCGGAACGGGGCTGCCACGCCCGCTGCGTATTGTCCAGTGCTGTGTACAGAACGCAGATCCCGGCTTCGGCGTGGCCTGACGAATACCCGGCCCGCCTGGGTGCCCGGGGGCGACGTCGGCGCGGCAGCGTCGTCGCGACGGGCGAGGCCACCTCACCGGCAACGACTCCCCTACGCCGTCACCCCGCGTCACTCGGCCACCGTGAACGGCGCCGTCGCCACGGTCTCCCGGGCGCCGCGCTCCATGTGCTCGACGTTCGTCTGGTACCGGTAGCTGCCTGGCGTGAGGTCGGCGGGGAGCTGGACGTCAAAACTGGCCTGCTCGCCCGGCGGCAGGGTGCGGAGCTCCATGGTGCAGAAGCGGTCNTCCGGGACGGGCTCCCACGCGTCCGCGCCCGCCTGCCGGAAGAGGCTCGAGGCGCAGAGGTTGTAGCCGACCGTCTCCTCGGAGCCGTTGCGGAGCGTGAGGGTCGCGGTGCCGCCCGGGGCGAGGCGGTCGGGCGTGATGGAGAGCGTGATGCTCTGCGGCGGATTCTGCGAGCCGGTCGACATGCAGGCAGCGATCAGGGCCGGGGCCAGGGCCGTGAGGAACATCCGAATGAGTTTACGCATGACGTGTCTCCAGGTTGTCGGTTACGGGTGCGGGAACCGGGGGGGCGTCGCCGCCGGGAGGCGATAGAGCGAGCGTGCCGAATGCGTGGTGGGCCGTTGGCCCGGCGACGCGGAACGGCCACCCCCACGTGCGCCGGTTCGAGCCCGAAATTGCCCGCGCGGCGGGATTTCAACGCCCGCCATCTCCTTCGAGGCGCCTGGGCGGACCCGAATTCGCCCACGTGGTGCACTGTCAGGAAGCCGGCGCCTGCTCCGGGGGGCCTCGGTCCGACGCCGGAGACGCCTGCGCGGTAGGCCGAACAGCCCCTGCAGCGCCCTCACTTCGCGATCGCGATCCGCCCCCGGCCCGCCGCGCACTAGCGGGCTCGTCCACGAGATTCCGGAAATCGGCCGAGTTTCGTCCCCAGGGGGCCGTCCGGCTTCTCGACCACGGCGCTGTGAGTCGCCTCGGTGCGCCACTCCCCACCGCACCCCGTGAGCGCACCTGGGACCTTCCCGAGGCACCCACGCGGTGCACAACGAGCGGGCCGGAGTCAGCTCGGAGCCGCCCGTCGGATCCCCGACTCGCGCGCCGATGGGCCGCGAATACCCCGCTGGCTCTACCGATCTCCTCCGCTGATTCGCCCCTGACAGCCCCCGCGCTACACGCCGAGCGCCCCGCCTCCCGGTCCGGGACTATTGGCGCCGAGCGACGACTCGCCTATGGCGTGCGGTAGCAGGTTCCCGCCTTCCCTCCGGCGTGTGATTCGCCTCTGCCTGCAGCACGCCTCTCGCGCGCATTCGCGGGGTCCGCGAACCTTCCCCGCGCCGCGCCGCTTCCGCCCCACCACCCCGTCCTTGCCTCGCTCGTCTGCCACCCCGCACCACCGCTCCGGGCCCCGGCTCTCCATGTTGGCCGCCGGGGCCACGCTCCCGCGATCACAGACGTAGGACGGCCGACGCCGCTCGGATATGACGCCCGCCCCCTCGATCCCTCACTGCCACGGCTCGTCCGCGGACGGCCCGTAGATGGACGGGACCTTGCCGTCCGCCATGCGCAGGTAGATCGAGAACTGGCCGCGGTGGTGGATCTCGTCGGCCAAGAGGAAGAGGGCGAAGTCGAGGCGCGTGATGTCGCCGAGGGTGCCGGGGCCGGTGAAGAACTTCACGGTGCCGAGGAGCTCCTCGTCCGACATGCTGCGGACGCGGCCGCCGAAATCGCGGTGCGCTTTCTCGAGCGCGGCGAGGAGCTCGTCCCAGGACTCGGGCGGCGGCGGCGCCTCGCCCGAGACGGTGCCGGTGGCGAAGGCGTCGTCGAACACCATCAGCCCGAGCCAGCGTTCGAGGACGAAGACCCAGGCGAGCTCGCGAGCCGTCTTGCACTTCGGGTGGGGCCGGAGCTCGAGCTTGTCCGTCGGGTAGGCGCGCAGCACCCGCATGGTGGTGGCGTGCTCACGCTCGTAACTGGCGAGGAACTGTTCCTTCGCGGAGGGGAGCGTCATGGGCATGGGTACCTCCCGGTTGCTCGGTGTTTCGGGCGCCCGCATGGGCTGGCCGGGGACGGGTCGGTCGGACGGGGCGCCCAGGTGGCTGGACTGCGGATCGGGCTCGGCCCGCGTGGGCGACCCGGTGCCGATCCGGCGCCGATCGAGCGAAGATACGTGGGCGCGGGCGAGGGGGACAGGGGCGCGAGGCTCGCCGGGTGGCTCGGAGCCCATCGGGTCCGTGGGTACTCCCGGGGCAGCGGGCAGTCAGCCGCGTTCCCCGCCGCGGTCGCACCGCGCAGCCGGCTGTGCCTCGGTACCGGGACCAGGCGTCGCTCTGGTGCGCTCGCCGGCACGGTTCGGGAAATGTCAGGCCCCGGCTCCGCGGGTCGCTCCACGCGCNGCCAGGATACGGATTCCGCNCGGTGATCGCGAGCGAGCCCCGGGATGCGGCGGGACCGACTCATGGCTATATCGTTCGTCCAGGCCACGCGCCGCTGGCCTCAGCGACGCATCGACGGTGATCGCCGGCTGCATCACCGACCTCGCGGCATTCGAGAGCGGCTCTCCGACCCGACCCCGGCGCGCTCTCCAACCTCGCCGGCGCCGGATCCCCCCTCTGGACCCGCGCCGCCCTCGCCCCGATATTGGGGAATCCCTGAGGACACAACGATCCCCGAACCCAGAGAGCCATGGATCTGAGCCTACCGATCTGGAAGCTGGCGGCGATGGCTGCGGCCGTGGGTGTGGCGCTCGGCATCACGAGCTGCGCCGCCGGCGGGAGCGATGACGCGCGCGAGTCCGAAACCGAGACGAACATGCTGCTGCGGCCGGACGCGGAGGCGTTCCAGGCGACGGCGCCCGAGACGTTCCGGGTTCGGTTCGAGACGAGCAAGGGCGACTTCGTGGTGGAGGTCGTGCGGGCGTGGGCGCCGAACGGCGCGGACCGGTTCTACAACCTGGTGCGCAACGGTTATTACGATGACGTGCGCTTCTTCCGGGTGATCTCCGGGTTCATGGCGCAGTTCGGGATCCACGGCGATCCGAAGGTGAACGCGGCGTGGCGGGTGCGGCCGATCCCGGACGACCCGGTGGTGGAGAGCAACCGGCGGGGGTACGTGACGTTCGCGATGACGTCGCAGCCGAACTCGCGGACCACGCAACTCTTCATCAACTACGCGGACAACACGCAGCTCGACGGGATGGGCTTCGCGCCGATCGGCCGGGTGGTCGAGGGGATGGAGGTGGTGGACCAGCTCTACGCGGGGTACGGCGAGGGCGCTCCGAACGGGCGGGGGCCGGACCAGGCCCGGATCGTGGCGGAGGGGAACGCTTACCTGAACGCGAATTTCCCGAACCTGGACTACATCCGCCGGGCCACGGTCATCGAGTGACGAGCGCGGCCCACGCCGCGTCCTTCCCGCCGGCGGGTTCCCGAGGTGACGTCGCGCAGCCGACTCGCCGGCGGAGTCCAACCTCCGCGGCCGATCCCCGGCCCACCCGAGTAGGCCGCGGCCGATCTGAGGGCTCACGAGTGTCATGATCGGGCCCTGCCCGCCGTCCCATACGGGATGGCGGCGGGGCCCTTTTCCTGGTCGAAACCCGTCGGGCGCGGTGCTCGTACAGCGGGACGGTACCCCGCCCGGTGATGAAAGGCGGGGACCCGCCGGCGCTGGTCACGCGGATGTGCCGGGGGCCTACGCCGATATATGACGTCGAGGACGGTCGGGATCGCCGGCCGCTCACGACGGTGCCCGGCGGCCCATCGCCCGGCGGCGCGCGCCCGCCCCGGTCGGTCTGTCGGATTCCGGCGCCGCCTGACACGGTGCGGCCGGTCATGACGCGGGCGGGCGATCTCCTTCAGACCTCGAACCCAGTGTCCGGTTTCCGATGAATCTCTTCCTGCTGACGTCACTGCTGTGCGCTGCGGGCGTCGCTCAGGATGCAGCCGGGACGGAGCCTGCGGCCGGATCTGTCGATAGAGTCTACGCCTCCGAAGCGCTGCGCGAGTTCGTTGCGCGGGCGGCGGAACGGAACGGACGGGTCCCGGACGGCCTGTGGTCGTACCGGGCGGAGGTCGAGTCCGAGGTCGGTTTGGTGCTGCTCCTGTCCACGGGCGAGGAGCTGCTCGGCCAGGCGGAGCAGGTGGCGAGCCGGGTCGCGTGGACACGCGACGGGAGTTACGCGCAGCACGTGATCGGGTATCGGGCGCTGTCCCTCGGGGTGAACATCTCCGCGCTCTCGTACATGCGTCGTGGGTGGACCTTCCCGATCCTGTACGGCGAGCAGCTGTTCCTGTCCGGCAGCCCGGACGCGGAGGGCAGGAAGGACGGGGAGCGGCGGGGGCCCCGCTACGAGACGATCCACCCGTTGTCGGCGGGCCGGGACAGCGTCTACCGGTTCGAGGGTGGGGACACGGTGGCGGTGCTCGCGCTCCCGGAGCGGACGGTGCGGGTGGTGCGGGTCCGGGTCGAGCCGCGGCGCGCGCCGGCGCGCCGGGTCCTGCTGTACCACGGGGACATCGACCTGGACGCGGACCGTCACGAGATCGTGCGCATGCGCGGGCGGCTCGTGTGGGTCGCGCCGGGCCGCCCGCTCGTGAGCCGTCTCCTCGGCGCGGGCGTGAACTCCTTCGCGTTCGTGGAGCTGGAGAACGGGGAGTTCGAAGGGCGGTACTGGCTCCCGTACCGGCAGCGCATCGAGTTCCAGGCGACGACGCCGTTGACGGACTCCCGCGCGGTGATGCGCGTGGTCTCGCGGTTCCGGCACCACGCGGTGAACGTGCCGGAGGCGGGCGGGGAGGGGGTGGCCGTGGCGTTCGCGTCGCCGGGGACCGCCGTTGCCGGCTCCCCGTCGCGGGACGCGGGTGCGACCGGGAGCCCACGCCGCCCGTCGTTCCGTCTGACCTTCGCGCCCGGAGATTCCATGGGCGGGTATGGCGCGTGGACGGGGGAGCCCGGGCAGGCCACGGCCGAGGTCAGCGCGCGGGATTTCGACGACGTCGCACCGCGCGCGCTTCGCGCCGATGGCCCGCCGCACGCCCGGCTCGGCGCCCGGCGGGCGACCGACCTGCTGCGCTACAACCGGGTCGAAGGGCTGTACACGGGAATTGGCGGGATCCTCGAGTTCCGGGACGTGGTGCCGGGCCTCGAGCTGAGCGGTACGGTAGGGTGGGCGTGGCGCGAGGAAGCGCTGAAAGGCGGGCTCGAGGCGCTGCTCCGCCGGGGCGCATGGGAGTACTCGCTCCGCGGGGCGCGGGAGCTGGCGCACACGAACGACTTCCTGCCGCCGCTCGCTCAGGGGTCGGGCTTCCTGATGCTGCTCGGCGCGGGCGATTCGTACGACTACGTGGACCGGCGGAGCGTGACGGCCGCGGCCGCGCGCCGGCTCGGCGTGGTCGGCGATTCGCGGGCGGTGCTGGAGGTGGGGTGGGCCGAAGACCGGGCGGAGCCGCGGCGGCTGCTCCACGGCCCTTACGGTGGGGATACCCTGCGCCTCAACCGACCGGTCGGCGTGGGGAGTTATGTGCTCACCCGGCTGACGCTGGAGCACGGCCGCTCGGTGAACATGAACTCCGTGCGGCCGGGGCTGGGCGTGCGGCTCGTGCTGGAGCGGGCGACGGGCGAGCTCGCGTGGCGGCGGGCCGAAGCGGGCGTTCAGCTCCAGCGGCGCTTCGATGGCCTCACGCTGGCCGGGCGGCTGGATGCCGGGATCGTGGACGGTGACGACCCGCCACCCCAGCGGCTCTACGAGCTGGGCTGGAACACGGGGCTGTCGGGTTACGGCTACAAGGAGTTCGCCGGGGACCGGGCGGTGACGGCCCGGTTGTCGGCGCGGTACGACCCTGGCCTGTTCAGCGCGCCGATCCGGATCGGCAACCTGATCCTCCCCTCCCTCTCGCCTTCGCCGTCGGTGATGTGGTACGCGGGGTGGACCGACGCTTCCGCCGCGGCGGCGCCGGTCGTGGAGCGGCTCGGCTCCCGGGTGACGGACGGGCTTCCGAACGCCGTCGCGTTCCAGGTCGAATTCTTCGGCGGCATGCTGGGCGCGGGCGTGGCCCGTCCGCTCGACCGGAGCGGGCGCTGGCGGCCCGTCTTGAGCATGGCCGGCGAGGTCCAGGTCGGGGGGTGGAAGGAGCGGTAGCCCCGCGCCTCACCACCCCGGCGCGAGCTGGAAGCCGATCTGCGCTCCGGAGAGCGGCCGCTGGAACGGGACCGCGTAGTACACCCCGACCACCGCGTAGCCGAGCAGGTTGATCCGCGCCATCGCGCCCGCGCTGAAGACCGGGATCCGCTCGATGGACGTGCGGGAGAACTCGAGCTTCGCGCCATCGCCGGCGCTCCAGGCCACCCCGGCGTCGACGAACGCGGAGATCTCGGTCGGCAGGAACGCGACCGGGAACAGGCCGAACCGGTCGGGCCCGAGGAGCGGCAGGCGGAGCTCGAAGTTCGCCACGGCGACGCGGCTGCCGATCAGCCGGGCGAACTCCGGGCAGCCGTCCGGCGCGGCCGCCGAGCGCGTGCACTCGCCGGACCGGAACGACTCCTGGGTGTATCCCCTGACCAGCCCTTCGTTGCCGAGGTAGAGCGGCCCGAGCTCGAAGCGGTCGTCGTCCGGCCCGTAGCGGCCGTAGTGCAGCCCGCGGAGCGCGAAGGTGAACGGCCGCACGTAGAAGTACCGGCGATAGTCGGCCAGCGCGCCCACGTAGCGGAACGAGCCGGTCGTGGGCTGGATCTCGAAGCGGAGCCGGCCACCCGAGAGGGGGGACGTGAAGCCGTACGTCGCATAGTCCACCACGTACGCGACCGAGGGCTGCACGAACGTGACGGGATCCGGCGCTGCCCCATCGATGACATCCCGATCGACCGTGCGGCCGCCGACCAGGATCCGGCGGTCCACCTCGATGTCGTAGCCCACGCGCACCACGCCCGTGCCGAACTCGAAGCGGCGGGTGGTGGAGAGCGGGTAGTGGGCGCTGACCATCACCTGGTCGTAGAAGAGCCGATTCCGGACCACGTCCATGACCCGGGCGACGCGCGGCGTGCGGTTCACCTCCACGATGCTGTCCCGGATGAAGAGATAGTCCGCGCGATACGGGACCCGTCCGACCCCGGCGCCCCAGTTCAGGCGCCGTTCGCGATTCATGTAGACGATCTGCGCCCCGATGTCCTTCAGCCCGCCGTACGCCTCGGCCATGACGCCGATGTCGTGGTTGCCGAGGATGTCGGTGAAGAACGCGGACATGTTGCCGTAGACCGCCACGCCGAACTGGCTGATCCCCACCCCGAAGGTGGGCTGGCCCAGGTAGGCCAGGCGCGGACGGCGGCTGTAGTGGCGCTGCTCGAACTCTTCGAAGTCCGCCAGCCCGGAGCCGGGATCGGCGAGGTAGCGGTCGACGCGGCCCGGCCGCCCGGCCGGGGTGAGCCAGCCCGCGCGGGCATCGACCTGGTCCGGGTCCGCCGCCGTGCCGTCGGGTGGGGCGTCGCCGGTGGCCGGAGCCGGGCGGGGCGAGTCCGCCGCGAGGGTGGCCGGGGCGACGTCGCCCGAGCCACGTTCCACGCGAACCCCGCGCGCCTCGTCCGGCTCGAGGGAGTGGATGGCGTACGCCCGCTCGTGGAACACGGAGAAGAAGAGCGTGCCGGCCTCGGCCGCGACGGTGAGCGCCGGTGACAGTTCCGTGAGGCCGGACACGCCCGTTGCCACGTGGGTGACCCGGAACATCTCGCCGGTCCGGAGGTCGAGGCGGTAGACGTCGCTCACGCCTCCGCGGTCCGCCACGAAGAAGAGGTCCCGCCCGTCCGGCGAGAACTGGGGGCTGTGGTGCTTGCCGACGTCGAAGATCGGCTGGAGGCGTATCTCGCCGGACTCGATGTCGAGGAGCGCGATCCCGGGGCGGGCGTACGACAGCCGCCCGAAGTCGGTCTCCTCGCCGCGATCGGTCACGAACGCGATGGTGCGGCCGTCCGGCGACCACGCGGGCTGGAGGTCGCCGAACCGGTCGTTCGTCAGGCGGCGGAGCGCGCCGGACTCCAGATCCGCGATGTAGAGGTCCGTGATCCCGCGGTCGGAGCCGGAGAACGCGATCCGGCGGCCGTCCGGCGACCAGGCCGGCGTGGCGATGGCGCCGACCTCCGGCCAGCCCAGGCGGCGCAGGAGGTTGCCGGACTCGACGTCGATGACGTGGATCTCCGACCTGCCGCCGGCGAGCGCCACGTACGCGAAGCGGCGGCCGTCCGGCGCCCACGTACCGGCGCTCCCCATGTAGCTGATGGCATCCAGGTGCGCGCCCGTGGACGCGCTGGCGAGCTTGCGGATGACGCGCCCGGTCCCGGCGTCCGCGAGGAAGAGGTCGATCGAGAAGTCTCGTTCCGAGAGGAACGCGATCGTGCGGCCGTCGGGGCTGGCGGCGGGCGCCAGGAGCAGGTCGCCGGCGCCCATGCCGCGGGCCAGGACGCGGCGGCCCACGGAGTCGGGATGGACCCGCGCCGCGATGACGGGCCCGTACGTCTCGCGGAGCGCGGCGGCCCAGCGCTCGGAGAGCGAGTCGGACGGCAGGCCGAGCACGTTGATGAACGCCTCGTACAGCCCTCCGGCGATGGCGTTGCGGAGGAGCGGGCCGAAGATGCTGTCCCCCCACTCCCCGCCGATCCACGCCAGGACCGCGTGGCCGAAGCGGTACGGGAAGTAGCGCGGGTCCCGGGAGAGCCGGTCGATCGTGGGGATGTCGTTGCGCAGCACCGCGTCCCGCATCCACATCGCGGTGTGCGGGTCGTGGCGGCCGAGGGAGAGGTACTCGGCCATGCCGTCGATGAACCACTGGGGGAGCGCGCCGAGCCCGGCGGCGCCGCTGCCGCTCCCGCGGGCCACGTTCGCGATGTCGTACTGGAACGCGTGTACGAGCTCGTGGCCGAGCACGTGGTCGGTCCCCGCGTAGTCGTGGGTCAACGGGAGGATGACGCGGTTCAGCAGGCTCTCGGTGACGCCGCCGGTGGATTCGTCGATCGGCCCGGAGATCGTGTTCGTCTGCTGGAAGTCCGTGTGGTTCGCGTAGAGGACGATCGGTTTGCGGGACTTCAGCTCGTGGCCGAACACGCCGGCGAGGCGTTCGTACCAGCGCTCGGCCATGCGGGCGGCGTCCGCCGCGGCCACGCTGCCGGGCGGATAGTAGTGGATGTCGAAGTGCGGGGTGCGGATCACCTGGAAGTCAAAGGTCTCGTACTGGACCTTGTTGCGACCGAAGTACTGGGCGTGGGCGGGCGTGGCGGTGCTCAGCGCCACGGCGGCGAGCGCCACGGCGACCCCGAGAGCGCGCAGACCCCGGCGTGGCGCGCGCCGCGCGGCCGCACCCGCGAGGGAATGCCCGGCCGGCGCGGACATGACGGCGCGCGCGCGCGGCACGGCCGTGGGGGCGGGGGCCATGGAAGAGCTGGAGGAATGCATCGGGCCTCCCTGGTGCTCGTCGGTCAGTGCGGCGTCCTGAACGTGTGGACACGACGCGGCGCGGCAACCCCTACGCGCCGGTCGGCGAGTTCCTGGCGGTTCGCGGATCGTGGGCCCTGCGCTCCGCAGGCCGGGAGCGGATCCCCGGAACGGTCATCGCGCGGCGGTCGGCCGGGGTCCGTCGTGGGTTCGGTTCGTTCCAAGGGCGACGTCGCGTCGACAGCGTTCGCCGGCGCGGCGGCTGCGTCCACCGGGCGGCTCCGGGTCCGGCCGGGCGGCCGGGCATCGTGAAACGGGGGACGTCCCATCGGGAGGATCCCGGCAGTCACCGGCGGGTGCGGGGCTCGGGGAGCCAGGGCGCGAGCTGCTCGCGCAGGATGCGCAGCGCCTTGCCCATCTGGTTCTCGACGGTCTTCACGGAGATGCCGAGCACGTCGGCGATCTCGGCGTAGGCGAGGCCGTGGACGCGGCTCAGCTCGAAGACTTCGCGACAGCGAGGCGGGAGCGTCTGGACGGCGGCGCGGAGCGCGGCTTCGATCTCGCTCTGGACCGCGGCGGCGTCGGTGGGCGGGGGGCGGAGCGCGCTGGCGGCGATGTGGGGCTCGGCATCGCGGCGGACGCGCTCGTCGCGGATCCGGTTCAGTGCCCGGTTCCGGGTGGCGCGGAACAGATATGCCCGGAGCGAGGTCTCAATGGTGAGGTCATGGCGGCGGCGCCAGAGCCCTATGAGGACATCCTGGGCGATGTCCTCGGCCGTAGCGCGTTGCTGGACGATCGATTCCGCGAGTCCGACGAGCGACGGGTAATAAGCGCGGAAAACATCGTCGAACGCGTGCGGGGAGTCCTGTCGGATCCGGGCGAGTAGTTGTTGATCGTCCACGGTGCCGAATACTTGCCCGGGAATACCTGGGAAGCTACCCTGCCTGTGGATGATGGGCAGCCAAAGATATCCAGACCCGGCGCGGCGGACAATGCCGGAGACCGGACGTGGGGGCGCGGACCGCCTGGCGTGTCTGCTGGAGTGATGGAACGGATGCCTGATTCCGGGAAGTCCGTGGGGGAAGCAGACTGGAACGCGCTGGCGCGGTACGTCGCCGGAGAGAGCTCGCCTGCCGAGGCGGAGGCGATACGGGAGTGGCTGTCCGAGGATCCGGAGCGTCAGGAAATCCTGGATTCGCTCGTTAGATCCTTAGCGGCGCTGGCGTATCGTCCGCCTGCGGATCTGGACGTGGAGTCCGCGCTGTGCCGCGCGAAGGCGATCCTGGAGGCGGAAGCCGGCGGCGAGCTGGCTGGCGTGGGCGCGGCCGTAGGAGCGGAGGGAGCCGCGGTGGCGGATCCGGACGCTTCCGCGGCCGTGGTCGCCTTGCCGGTGGGCGCCGGATCCGGCCGGGGGCGCGCGGGCGCCGCGCGGTTCCGGCCACGTTGGGGTTTGGGTGGTTGGGGTGCGCTGGCGCTGCGGGCCGCGGCGGTGATCGCGGTCGTGGCCGCCGGCGTGGTCCTCTGGCATTCCATCGAGTGGACGGAGCGGAGGCAGGAGGCGCTGGCGGGCGCCCAGACGTTCCGGACCTCGGTGGGGCAGCGGGACTCGGTCTGGCTCCCGGACGGGAGCCGGGTGCTGCTCGGGCCGATGAGCCATCTCACGCTCGGGCCGGGGTACGGCGATTCCCGGCGGGAGCTGGAGATGGTCGGGACCGCGTATTTCGATGTCGAACCGGACAGCGATCGGCCATTCGTGGTGCGGGTCGGTGGCGGGGTGGTACAGGTGGTCGGTACATCCTTCGCGGTGTGGGGCGGGGGTGGTGCGGAGGTGAAGGTGGTGGTGGAGGAGGGTGTCGTGCGGCTGAGGTCGGCGGCGGAGCCGGAAGAGGGTGGCGTGTTGCTGGAAGCCGGTGACCGAGGCCTGCTGGACGCGGATGGTCGGACCTCAGCGGAGCGAGGCGCGGCGACAGAGGAGGACTACGCGTGGCGGCACGGTCGGTTGGTGTTTCGGGACGCGCCACTCGATCGGGTGAGCGCGGAGCTGATGCGCTGGTATGGCGTGGAGGTCCGGTTCGAGGACCCGGCGCTCGAGGCACGGCGGCTGACCGCGGACTTCGTGGGGGATCCGGTTCGGCAGGTGATGGAGGTGATCGCGCTGGCGCTGGGGGCGGAGGTGGAGTGGCGGGGCGACACGGCGGTGGTCCGTCCGCGGGCGGAGGTGGCGCCGGCTCGCTGACGAGGCGTGGCGGGTTCGCCGCGCGGCCCGCTGGCGTCGCGGGGGTGGGGCGGCGGGTGCGCGCCGGGCTCGTGGCGCTGGCGGGGCTCTGGGCGCTCGNGGCAGCGCCGGTGGCGGGGCAGGGGGGGTGTGGGGAGGTT
>JGI25327J35509_1001953_pt1 | contig 15101 bp, 16 predicted proteins | sample HigsolmetaAR202D_FD_35509 | JGI IMG/M metagenome (IMG submission 35509)
GATCGGCATGCGTGCCGGTCAGTTCATCCTCGATCCGTTCGAACTCGGCACAGATCCGGTCGCGCAGCGACTCGAACCATTCACGTGCGCGGGCCCGCCGCGTATCGGCGACGTGCGTCATGGCGCGACCTCAACTTCCTGTTCGACGGGTTGTTCGACGAGTTGCGGCCATTGCCCCGTCTGCCGCAGCGCTTCGGCGACGGCGATCGCTGCCGCCAGCGCCACGTTCAGCGAGCGCAGGCCCGGCCGCATGGGGATGACGACGCGTGCATCGGCCGCCTCATGAACCTTGTCGGGTACGCCCGCGCTCTCCCGTCCGACCATGACCGTATCATCGGCGCGGAACTTGAAATGTGGCAGCGCCACGTCGCCCTTCGTCGTCAGCAGGACGAGGCGGGTCGGATCGCGGTCGCGCTGAAACGCCGCCCACGAGGTGTGGCGGCGAAGATCGACGTGGTCCAGGTAGTCCAGGCCGGCGCGCCGCAGCTTCGCCTCGGACCATACGAAGCCGCAGGGCTCGATCAGGTCGACGCTGATGCCGAGACAGGCGGCGAGGCGCAGCATCGTGCCCGTGTTCTGGGCGATATCCGGCTGAAACAGAGCGAGGCGCATGTGATTGTGGTGGTGTGACGTGGTCTTCGAGGGGGCGGAGATCCTGCCGTTATGCCCGGCGGGAAGTGCCGGCTCCGGGACGGCAAGGATCGTGCGCCAAGTACTTGGCAAGCCTGTGCCCTTTCATTATACCCATCGCCCGTCAGCCGGCCACGCCGGCGGACCCGCGTGCGCGTGGACTGCGGCAGGTTGTCGCACGGCCCGCGATCAACGCGCGGCGCAACTGATTTTCTGGTCCGCAGGTGTCTATAAAAGGCGCACTTTCGTGCAACGCCCGCGCGAAAGTGCCGGCACGACCTACCAGCGTCTTGTCGGCAGCCGTCCAGAACGACGAGGGAAGAGATATGGCGACTCCGATCCAGTCAGCGCCGAGCGACATCGCCGCCCACGGTGAGGTCAAGCGACGCGACTTCCTCTATCTCGCCGCCGGCGCGTTCTCCGCGGTCGGCGCGGCCGCCGCACTGTGGCCGTTCATTCACTCCCTGAATCCCTCCGCCGACGTTCTGGCGCTGGCGTCGATCGAGGTCGATCTGTCGCCGATCCAGCCCGGGCAACGCATCACCGTTTCGTGGCGCGGCAAGCCCGTGTTCATCGATCACCGCACGCCTGAAGCGATCGAGGCGGCGCGCAACGTGAATCTGGCCGATCTCCCCGATCCGCAGCCCGATCAGGCGCGCGTCAAGAAGCCCGAATGGCTGGTCCTCATCGGCGTCTGCACCCATCTCGGGTGCGTGCCGCTGGGCCAAGGCGCGACCGATAACCGGGGCGATTTCGGCGGCTGGTTCTGCCCGTGCCACGGTTCGCACTACGACACGTCGGGGCGCATTCGCAAGGGGCCGGCGCCGCTCAATCTCGCCGTGCCCGAGTACACGTTCCTGAACGACACGACGATTCGCATCGGATGAGGGCCCCGCCAATGGCCAATCACGTCTCGCCGCGCTCGTCTTTCATGAACAACCCGGTCGTCAAGTGGATCGACCACCGGCTGCCGGTATTCACGTTCATGAATCACGAGCTGAACGAATATCCGACGCCGAAGAACCTGAACTACTGGTGGAACTTCGGTTCGCTCTCGGGCGTCATGCTGGTGATCATGATCGTCAGCGGCATCGTGCTGGCGATGCACTACACACCGCATGTCGATCACGCCTTCAATTCCGTCGAGCGCATCATGCGCGACGTGAACTACGGCTGGCTGATCCGCTACATCCATGCGAATGGGGCGTCGATGTTCTTCATCGTCGTCTACATCCACATCTTCCGCGGGCTCTATTACGGCTCGTACAAGCCGCCGCGCGAGGTGCTGTGGTGGCTCGGCGTCATCATCCTGCTGCTGATGATGGCGACGGCCTTCATGGGCTACGTGCTCCCGTGGGGCCAGATGAGCTTCTGGGGCGCCACGGTGATCACCAACCTTTTCTCGGCGATCCCGCTGGTCGGCGAGAGCATCGTCACCTGGCTGTGGGGCGGGTTCTCGGTCGGCAATCCGACGCTGAACCGCTTTTTCGCGCTTCACTATCTGCTGCCGTTCGTCATCGTCGGCGCGGTGATGCTGCACCTCGTGGCGCTGCACCGCTTCGGCTCCAACAACCCGCTCGGCANCGATCNCCAACGGCCCGCAGGACAAGATCCCGTTCCATCCGTACTACACGATCAAGGACATGTTCGGCTTTGCCGTGTTCTTCATCGTGTACGCGATCTTCGTCTTCTACGCGCCCAATTACCTGGGGCATCCCGACAACTACATTCCGGCCGACCCGCTGGTGACGCCGCCGCACATCGTGCCGGAATGGTACTTCCTGCCCTTCTACGCGATTCTGCGCGCGATCCCGAACAAGCTCCTCGGCGTCATCGCCATGTTCAGCTCGATCCTGATCCTGTTCGTGCTGCCTTGGCTTGACACCAGCCGCGTGCGCAGCGGGCGCTTCCGTCCGGTGTTCAAGTGGTTCTTCTGGATCTTTGTCGTCGTGTGCTTGGCGCTCGGCTGGGCCGGCTCGCAGCCGCCGGAGGGCCTGGCGCTGATCGTCAGCCGCGTCGGCACGATCTGGTACTTCCTGCACTTCCTCGTGATCCTGCCGCTGCTCGGCTGGTTCGAGCGGCCGCTGCCGCTGCCGCGCAGCATCAGCGAGCCGGTCCTGGGCGGCGGACGAGTCGCCGCTGGAACCGCGGCCAAGTCGATGGAGAAGGCCTGATGCGCAAGTTGGTCCTGGCCCTCGCCGCGTCTGCGGCCGTGCTGGGCGGTGCGGTTGCAAACGCCGCCGAGACCGAAGCCGTCCCGGCTCAGAACTGGAGCTTCAGCGGAATCTTCGGCACGTTCGATCGTGCCGCCGCGCAGCGCGGCTTCCAGGTGTTCAAGGAGAACTGCAACAGCTGCCATTCGCTGTCGCAGATCTACTATCGTAACCTGACGGCCCTCGGCTTCAGCGAGGACGAGGTGAAGGCGATCGCGGCCGAGTACGAGGTCACCGACGGTCCCAACGACCAGGGCGAGATGTTCCAGCGCCCGGCGCGGCCGAGCGACCGCTTCCATGCGCCGTTCCCCAACCCGGAGGCCGCGCGCGCGGCGAACGGCGGTGCGCTGCCGCCTGACCTTTCGCTCATCGTCAAGGCGCGCGCCGGCGGTGCCGACTACGTCTATGCGATCCTCACCGGCTATGCCGAGCCGCCGCCGGGCGTGGAGCTGATGCCGGGCCTCAACTACAACAAGTGGTTCCCGGGTCATCAGATCGCCATGCCGCCGCCGCTCAGCGACGGGCAGGTGACGTATGCGGACGGTACCACGGCAACCGTGGCGCAGATGGCCTACGACGTCACCACATTCCTGGCTTGGGCAGCCGAGCCGGAGCTCGAGGCGCGCAAGCGGCTTGGCATCCAGGTGATCCTGTTCCTGATCGTGCTTGCCGGCCTGCTCTATGCCGCCAAGCGCAAGATCTGGCGTGACGTGCACTAGAAGATCCAGAGATTTTGAGGGTGGATCTTGGTGGGGCGGGAGTTGATCCCGCCCCGCTTCGTTTTTCAGGGGCGGTCGGCACGGTTCCGGCTGCAACCGTCCGGTTGCAACGCCCGACTTAACTGCCTTTTAAAGGTAACGGCCTAGCTTTTGCGGTCGATCGATACTGGCCGGGATCCCACGGTTCCGGTCGCCTCAGCTCTGGCAGGGATTCACGATGACCGCACGAATGCTCGGCAAGCTTGGCGCGTTGACGAAGATTGGGGCGAAGGTCGGTGCGTTCGACCGGCTCGGCGTGCGCGGACGCCTTTTTGCAGCGTTCGCCATTATCTCAGCGCTTGCGATCGGAACCACGATAGTTGCGATCGCCTCGTTTGCCCAGTTGGGCGGCACACTTGACCGCATCGCCAACGACCGCTTGCCGCCGATCATGAGCGCACTGCAGCTGGCGCAGACGACGGAGAAGATCGTTGGCCTGGGGCCGGCTTTGGCTGGCGCCAACTCGACGGAGGAACTGTCGAACCGTGCCGGTCAGCTTGCCGAGGAGGCGGCGAAGACCAAGGATCTGCTTGCGAGCATGGAGCAGATGGACATCAGCCGGGAGTCCTTCGAGGAAATCCGCAGCATGATCGGCGAGCTCGTCACGATGTTCAACGAGATCGAGAAGAACGTGACGAAGCGGCTCATCCTGCGGTCGCGCATTCAGTCCGATCTCGAAGCCGTGCTCAAGGCGGATGCCGAGATCCAGAAGTTCCTCACGCTCGTGCTCAACGTCGCCGAGTCGGACCTGACGACGACGTTGGACGAACTCGCGGCCGAGGGTGGCACGGTCGAGGAGAAACAGGCGACCGCCGCCAAACTGGTCCAGATCGAAACCAGTATGAAGCCCATGCGGGAGATCCAGCAGGCTCTCGCCGAGAGCGTGAGCAGCATCGTCGAGGGTGCCATTGGCTCCGACACGGCGCGGCTCGAGCTCATTCCGCTGCGACTTTCGACGACGCTGCCGATGATGAAAGAGAAGATCGCGACCTTCGACGAGCGTCAGTCGAAGTTCCTGCTCGAGCAGTTCAGCGTGATCGAGAAGGTGCTGGACAAGGAGGAGGGGCTGCTCGCCCAGCGCATGGAGGAACTCGCGCTCTCCACCCAGGCGCAGAACACCGTCGATGCCGCGCGCGTGCTGACCGGGTTGCTGTCGGGCTCGGTCGAACGTCTGGTCGCCGCCGAAAAGGAACAGGTCGGGAATGCGACGACGGAATCGCGCGAACTCGTCACGTCGCGCATTGTCATCCTGATCGCGGCGGCGGTTCTCGTGGTGGTCAGCGCGGTGCTGATCGCGTGGCTCTATGTCGGTCGCCGGGTCACGGGCCGCCTCAAGGTCCTCGCGGCAGCGATGCGCCGCATCGCGGGCGGGGAGCTCGAAACCGAGATTCCGGAAGCCGGTCATGACGAGATCGGCGAGATGGCCTCCGCGCTGGTGGTCTTCCGCAACAATGCGATCGAGGTCCGCGAGGCCAATGCCCGCGCGCTGCGCGAGCGGGAGGAGGCCGAGAACCAGCGGCGCCGCGAACGCCTCAAGATTGCCGACGAATTCGAGGCGCAGGTGCGTGGCGTGGTGGACGCGGTGTCGTCGTCGTCGACCCAGCTTCAGTCGAGCGCGCGCTCGATGGCGTCGGCGGCCGAAGGTGCCGTGCAGCAGAGCGCGACGGTTGCTTCCGCCTCGCAGGATGCGACCAACAACGTCCAGACCGTGGCGGCGGCCGCCGAGGAACTGTCGAGCTCGATCGCGGAGATCGCGCGCCAAGTTGCCGAATCGGCCAAGATCGCCTCTCAGGCGGTCGAGGAGGCGGGTGCCACCAACCGGACGATTCAGGGCCTTGCCGATGCGGCGCAGCGGATCGGCGACGTGGTGAAGCTGATCAACGACATGACGTGGTGAAGCTGATCAACGACCAGACCAATCTTCTGGCCTTGAACGCGACGATCGAGGCGGCGCGCGCCGGCGAGGCCGGCAAGGGCTTCGCGGTGGTCGCCAGCGAGGTCAAGACGCTCGCCACCCAGACCGCCAAGGCGACCGAGGAGATCGCCCAGCAGATCGCCGCGATACAGAGCGCGACTGGCGATGCCGTGGCGGCGATCAAGGGCATCGGCGGCACGATCGGGCGCATCAGCGAGATCGCGACGACGATCGCGACCGCGGTGGAGGAACAGGGCGCCGCAACACGCGAGATCGCACGCAACGTGCAGCAGGCGGCCCGCGGCACCAACGAAGTCTCGAGCAACATCGTCGGCGTCAAGCAGGCGGCCGTGCAGACCGGCACGGCGGCAGCGGAGGTTCTGAACGCCGCCAACGCGCTGTCGGAGCAGGCCGAGAGGCTGCGCGTCGGCGTCGACGAGTTCCTTGCCCAAATCCGTCTCGGGTAAGCAGCCGATCGAAAGCCAGCATGTACCGGACGCCCCTCACGCCGATGGTTTCGGCGTGAGGGGGTGCCGGGACACGTTCCCGCGCCGATCGCGCGTCGGCCGGGGCGTCTTTCGAGGACGCCGGCGTCCTGCGCCCTCGACCCTTTCTCAGCCTTCGCGGCGCGCCGTTCCCAAAAGGTCGCGCGTCACCGTCTCGAGGTGATCGCGCATGATGCGTTCGGCGCCGACGTCGTCGCGTTGCCTGATAGCGGCAACGAGACGGCGGTGCTGGTCCGCGTAGACGTCCTTCCTCTGCCTGGTCAGGCTCGCATCCTTGAGCTGCCCCCAGACCTGTTCGCCGCGGACGGCATTGACGGCATTGAACAGGGACAGCAGCAGCGTGTTGCGCGCCGCGGTCGCGATGGTTCGGTGGAGCATGCCGTCCCACATCTCGAACGCGCTCGTCGTTGTCGCGGCCTCTCCCTTTCTGAGGCAGTTCTCCATCACCGAGATGTCGTTGGCGCTTGCGCGTATCGCCGCGAGCGCCGCCATTGACGGCTCGATGATGCGACGGACCTCCATGACTTCGGCCGGATTGGTGAACCGCGTCACGGCGGCGCCAGCCTCGATCACGGGCGGTCGCGCGCCGGCGAACGTGCCGCGGCCGACATGTCGCCAGATCTTGCCCTCGGCCTCGAGCACCTCGAGCGCGCGGCGCAGCGTGCCGCGGCTGACGCCGAGCCGCGTCGCCAGCACGCGCTCGGGCGGCAGGCGTTCGCCGGCTCGGCTGGCTTCCTTCACGATCTGACGCAGGCGCGTGAGGGTCGCATCGGTGCGCATGGCCGTCTTTTATGCCAATCCGATATTGGTTCAAACAGCTTTGTTGAATTCACGTCAACGAATGGGTAACACGAATGCCTCGTGGCAACCAATAATAGACCAATCATAGATTGGTTCAAAATGGTGAAACCGTGCGACTGGTAACTTTCGACGACGGCAAGGGAGCGCGCGTCGGCATTCTCGACGCGTCGGCGAAAACGATCATTGATCTCTGCGTCGGCGACCTGCCGCGCGACATGATCGCGCTGATCGCGTTGGGCGCGGACGGCCTTGAAAGGACGAAGCGTGCCGCGGCGACGGCGCCGCGACTTGCGGCCGACGCGGTGCGGCTGCTTGCGCCCATTCCGCGGCCCGCGCGCAACATTTTCTGCGTGGGCAAGAACTACCACGAGCATGCACACGAGTTTCATTCGAGCGGCTTCGACGCGTCGGCCGGCGCGACTGCCGTGCCGGACGTTCCCATCATCTTCACCAAGCCCCCGTCGACGGTGATCGGACCCGGCACGCCGATTCCGGCACATCTCGACCCGACCAACTCGGTGGATTACGAAGGCGAGCTGACCGTCGTCATCGGCAAGGGCGGCCGCGGCATTCCGCGATCGCGCGCATTCGAGCACGTCTATGGCTATACGATCATCAATGACGTCACGGCGCGCACGCTCCAGCACCGCCACAAGCAGTGGTTCCTGGGCAAGAGCATCGACGGATTCTGTCCGATGGGACCGGTGCTGCTGACCGCCGACGAAGTTCCGGACGTCGGGGCCATGCATCTAGTGACGCGGGTCAACGGTGAGGTACGCCAGGACGCGAAGGTCGCCAACCTGATTTTCGACATCCCGACGCTGATCGAGACGATCTCCGCCGGCATTACGCTCGAGCCGGGCGATCTCATCGCCACCGGCACGCCGTCGGGCGTGGGCATCGGCTTCAAGCCGCCTAAGTACCTGAAGAAGGGCGACGTGGTATCGATTACGATCGATCCGATCGGCGAGCTGGTTAATCCGGTCGATTGAGGAGACGCTCAGCAAAGGACCGAGCAAGACGGAGGATCGCCATGTCACATTTCCGCAAGTTCATGTGGGCCGTCGCGGCGGCATCGATGTTGCTCGTACCGGCGGCTGCCCCGGCGCAGGATGCCTATCCCTCGCGCCCGATCACGATGATCGTGCCGTTCCCGCCGGGCGGCGTGGCCGACCAGTCCGGCCGTCCGGTCGCCGCCGCGCTCGAGAAGATTCTCAAGCAGCCGGTGGTCGTGACCAACCGGCCCGGGGCGGGCGGGGCCGTCGGCATGGCCGCTGCGGCCAACGCCAAGCCCGACGGCTACACGATCCTGATGGCGCTCTCGAGCATCTCCATCATTCCCGAAGCCGACAAGCTGTTCGGCCGCCAGCCGGCGTACCAGATGAGCCAGCTTGCGCCGGTGGCGCTCGTCACGGCCGATCCGACCGTTCTGGTCGTGTCCGCCGACAGCCCATGGAAAACAGTGGAGGACTTCGTCGAGGACGCGAAGAAGCGCCCCGGCGAGATCTCGTTTTCGTCCTCGGGCGTGTACGGCACGCTGCACATGGCGATGGAAATGTTCGCGCACGCGGCGGACATCAAGCTGCGGCACGTCCCCTTCAGCGGCGGCGGGCCGGCGCTGACGGCGCTGCTCGGCAATCACGTTCAGGCGCTCGCCTCTGGCCCCGGGCCGGTGATCCCGCACATCAAGGCCGGGAAGCTGCGCGCGCTTGCGAGCTGGGGTGAGAAGCGGCTCGATGCGCTGCCGGACGTGCCGACGTTCAAGGAACTCGGTTACAAGGACGTCGAGTTCTATATCTGGTCGGGCGTGTTCGTGCCGGCCGGCACGCCGGAGCCCGTCATGAAGGTGTTGCGCGACGCCATGCGCCAGGTGGTCGAGGATCCGGAGTTCAAGAGCGCGATGGAGAAGCTCCAGACGCCGGTCGTCTACATGGATGCGCCGGAGTTCCAGAAGTTCTGGGACCGCGACGCGGCAATGCTCGCGGCCGCCGTGCAGCGCGTCGGTCGCATCGAGGAAAAGAAGCAGTAACCTGATGACGGTTCCGATTGGCGGTCGGGGACCGGCCGGGGGGCTGACCCGCGACCGGTTCGCCGGCCTCGTTCTGGTCGCATTGGCGGCCTTCATTGCGTGGGAGACGCGGGTCCTGCCGCTCGGCACGTTCCGCGAACCCGGTCCCGGCTACATGCCGCTCCTCACCGCGGTCGTCCTCGGCGTGATGGGCCTCGTCGTGGCGCTGCGCGGCGGCGGGCCGGCGCTGCGCGACATGAGCTGGTCCGAGGGCCGGCATGCGGCGATGCTGCTTGCCGCCTGCGCGTTCGCGGCGCTGGCGCTGGAGCGGATCGGCTACCGGCTCACCGTCATCGCGCTGCTCGTCTTCTTTCTCGGTGTCCTTGAGCGCAAGCATCCCTTGGCCGTCGCCGTCGTCACGCTGGCGCTTGCGTTCGGTTCCTTCTTCCTGTTCTCCGACCTCCTGCGCGTGCCGTTGCCGCGTAGCCCGTGGGGCTTCTGACTTGAACGACGACCCGGTGCAGGCGCCTCTACTTGTCTGCGGAGTTCCGGTGTGACCGATACGCTCTCCAATCTCTTTCTCGGCTTCACGGTCGCTCTTTCGCCCGACGTCCTGCTCTTCGCCGTCGTCGGGTGCATCATCGGCACACTCGTCGGCATGCTGCCCGGCGTCGGGCCGCTCGCCGGCATCAGTCTGCTGCTGCCGGTCACGTTCGGCCTCAACCCGACCACGGCGATCGTGCTGCTCGCCGGCATCTATTACGGTGCGATGTACGGCGGCTCGACGACGTCGATCCTGATGCGCATACCGGGCGAGGCCGCATCGGTGATGACGTGCATCGACGGCTATGCGATGACGCAGCGCGGCCGCGGCGGCCCCGCACTGGCGATCGCGGCAATCGGTTCCTTCATCGCGGGCACGGTCAGCGTCGTCGGCCTGATGCTGTTGGCACCGCCGCTCGCCGCCGTCGCCCTTCGTTTCGGGCCGCCGGAATACTTCGCGCTGCTGACGCTCGGGCTCCTCGTCCTCGCTTTTCTTACCGGTGGCTCAATGCCCAAGTCGCTGGCCATGGCGGCGCTGGGCCTGTTCCTCGGCACGATCGGCATCGACCTGATGAGCGGATTCTTCCGCTTCCAGTACGGGTTGATCGAACTCGGCGACGGTATCGGCATCGTGCCCGTCGCCGTCGGTCTGTTCGGCATTTCCGAGATTCTGCTGACCGCGGGCCAGGAGACGCCGCCGCAGGTCCAGAAGCCGAAGCTCAGGGATCTGCCGCCCTCGCGCGAGGAGCTGCGCGCGGCAATGGGGCCGGTCGGCCGCGGCACCGTGCTCGGCTTTCTCATCGGCATTGTCCCGGGCTCGGCGCACGTCATCTCGTCGTTCGTGTCCTACGCGCTGGAGCGGCGGCTGTCGCGCCATCCGGAACGTTTCGGCAAGGGCGCGGTCGAGGGCGTCGCCGGGCCTGAGTCGGCGAACAACGCCGCGGCCTGCGGCTCGTTCGTGCCGATGCTGTCGCTCGGCGTGCCGTCGGGTCCGATCCCCGCTGTGATGCTGGCGGCGCTCATGGTCCACGGTATCGCGCCGGGCCCGCTCCTGATGCAGCAGCAGCCGGAGCTGTTCTGGGGTTTCATTGCCAGCATGTATGTCGGCAATCTGGTGCTGCTGATCCTCAACCTGCCGCTCGTCGGCCTGTTCGTGAACCTGCTGCGCATTCCCTATGCCTATCTCTACCCGGCGATCCTCGTCTTCTGCGTGCTGGGCGTGTACTCGGTTAACAACAGCGTCATCGACGTGTGGATCATGACGGTCATGGGGGCGCTCGGCTACGTGCTGCGCAAGTTCGACTTCGAGGTCGCGCCGATCGTGCTCGGTCTCGTCCTGTCGCCGATGCTGGAAACGGCGCTCCGCCAGTCGCTCGCGATGTCGTCCGGCAGTTATGCGATCTTCATCGACCGCCCGATCGCCGTCGGCATGCTGGCGGTTGCAGCGGCGCTCTTCCTGGTCAGTTTCCTGCCGGCGCTCAAGCGTGGCGCCGGCTGGCGCCGCACCATCGGTCTCGAGACCTGAAGCGGAACCGGGGCCGGCTACGACCGCCGGCGGCAGGACCGCCGATGGCCCGGCTTCGGCGTCGCCGCAAAGGCCTGTCCCGTTGTCCCGGCTAATCGACATTTGGCGCGGCGAGGTTCAGCCGCGTCGGCGAACGGAGTTGCTCAAAGCTTTCTCTGTAAAAGCGTTTAGGTGCGGTTGCGCCGCATATCCTGGGCAATTCGTGGGTCGTGGATGTAACCTTGAGGCCTGCCACAAAACGGGGTGGCTGTCGGTTATCACTATGCGCTCGGGTGCTACGTTCTTCCGGATAAATGCCTGCAGCATGGGGCCGGTTCGCCTGGGATGGACGCCAAGCGAACGCAGCCGGCGCGCGGGTGGGCGGCCGATACATCGAGCCATTTCCGGGCGACTTGCCGGCGCCGCGGTCGATGACCTCCGCTGCGTTGAGGGTGAGAATCCTCTTTGTTTGGTCGAGTTGAAGGGACTGTCTTTCGTTCGAAACGGCGACGCGGTCCGGTTCATCTCGATAACGTCCGAGAGCGGGGCGACCGGAGGCAGCTGGGAGCGGGCTGCCGCGAGATGTGCGGCTCAGAACCATTCGTGCAGCCATGCTTTCGAGCAAAGCATGGCAATGTCCGCGGTCATTGAGGTCTGTCGGCGCACTCCAAGAACGCGCAGGTCGCCGCACCGACCTCCAGCAGTGTGGCGTTTTCGTTTCTGCACATTGGGCAGATGAACCCCGGGCGGCGACGCGTGAACAAGAACCCGGCACAGGTGGTGCCGCCCGGCAAGCGCTTCCGGAATTGGGAAAGAGTACGGGTGAGGCGGCGGCATCGGAGCTGGTTGTTGCTACGGCTGATAGTGCCCGAAGATCCTCGTCCTGCCACCAAAACACCGCCATAGATTGTGTGCGCTGGGGCGGCGAGAGAAGTCTTGTGAATGCGCGCACAAACAGCGGTACTGACCACCTGCCGGCGGCGGAAATATGGGCGCCCGACCGTCCGGAACGAATACGAGATCGCGCTCGATTCGCACCATGACCAGCGTGATTTCGATCCGCTCAATTTCATTGGCACAGGGAGGAGGGTAGCGCCTCTCCGAACTGGCGAATATCCAGCCGCAATACGTGCGCTGAAACATCTTCGTGAAACGGAAAACGCCCTCCTCGAGGGCGATCAGAAGATGCTCGGGCGATAGATGGTCGTTCGTCGCTCGCTTTGGACGTGATTCTTTTCGGGAGGATACTGGATCGCGATCTTTGCGCCTGAATGCGCGAAAGCTCGCCGGTCTTTCCGCATGTAACGGCGGAATTTTTCTTGACACCCATTATCAGGCTCACTACCTGAACGGGCTTATTTAATCATAACTTCCACCGCGCAGGCACAACGGGGAGGCGTGGGCGCGGTCGTCCTCGCGGGAGGCTAGGTTTGATCCGCCATTCGCTCGTTCAAACACTGCTTCTTACGCTGTTTCTCGGCTTTATCTCACCAACCCGTCCACAAACACAAGAACTCACCGGGATCGGCTTTCTCCATAGTGGACTTCCATTGTCTCGTGCCTGGGGCGTCAGCGCCGACGGCTCTGTCGTTGGGGTGAAGCCGGTTCCACCGGCTCTTCCTTGACGGAAGCGTTTCGCTGGACGGTGTCTGACGGGCAACTGATAGGCCTCGAGGATTTGTTTGCTGGTAGCTACGGCAGCATCGCGCGGGCCGTCAGTGCCGACGGCAAGGTCATCGTCGGTTACAGCTTTGGCCCGCCTTCCGCTCCCATTAGAGCATTCCGTTGGACGGAAGCCGACGGCATGGTCGACCTCAGCGACCCCGATGATGTCTTCGCGAATTGTGCCTATGGGGTGAGCGCCGACGGCAAAGTGATTGTCGGTTACGGCACCAATAAGGATGGAAAACAAGAAGCCTTCCGTTGGACGGAGAGAGAAGGGAAGGCCGTTGGTCTCGGTGACCTCGATGGTGGCGACTTTCACAGCTTTGCCAACGCCGTGAGCGCCGATGGCAAAGTGGTTGTTGGCTACAGCGCCAGCAGCAAAGGAGAAGAGGCATTCCGCTGGACGGAAGCCACCGGAAAAATGGAAGGCCTTGGTATTCTTTCGGGGCACGAACGGAGCGAAGCCCTGGCCGTGAATGCTGACGGATCGGTCATTGTCGGCATAAGCGGCTTTGGCCACCGTGACAACTACCCGGCATACCGGGCGTTTATCTGGACACAGGCAACCGGAATAAAGGCACTGTCCGAGTTCCTGGGGGAAAAGGTGTCGATCTGGGAAGCTGGGAGTTGCGTTATGCGACCGGCGTCAGTGCCGATGGCTCGATCATCGTTGGCTTTGGTTTGGACGAGAACGGCAAAGCGAATAGCTACATCGCAAAATTGAACACCAGCTCTGACGATGATTCGGAGGCAGGCTTCACCACGCCGGAGGATCTGGCCGTGTCGCTGAATTCCGGCACCGCACCTTCCCGGCAGAGCCGGCGCGTGGCGATGGATGCCCTGCGCCGGTCGCTGTTCGCCGCCGCCCACACCGTTCCCATCGCACCGGCGCCGCAGTTCGCCGCCGCCGATCCAAACGACGGGGCGTCGCTGTCGATCCCGTCGCTGTGGTCGGCTTATGCGGTGGGGGCGATCGGCACCAGCGACGGCGGCGGCGACTGGAGCCTGGACGGCACGGTGGGGCTGATGGCCGAAGTCTCGGAGGACCTGCGCCTCGGTGCCGGCATCATCGGCGGCTATGGCGACACCGAGACCTATCTCGGCGGCAGCAGCCGCGTGTACGCGGCCGGCGGCTCCGTCCTCGCGGCCTATGAGCGGCCCGAGGGGTTGCGGCTCTACGGCACGGCGTTCGCGGCGCATCTTTCCGTCGACACCGACCGTCACTATCGCAACGGCGCCGGCATCGACGGTTCGCACGGCGAGACGGATGGCATCGGCTATGGCGCGGCCGTGCGCGGCGGCTGGGCGTTCGCAGTGGATCAGGACACCTCGGTCATGCCGTATGCGGAGCTGCGATGGTCGAAGACCGAAGCTCGACGGCTACACCGAGACCGACGGTGCCTTTCCGGCGACGTATTCCGACCAGGAGTCGGAGCGCACCACGTCGCATGTCGGGCTCCAGGTCGACCATCGTCTGACGTCGACCCTGCGGGTGCAGCCGCGGCTGGCCTGGGGTCACCGGCTCGGCGGCGACGACGGCGCGCTGACCGCCACCACGCTCGGCCTGACGCAGACGCTGCGCCCGGTGGCGGAAGACCGGAACTGGGCCGAGGGGGCCATTGCGGCGACGTGGCGGATTTCGAACCGGACGGTGCTGTCGGCGGAGCTGGCGGGCCGCACCGGCAACACGGCCGAACCCGAGGCGAGCCTGATGGTCGGCCTTTCCATGCGGCTGTAGGCGCGGGAGGTATCCTGATCGGCGAATCCTCGCCGGCACATTCGAGGAACAGTACCCGCAGCCCGGCGCGGGCGTTCATGGACGCGGTTTGCCACTGCAGGCGGGCGGCACACCGTCCCTCCGCCCGGTGCCCGTGCCGACGTCCTGACCGATGGGCTGAGCGGGTGCCTCGTGGGTGACGGCGTTCGCCCGCGCGAAGCGTGGACGGCACCGGCCGTCCGGTTTAGGCTGGCCGCCCTGCGTTCAGCGTTCCGAAAGGCATTCGCATGCGAAACGTACCGATCGGCACAAAGGGCGAGTTCACCCTCGTCGTCGCGGCCGAACATCTTGCCGCCAACTTCAAGGATCCGTTCCTGCCGCCGGTCCTCGCGACGCCGGTGATGATCATGATGATGGAGAATGCCGCGCTGAATGCGATCCGGTCGTTTCTCGATCCCGGCGAAAGCGTCGTCGGCACCGTCGTGAACGTCCGTCATCTCGCCGCCACCCCGGCCGGGCAGCGCGTCCGCGCCGAGGCCGAAGTCACCGCCGTCGAGGGACGGCGGATTGCATTCAAGGTGACCGCCTGGGATCAGCGCGAGATGATCGGGGAGGGCGTGCACGAGCGGATGGTCATCGACCTCGCGCGATTCCGCGAACGACTCGCCGCCAAGACGGACGCGCCGCGGACGGGCTGACGCGGCGCCGGGGGCGTGCCGGAACCTTCGATCGGGACGATCACCGGTGCAGCAAGGGCCGGAGCGCATGGCTGCCCTGCAGGCCATGCGTAAATTGGACGCACGCCAAACTGCCTCGATCTGCTATAGCCGTCGCCGGACAC
>JGI25327J35509_1001972_pt1 | contig 15029 bp, 14 predicted proteins | sample HigsolmetaAR202D_FD_35509 | JGI IMG/M metagenome (IMG submission 35509)
TCGGCTCGACCAGGCCGGCCGCTTCGGCCCGGATGTCGAGCGTGCGCCGTTCGGCCTGGGCGACCTCCGCCCCGGCATCGGCCTCCAGGGCCGTCGACTCGCGGCAGCCGGTGACGGGTGCCGCGGCCAGGAGCACGGCGCCGGCCGCCAGAATGCTACGGATTCGATTCATCTCTTCGAACCTCCCGGGGCCCCGGCCCCGTGTCGCGTGTTCGAGACTCACAGATTCCTGCCGACGAGCGCCTCGAGCTCCGCCCGGGCGATCTGATAATCGTAGCGCGCTGCAATGAGATCGATCTCCGCCTGGACCAGGTTGATCTGGGAAGTGACCTGGTCGAGGATCGTGGAGACGCCCAGCCGGTAACGCTCCTGCTGCACGCGGAAGTCTTCCTCGGCGGCGAGCAGCGCCTCGCGCGCGAGGGCGACCTGCTGTTCGGCCATGTCGAGCGCGCCGAGAATGCGTTCCAGGTCGGCGACGACCTGGCGGCGCGCATCCGCCGCCGCGGTCCGCGCGATGTCCACCTGGACGGACGCGCGCGAGACGGATTCTTCGCGCTGGAAGCGGTTGAAGATCGGCATGCTGACGCCCAGGCGCATGTTCCAACTCGTGCGCCCGCCCGTCAGGCTCGGGTCCTGGTTGAACCAGTCGTAGCCGGTCGAAGCCGTGATCGACGGGAAGTACTGCGCCCGCGCGGACTTGAGCGACGCTTCCGCCGCGACCACGTCCGCGTTCGCAGACTGCACCGCCGGCGATTGCCGGAGGGCAAGCTCGCGGAGCTCGTCGCGGCCGAGCGCGAGCGGCTCGGGGTCGAGCGGCTCGTCGTGCCGCGCTCGCACCGGCCCCTCGACGCCGACCAGGCGGCCCAGGGCGAACCCGGCGGTACGGCGCTGGTTCTGCGCCTGGAGCAGCTGCTGCCGCGCGTTGGTCACCTCGAGGCTCGCCCGAAGCACGTCCGAGCGCGTGCCCGACCCGACCTCGGCCCGCCGGCGCGCCGCGTCGAGGCTCTCCTCCGCGCGCCGGACCCGCGCTTCGGCCACCCGCACCAGGTCGTCCGCCTTGAGGACTTCGAAGAACGTGCGCTGCACATTCAGGATCACGGCGAAGCGCTGCGAGACCAACCCGGCGTCCGCGGCCGCGAGCTGCGCCCGCGCGCTCTCCAGCCCCGCCTTGCGCTGGCCGCCGTTGAACAGCGTGATCTGTGCGGAGAGCCCGGCGTTGTAGCTGTCGCTCGAGCCCGTCACGGTCGTGTTCGTCTGCGGGTTGAACCGCTCCGTGCTCGACCGGGACGCGCCGGAGCTGAACGACACGCTAGGCAGGTACTGCCCCCACGCCGTACGCTCGGCCGACTCGGCGTTGCGGACCGCGCCAGTCGCTTGCGCGATCTGGGGACTGTGACGCAGCGCCGCTTCGATCGCCTCTTCGAGCGTGTAGGTCGGCTCGGTCCCCGCCGCGCCCTCCACGTTTTGTGCCCGGGAAGCCTCTGTGTTCAGTAAGACGGCCGCCGCGATCCCCAAGAGTGCGGCGGCACGACGACGGTCCATCACGGATCCCTGCCTTTCGCGCCTGTGATTACCGGTCTGACCGGTTCCGGTCCGGCCTGTCCTGCTCATCCCTCTCGCGCTCGCGCTCGCGCGCGTTGCGCTCGGCACGCAGCCGGTCGTACTCGGCGCGCTGCTCCGGCGTCATGATCGCCCGGATCTCTTCGTGCGTGGCATCGATGATCGCGCGAAGCTGCGGCCGCGCCTCGACCCAGAAGGAGTCGAGCTGGACTCGCCTGCGCTCGAGCACCTGCTCGACGCGTGCGCGCTGCTCCGGGGTCAGGTCGATCTGGTCGATCAACGCGCCGCGGTCGCCGCCGCGGTCGTCGCCCCGGCACGGTTCGGCGCGTGCCGACTTCTCGGCGGAGCCGCCGACCATGTACCTGTCGATCGCGGCGCCGCTGAATGCGCCCCCGACGAAGACCACGGCGAGGAGCAGGGTGCCGAGGATGCGCGCGCGGCGCGCGCCGTTGGGCGTGGCGTTCATCGGTTATCCGCCTCCAATACGGTGACCAGATCGGCGACGGTCGGAGCCCGGTCCTCGGCCAGCCAATCGGCCGCGGGCTTCGGCACCTCGAGCGCCTCGAGGATGCTCCGGCTCGCCGTGGCGCCGAGCTCGACCGGTCCGCTCTCCCGCTGCAGCAGCGCCAGCGACACGACGGCGATCGAGGCCGCCGCCGCGATCATCGGGCGCGCCCAGCTCCCGAGGAGCACGAACGGGTCGCTCCTCGTCGCGCGTCGCATGAGTTCCGGCGCCGCCTCGTCCATGATACGGCGCACCAGCTCCTCCCAGCGAGCTTCATCCCGTGTCGGATCGAGGGCCGACAGATCGATGCGTTCGAACTCCATCAGCGCTCCTCGCTGCGATGGTGGACAAGGCGTTCTCGCATGGCTCTTCGTGCGTAGGAGAGGTGCGCCCGAACCGTCCCCTCCGGTAGGCCGAGCAACTCCGCGATCTCGCGGTGTCGCCAGCCCTCCAGGTCGTGGAGGAGGAGCACCTCTCTCTGTACTTCGGGCAGCAGCGTCAAACTCGTCTCCAATTCGTTCCGCAGTTCGGCCCGCTCCGCGGCGCGCATCGGACTCGAGCCCGTGCCGGGCGCCTGGAGATCGTCCTTGAGCGGCGCGGCCCTCCGCACGTCCAGATAGCGTCTGTGGCTGTGGGCCCGGTTCCTCACGATCCGCAGGAGCCACGCGGCGAAACGACTCGGATTGCGACACTCGTCGAGCCGTTCCAGCGCCGTGATGAACGCGTCCTGGCACACGTCCTCCGCGTCGGCCCGTTCGCCCACGACCGCGTAGGCCGCCAAGTACGCCGCACGCAAGTGTCGGCGGACGAGCAGCTCGAAGGCGTCTTTGTCCCCTTCTCGGGCGCGTTCGACCAGTCGTGCATCGGGCTCTGCCATAGACCTCTGCCAATAAGACGCGCGAAGGGCGAGAAACGTTAGGGACCCGTGAAAAATTGCGGTCCGTGGTGCAGGCCACCCGCGGGCCCCGATCTGTACTCCGGGACACGGCGCCGGGATCCCGACCGCCTGGCGCGGCCGCGGCCATCGGCCCGCTCGATGTCGCCCGCAACTCGCCCGCTCGACCCGCCCGCCCCAGCGCAATCCCGCCATCGCGGCGAACCCGTTTCCACCCCGTGACCAACCCGAGACACCGAGCGGCCACCGGCGTGACACGCGCCCGGTACCGTCTCAGCCAGGAAACGCGACGCCGGAAACCGACGAGGTCGGACCGCAACAGGAGAGGCGAGCATGGGATCGAGGTCACTCACGGGGACGGAGTTCGCGAGGCTCAGCATGGCACGCTTCGCCGAGCCGCGCGACGGGTTGCGTGAACGGCACGGGCGGCTGGCCGTTCCGGGCCGCCACCGGGCCGGCGTCATCGTCCAGGCCCTACTCGCCCTCGTGCTCGCCGTGCCCGCCGCGGCGCAGGCGCCGGCGGGGAGGATCGCCGGCCGGGTGACGGGCGAGGACGCGCGGCCGCTCGTCAACGCGCGGGTCTCGATCCTCGCGCTGGGCCGCGCCGTGCTCACCGACGCCGACGGCCGGTACATCCTCACCGGTGTCCCCGCCGGCACGCACACGATCGTGGTCGAGTACGTCGGCTACGAGACGAAGACCCTGGCCGGCGTCGTCGTGAGCGGTGACCTCGTCGCGCTGGACGTTTCGCTGGAACCGCAGGCGATCGAGGTCGACGCCATCACCGTGATCGCCTCCCGCGACGCGGGGAGCGACGTCGCGCTCCTTGGCGACCGCTTGCGAGCGGCGGCGGTCGTCGACGCGATCGGGGCGGCGCAGATCGCGAGGTCGCCCGACGGCGACGCGGCGGCCGCGCTGCGGCGAGTGCCGGGCGTGACCGTCGTCGACGGGAAGTACGTCTACGTGCGCGGCCTCGGCGATCGCTACGGCGCGACGACGCTGAACGGCGCGCCGCTCCCGTCGCCCGAGCCGGACCGCAAGGTCGTCCCGCTCGATCTGGTGCCGGCGAGCTTCCTCGAGAGCGTCGTCGCCGCCAAAACCTACTCGCCCGATCAACCCGGCGACCACGCGGGCGGGCTGGTGGAGATCCGCACACGGGACTTCGCCGGGGCACGGACGTTCGAGGTGAGCGCGTCGCTGGGCTTCGACACCGAAGCAACGTTCGCCGACGGGCTGGGTCACCCCGGCGGGCGGTTCGGCTTCCTGGGGATCGGCACCGGGGCACGCACGCTCCCGGCCGCGTTGCCCGGCGATGTGCCGTTGCAGAGCCTGGCGCGCCCCGAGCTCGAGCGCGTGGGCGAAGCGTTCTCGGGGGCGTGGGGCCCGACGCCGCACCGTCTGCCCCCTGATCATGGGTTCGGCCTGGCCTTCGGCAGGGATTTCGGGATCGGCGGCCGACGGCTCGCCGTGCTCGGCACGATCGGCCAGTCGACGCACTACACCCACCGCGAGGGCCAGATCGAGCGCGCGCTCTCGGCATCGGGTGGGGCCGAGCCCGTCGTCGACTTCGTCGGAAACGCATCGACCCGATCGGTCTCGCTCGGCGGGCTCCTCCACCTCGGGCTCGAGCTGAGCCGCGGCGGACGTCTCTCGCTCGACGCGATCGTGAACCGCACGGCGGAAGACGAGGCGCGGGTCCTCGAGGGATTCAACCTCGATACCAACGCCGACCAACGGAATCTGAGGCTCCGGTACCTCGCGCAGTCGCTGGTCGGCTCCCAGCTCTCGGGCGAGCACCGGCTCGGCGGCGCTGGCGGCGCCGAACTGCGGTGGCGTGCCGCGTACTCGGTCGCGGAGCGCTACGAGCCCGACACGCGCGAGATGCTCTACCNCCGGGTGGCGGATGGGCGGTTCCTCTGGGAGAACTTCATCCAGAGCGGGAGCATCTTCCACCAGGACATGGACGAGACCGGGACGAGACCGGCGTCGCTGGCGGCGTCGATCTCCGGATCCCGGTGCCGGTCGCGGCGCGGGCGATGTCGCTCTCCCTCGGCGCGGCCGCCGACCTGCGGAACCGGACGGCTCACACTCGCCGGCTCCGCTTCGTCCCGGTCGGGAACGTGCCCGAATCCGTGCGCGCGCTCCCGCCCGACCGCCTCCTCACGCCGGAGACGATCGGGCCCGACGGCTTCGAGCTCCGCGACGCGACGTTCCGCACCGACAACTACGATGCCGCGTACCGCGTCATCGCGGCCTACGCGATGGTGGACGCCGAGCCGGTGCCGCGGCTCCGCGTCCAGGCCGGCGCCCGCATCGAAGGCGCCGAGCAAACCGTCACGCCCCGCGACCTGTTCGACCTCGGCCTCGAACCGGTGGCAGGCGCGCGGCTCGAGACGACGGACGTGCTGCCGGCGCTCAACCTGACGCTCACGCTCGCGGAGCGGATGAACCTCCGCGCCGGCGTCTCCCGGACCCTCGCCAGGCCGCAGCTCCGAGAGCTGGCGCCGTTCTCCTACGCCGATTACGCCGGCGGGCACCTCGTCCTCGGCAACACGCTCCTCGAGCGCTCGCGCATTACGAACCTCGACCTGCGCTGGGAGTGGGCGCCGCGCGCGGACGCGATCGTCTCCGTCAGCGCCTTCCTCAAGCGCTTCGACGATCCGATCGAGGCGCTGGTCCTCCCGAGCACCGAGCTCAAGAAGACGTGGGTCAACGCGAGCAGCGCCGCGAACCGGGGCGTCGAGATCGAGTTCCGTTCATCACTCGCGCCGATCGGGATCGACGCGCTCACGGTCAACGCCAACCTGACGCTGGTCCGGTCGTCGGTGCGCACGGGCGGGCTGGTCCGCTACTTCGACGCCGGCCAGCCGCAGACGACGACGCTGCCGGAGCGCGAACGGGCGCTCCAGGGCCAGTCGCCGTACGTCGTCAACCTGGGCGTGTCGTACCTGCACCCGTCGCTCGGTGCGAGCGCGACGCTCCTCTACAACCGTTTTGGCCGGCGGATCGACGCCGTCGGCAGCGCGCTGCTCCCCGACGTCTTCGAGGAAGCCCGCGGCCAGCTCGATTTCGTCATGGACCAGCCGATCGGCCGCGGTGTCTCCGTCAAGTTCGCCGCCAACCGCCTCCTGGGGAACGTGGTCCGCTTCACCCAGGGCGGCGACGTGGTCCGCCGGTACGACGCCGGGCGGACCTTCTCCCTCTCGGCCTCCTGGAGCCCGGACGGGAACTGAACTCCAAACCCGAAGGAGAAATGCGATGAGACCCAACGCGAAATGGACGAACCTCGCCCTGAGCTGCGCGCTCGCCCTCGGCCTGGCCGCGTGCGAGGACGATGGCACCGGCCCGGAGCGGACGACGCCCGACGCGCCCGCCGACCTGGTCGGCACGATCACCGGCCACCGGATCCTCCGCGCGGACACGGTCTACACCATCAAGGGGATCGTCACTGTCGACTCGGGCGCCGTCCTCACGATCGAACCGGGCACGCTCATCCTCGGCAGCACCCAGGTCACACCGTCCGCGCTCATCATCCGGCGCGGCGGCAAGATCATCGCGGACGGCCGGCCCGACGCGCCGATCGTCTTCACGAGCGACAAGCCCGTCGGCCAGCGCGCCCGCGGCGACTGGGGCGGGATCGTCATCAACGGGCGGTCGACGTGCAACTTCCCGGCGGACCAGTGCGTGGGCGAGGGGTCGTCGGGGCCGTACGGTGGGAACGACCCCGAGGACGACAGCGGCATCCTCCGCTACGTCCGCATCGAGTTCGCCGGGTACGAGGTCAGCTTCGGCAACGAGCTGAACGCGCTCACGCTGAACGGCGTCGGCAGCGGGACCACGATCGAGTACGTGCAGGCCCACTACGGCTCGGACGACGGGATCGAGTTCTTCGGCGGCACCGTCAACGTGAAGTACGCGATCGTGACCGGCGCTTCCGACGACTCTTTCGACTACTCGACCGGGTGGTCGGGCAAGGGACAGTTCTGGATCGTGCTCCAGGACCCGGATGATGCAGACACCGGCTTCGAGGTCGACAACAACGAAGAGGACTACAACGCCTCGCCGCTGACCGCGCCGACCATCTACAACCTCACGATCGTCGGGAAGGCGCCGGGGTCGGGCACGGCCGGCGAGAGCACGACGGGGTTGCTCCTGCGCCGCGGGACCGGCGGCAAGATCTACAACGCGATCGTGCTCGGCTTCGAGACCGCGCTCGACATCGACAACGCCGAGACGTACACGCGGTGTGACTCCGGCGAGTTGCTCGTGGCGAACTCGATCTTCCACGGCTACGGCGCGCTCCTCGACGGCGACGCCGACGACGAGACGGCGTGCACCGGGCTCCCCGCATGGTCGATCCGCCAGGAGGATCCGGGGCTGGCGAATCCGTTCGATTGGAACGCGCCCGATTTCCGGCCGAAAGCGGGCTCGGCCGCGCTCGCCGGCGCTGCCGCGCCCCCGGCCGACGGCTTCTTCGAGCCCGTCGACTTCATCGGCGCCGTTGCCCCGACCGGTACGCCCTGGTACCTGGGGTGGACCACCTTCGCGCGGAACTGACGCCGGCGGGAAATCGACGTCCTCGCCCCAGACGTGATCGAACCGTTACGTTGAGGTGACGCGGTCTTGATCTTCGGCGCCTACTCCTGGGAGTCGAGGAGGTGGCGGTGGAGTCGGAGCGTGGGCGGTGGGGAGCATCGGCTGCCGGAACGGGTAGGAGGCACGCATGAGCGCGACAGCGACGAAGTCGGCCCCGGCGCGGATCCTGGTCGTCGAGGACGACCGGGACATCGCCGCGCTGGTCGCGTACCACCTGACGAAGGAAGGATACCAGGTCCGCACCGCGGCAGGCGGCGCCGAGGCGTTGGACGCGGTGTCCGAGGAGCGGCCGGATCTCGTCGTCCTGGACGTCATGCTCCCGGGGCATTCGGGGCTGGACGTGCTGCGCGAGATCCGGCGCCGGCCCGACCTGGCGGATCTGCCGGTGATCATGCTCACCGCCCGGCGCGAGGAGACCGACCGGATCGCCGGGCTCGAGCTCGGCGCCGACGACTACGTGACCAAGCCGTTCAGCCCGCAGGAGCTGGTGCTCAGGATCCGCGCGGTGCTGAGGCGAGCGCAATCGTTGCCCGTGGCCGGGGCGACCCGCACCCTGCGCGGTGGCCCGATCGTCGTCGACCTGAACGCGATGCGGGTCGAGGTCGATGGCGCGGAGATCCAGCTAACGCCGACGGAATACCGCCTCCTCGTGTCGCTCATGGAGCGGCGCGGCCGGGTCCAGAGCAGGGAGCAGCTCCTGCGCGCGGCGTGGGACATCCACGTCCGGATCGAGACGCGCACCGTCGACATGCACGTCCAGCGGCTGCGGAGTAAATTGGGCGACGCTGGGCGCTTCATCGAAACGGTGCGCGGCTTCGGCTACCGGTTCAGTGACCGCGACGAAGGAGCTTGATGCAGAAGTCGTTTCGGCTTCGCACGCTCTTCCTCCTGTGCGGGCTGGCGGCCGCCGTGAGTACGGCGGCCGTCGTGTACGGCGTGGGCCGGGTCGCGCTCGAGGCCGCCCTGGACGACGGCGCCGGGCCGGACCCCGGAGCGACGGCGGTCGAAGCCCTCGGCGGCGCGGTCTTCGCCGGAGCCGTCGCCGTCCTGCTCCTGGTCGTGCCGATCAGCCTGTGGTTCGGCGGCTTCGCGCGGCGACCGCTCGCCCGGCTGCGCGCCGCACTGTCCGCCCGTGAGCCGCTCCCCTGGCCCGGCGGCCCGCTCGCCGAGGCCAACGCTCTCGCCGCACTCCTGGCCCGCTTCCTGGAGGACCACCACCGCGAAGTCGGCCCGCTGCGTGAAGAACGCGACGAGCTCGCCTTCCTGGTCGACAGCGTGGGCGAGGGGATCCTGCAGGTCGGCGCGGACGGGCGGATCGTGCGGGCCAACCGGGCCGCCCGCGAGCTGCTGTCCCTGCCCGAACGGATCGAGGATCAGCCGCTCTCGACGCTCGTGCGGCACGGGGACCTGCGCGAGCTGCTGGACGCCGCCCGCCGCGGCGCCAGGGCCGAGCCGGTCGAGCTGGCCATCGACGATCGCCGCATCCTCGTCGCCGCCCACCACCTCGAGGGGCGGGCCATGCGCGGCGCCGTCGCCGTGCTGGTCGACGTGACTCCGCTTCGGCGCCTCGAGACCGTCCGCCGCGACTTCGTCGCCAACGCGAGCCACGAGCTGAAGACGCCGCTGACGTCGATCCGCGGGTACGCCGAGACGCTCCTCTCCGACGCCGCGCTCCCGGACGATCTGCGTCACCGGTTCCTTACCACGATCCATGACAACGCCGCGCGGCTGCACCGCATCGTCGAGGACCTGCTGGACCTTTCGCGGCTGGAGTCGGGCGGCTGGCGTCCCGTGCCGCGCCCGGTCGACATCGCCGGGGTCGCCGCGGACGTCTGGGAGGGTCTCCACCACATCGCCGAGCGGAAGGCGATCGGTTTCGCCATCGACGCCGCGAGCCAGCCCACCGCGCTCGGTGACCCCGTCGGCGTGCGGCAGATCCTGGCGAATCTGCTCGACAATGCGATCCGCTACACGCCCGACGGCGGCCGCGTTACCGTGCGCGTGGCGCGGTCCAACCGCCCGGGCAGACGTGCGGGCGCCGGTCCTTTCGCCTTGGGCCTGCCGCACCCCCCGGCAGATACCGGGGACTGGGTCGTCGTCGAGGTCGTCGACACCGGCATCGGGATCCCGGGCGACGCGCTCTCTCGCGTCTTCGAGCGCTTCTACCGCGTCGATCCGGCCCGGTCCCGCGAAGCGGGCGGCACCGGTCTCGGCCTCGCGATCGTCAAACACCTCGTCGGCAGCATGGGCGGCGACGTCGTCGCCGAGAGCGAGCTCGGCAAGGGGAGCACGTTCCGTTTCTGGCTCCCCGCCGCGACGGCACCCGCCGAGAGTCGGGAATCCGTTGCGGGCCCGTGACCGATCGCCGACGGTCGCCTTAGATTTCCGAGGCGTTTCCGACTAGTCTCGGCATTTCCAATCGACCTCACGACCGGACGGTGTCACGGTGCACTCACGGATCTTCGAGTTCGCGATGGCTCTCCTCCTCACGGCCGCGCTGCCCCGTGCGGGCGCCGCGCAAAGGATCGAGGCCGGCGATCTCACGTTGCGTTTCTCGATGCGGGCCCAGACCCAGTTCAACACGACCTCTGTCGACGACGACGAGATCGGGAAGCCGATCGCGTGGTCGACCTTCGAGACGAGGCGGATGCGCATCGGGATCGAGGCCGAGTTCTGCGACTGGCTTTCGGCGATGATCGAGCCGGATTTCGCGCTGGGCCAGCTCGAGCTCAAGGACGCTTGGATCAACTGGGCGCTCGACCCGGCCATCGAGGTCCGCTTCGGCCAGTTCAAGAAGCCTTTCAGCCGCATCGAGCTGATCAGCTCTTCGATGCTGATCCCGATCGAGCGCGGCCTTCGCATCCGGGGTCTCGACGACCTCGGCCGTTCGCTGATCGCGCCCGACCTCCAGCCGATCTACGCCAGACTCGACGGCGACCCGGTCTTCGGCGACGAGTACAAGCTCCTCGACGATTTGCGCTACCTCGGCCGCGACATCGGCGTGGCCGTCCACGGGCGGCTCGGCGGGCGCGTCGGCTACGCGGTCGGCGTCTTCAACGGGGAGGGCGCGGATCGGCGCGACGTCGCGGGCGGCAAGTCCTTCGCGGGGCGGCTGACGTACGCGCCCTCCGCGTCCGCGCCCCTGTCGCTCGGCGCCGGCGTCAGCCGTCGCGAGACCCGGATCGACGCATACGGCGGCCTCGAGCGGGAGGTGGTCGGCACCGCATTCGAGATCGATGCCGAGTGGGGCGCGTTCCGTCGCCCCGGCGCGCACATCGTCCTCGAAGTGGCCTATGGCGACAACTTCGTGATCCCGGAAATGCCCTTCGCCGCCGCGCAGACGTGGCTCTCCTACTTCCAGCCGGTCCGGGGTGGGCGGGTCGAAGCACTCGAGCCGCTCGTGCGCCTGAGCTGGGCCGACCCGGACACCGGCCGCGACGGCGACCACGGCTTCCTCCTCACGCCCGGCTTCAACCTCTACTTCGCCGGCCGCAACCGGATCATGGTGAACTGGGACGTGTTCTTCCCGGGACTCGGCGGCGTCGACACCGAGAACGCGCTACGGGTCCAGGGGCAGGTGGCGTTCTGAGCGAGCCGCGATCCGTGCCGGCACGGATCGCAAGACCCACCCGAGCCGGGCCGCTCCACCTCTACCGTGACCGTTTCGTTACGCCGCCGTGACCGCCCTTTCGTCGTCGGTCGCCAAACTGCAGCCATGGAGAATCCGAGGAGGGGATCCATGGCCGATCTGGCGAGGCGAGAACGGCGGGCCCGGGCGGGCGACGGCGCCGCGGCCGTCGTGGTCATTGCAGTCGCGACGATCATCGCCGCGTCGTGCGGCGACCGCGGCGCGTCCGATGCGGGCGGGCTGACGGGTTCGGTCGAGATCGACGGTTCGAGCACGGTCTACCCGATCACCGAGGCGGTCGCCGAGGAGTTCATGCTGGCGACGGGGCGCGGCGTGCAGGTCACGGTGGGTGTGTCGGGCACGGGCGGCGGCTTCAAGCGCTTCTGCGCCGGCGAGACCGCGATCAGCAACGCATCGCGGCCGATCAAGGCGAGCGAGCGCGAGGCGTGCGAGATGACCGGCGTCCGCTACGTCGAACTCCCGGTCGCATACGACGGGATCGCGGTCGTCGCCAACCCATCCAACGCCTTCGTCGAATGCCTGACGGTCGAGGAACTGCGGCGGATCTGGCAGCCCGGCAGCACGGTGCGCCGTTGGTCGGATGTCCGGCCGGGGTGGCCGGCCGAAGAGATCCGCCTGTACGGGCCGGGCACGGACTCGGGCACCTTCGATTACTTCACGGGCGAGATCGTCGGCGAAGAGGGCGCGAGCCGGCCCGATTACACGGCCAGCGAGAACGACAACGTTCTCGTCCAGGGCGTGAGCGGCGACCCCGGCGCGCTCGGCTACTTCGGATTCGCCTACTACGAGGAGAGCGCGGACCGGCTCAAGCTACTCGGGGTCGACGGCGGCGACGGCTGCGTGCGGCCGAGCGTCGACGCGATCCGGACCGGCCGCTACGCGCCGCTCTCCCGCCCGGTCTTCATCTACGTGAACCGGACCGCGCTGGCGCGCCCCGAGGTCGCGGCGTTCGTCCGGTTCTACCTCGAGAACGCCGCCGTCCTCGCCCGCGAGGTCGGCTACGTGCCGCTGGAGCCGGCGATATATCGGGACGGCCTGGACGCGGTCGAGCAGGCGCTCGCGCGGGCGGCGAGTCGAGGCGCTCGGGCGGGTTGAGGCGCTCGCGAGGGATGGAGATCGATGATCGTCGCGAGTGAGACGCGAGACGCGGCCGACCCGCATGTGGAGCCGAGCCACCACGACGTCGCCGCGATGCTCCGCGGACGCGGACGGAGCCGACTCGAGGAGCGCGTCGTCGTTGCTGCGCTCTGGTCGTGCACGGCCGTGTCGGTCTTCACGACCGTCGGGATCGTTGCCGTCCTCGTCGGCGAGGCGGTCGGCTTCTTCCGCGAGGTCTCGCCGATCGAGTTCTTCACAGGCACGCGCTGGACGCCGCTCTTCCGCCCGCAGAGCTTCGGCGTGCTGCCGCTCCTGGCCGGCTCCTTCCTCGTTGCGGTCGGCGCCGCGCTGGTCGCGCTCCCCGTCGGACTCGCGAGCGCGATCTACCTGAGCGAATATGCGCCCGCCCGGGTGAGACGGATCGTCAAACCTGCGCTCGAGATCCTGGCGGGGATCCCGACCGTCGTCTACGGCTACTTCGCGCTCACCTTCATCACGCCGCTGCTGCGCGAGATCTGGCCGCAGACGAACATCTTCAACGCCGCGAGCGCGAGCATCGTCGTCGGGATCATGATCATCCCGCTGGTCTCGTCGCTCTCGGAGGACGCGATGAGCGCGGTGCCGCGGTCGCTGCGCGAGGCCGCGTACGCCCTCGGCGCCACGAAGTTCGAGGTCGCGACCCGGACCATCGTCCCGGCCGCGCTATCCGGGATCATCGCCTCGTTCCTGCTCGCGCTGTCGCGCGCGATCGGCGAGACGATGGCCGTCGCGATCGCCGCGGGCGCGACGCCGAACCTCACGCTGAACCCGCTCGAGAGCATCCAGACGATGACCGCCTACATCGTCCAGATCAGCCTGGGCGAGGCGCCGTTCGGGTCGGTCGAGTACAGGACGATCTTCGCCGTCGGACTCACGCTCTTCCTTATCACGCTCGTCATGAACCTCGTGAGCGCGGCGGTGCTGAAGCGGTTCCGGGAGGTGTACGAATGAGCGGCTTCCGGCCGCGCCTCCGCTATCGGCGCGCCCTCGGGCTCGCGTTCGCCGCTGTGTGTTTCGCTGCCACATTGGTCGGGCTCCTCTCGCTCGGCGTGCTCCTGGTCGACGTATGGGGCGACGGCGCGGACGCTCTGTCCTGGCGCTTCATCACGTCGTTCCCCTCGCGGCTCGCGTCGCGGGCCGGGATCCTCCCGGCGCTCGTCGGCTCGCTCTGGGTCCTCGTGCTTACCGCGGTCTTCGCTTTCCCGATCGGCGTCGGGACGGCGATCTGGCTCGAGGTGTACGCGCCGCGCAACCGGTTGACGCAGCTCATCCAGGTCAACATCTCGAACCTGGCGGGGGTTCCGTCGATCGTCTACGGGATCCTCGGGCTCGCCGTCTTCGTGCGCGCCATGGCGCTGGGGCGGAGCGTGATCGCCGGCGCGCTGACCCTCACGCTCCTTATCCTGCCGGTCATCATCATCGCGGCGCAGGAGGCGATCCGGGCGGTGCCCAACTCGATCCGCATGGGCGCGCTCGCCCTCGGCGCGACGCGCTGGCAGTCGATCCGCCACCAGGTCCTGCCGATCGCGATGCCGGGGATCCTCACGGGGACGATCCTCGCGCTCTCGCGAGCGGTGGGCGAGGCCGCGCCGCTGCTGCTGATCGGCGCCGTCGCGTTCGTGCCGTTCCTCCCCAAGGGCCCGACGGATTCTTTCACGGTCCTGCCGATCCAGATCTACAACTGGATCTCCCGGCCGCAGACCGAGTTCCACGCCCTGGCCGCCGCCGGGATCATCGTCATGCTCGTCGTACTCGTGGTCCTCAACGGCGCGGCGATCCTGCTGCGCAACCGATACGGCAAGAGGTTGCTGTAATGCCCAATGCGATCGATGTGCCGCCGGGTGAGGCGGTGCTGGAGGCAGAGAACCTGTCCGTTTACTATGGGAACTCGGCCGCGATCAGGAACGTCTCGATCCGGATCCCGGAGCGCCGCGTCGTCGCCTTCATCGGCCCCTCGGGGTGCGGGAAGAGCACGCTGCTCCGCTGCTTCAACCGGATGAACGACCTGGTCCCTGGCGCGCGGGTCGAGGGCGCGGTGCGCTATCGCGGCGCGGACCTGTACGCGCCCGGCGTCGACCCCGTCGAGGTCCGGCGCCGCATCGGGATGGTCTTCCAGAAGCCGAACCCGTTCCCGAAGTCGATCTACGAGAACGTCGCGTTCGGGCCGCGCATCAACGGCTACCGCGGCGACATGGACGCGCTCGTCGAGCGTTCGCTCCGGCAGGCCGCGCTCTGGGACGAGGTCAGCGACCGCCTCGACGAGAGCGCGCTCGCGCTCTCCGGCGGCCAGCAGCAGCGCCTCTGCATCGCCCGCGCCCTCGCCGTCGAGCCGGACGTCCTCCTCATGGACGAACCCGCGTCCGCGCTCGACCCGATCGCGACTCAAAAGATCGAGGACCTGATCCACGAGCTGAAGAAGTCGTACACGGTCATCATCGTCACGCACAGCATGCAGCAGGCGGCGCGCGTGTCGGATTACACGGCGTTCCTCTACATGGGCGAGCTGATCGAGTACGGGCCGACGGACCTGATCTTCACGAACCCGCGCGTGGAGCGCACCGAGGCGTACATAACGGGGAGGTTCGGATGAAACCCCAGCGGCACTTCCAGGAGGAGCTCGACCGCCTCAAGTCGCTCCTCGTGCGCATGGCGGGGCTCGCCGAGGAGGCGGTCCGGCTGGCCGTCGA
>JGI25327J35509_1002022_pt1 | contig 14709 bp, 10 predicted proteins | sample HigsolmetaAR202D_FD_35509 | JGI IMG/M metagenome (IMG submission 35509)
CTGCCCAAAGACTTCCGCATTCTAGCGACCCTCAATAGCTTCGACCGCCACTTCCTCAACCAGATCAGCGAAGCTATGAAACGCCGTTTTGTCTTTATCGATCTGCTGCCGCCTAGCCGCAAGCAGCGCGACGATGAGGCTAAGATCGCGCTCAGACGAGCGGTTGGCGCGCTTAAAGCGCTCAATCCCGAGCTTGGGGGTATGATCGACGACTATCTCCAAGTTGACGCTGAGGACAATTGGCGCGCGATCAAAGACGAACACCAGAAGGTGATCGATGATTTCTGGCGAATCTATTGGGCTATTCGCAGCTATCGTCAACTGGGCACCGCGCAAGCTATCGCCGTGCTCAAAACCTTGCTGATGAGTGTGCTGATCACATCGGGCTTGCAACACGACGAGTCGAAGCTCTGGAGCACAGCGCTCGATAGTGCCCTGAGCGATGTGCTGGCCGACCAGTTGCAGTTGTTGGCCCGCGATGAGCTGCGTGTACTGCTGCTCTACCTCGAACATGCGGCCGATCTCGATCAGTTCGCCAGCAAACTGCAAGCCGAACTCAACAAACTGCCCTCCCTGCGCCGCCAGTCGCAACTCGAAAGCCTTGGGCAGAACGATCTCAATACGCTCAAGCGCGATGCTCTAGCCGAACGCTTCGACTTCGGTGCAGCGCTCAGTATCCCGCAGGACAGGCTGTTTAAGAGACGGCTCAGGGCATTTATCGCCGAAGCAGGCTTGTAGGGGAGAGGGGATATGAGCGATCTGATGATCCAGGGCTTTCGTCACATGCAGGCGCGCATGATCGCCTTGATCTTGCGCTACGATGAGCAGCGCTTTCGCGACGAAATCGGCGAACGCGAAGGCTCTGGGCTAGCGCTCAGCAGCTTCAGCAACTACCGCGACTTGGCGGTGATCTTCCAGTTGCGCGATAGTTTGTTTGAAAGCATTCTGCCCAGCATTACGCGCCGCCTCAGTTTCGAGTCGCCCCATACGCTCGAGCGCGAAGAGCTGCCCGCACGTGGCCGCGTCAATTGGGTGCGTAGCTTTGAAGCCAACTGGAACGAGCGACCCGACCAAGCCCCGCTCCAAGTCTATACCCATGTGCGGCGGCGCGACTTCGCCACGCCTGGCAACCTGCTCACCATCATCACGCTCTTGCAGTATCAGGCCCATGCGCGCGAGCTACTCGCCAAAGAGAGCGAGAGCAACCCCGATTCAGCTCTGCGCCACCCTCTGCATAGCATCATCGAAAGCTGCGAAAAGGCTCTGCACTTTCCGCAGTTTGCGGCTTTGCGCAACGCAGCTCAAGCAGAGCTTGACGCAGGCCGCGCCGAGGCGATTGAGGCCCAGCTTAGCGAGCGCTACCACCATATGCCCAGCGCCTACAGCCAGTTGCTCGAATGGCGCAGACGCTACAACGAGCTGCGCTTGATCGAAAACCAGCCAAACCAGGGCGAAGATGTGGTGGGCAGCGACCCCGAGAAGGCCGACATGCTCTTCCAACACTGGATCTTCTTCGAACTGGTCGATCTCTTCGAGAGCAGAGGTCTGCTCGATAGCTTCAACAGCAAAAGGCGCGAGATCCACTTCCGCTGGGGCGCTGAGCAGACTCCCTACCTACTCAAACACGAGGCGACCCGACCTGTTCTGTGGCATAAGGCCCCAGGGGTGCGCCCTGACTACTATATCTATCGCAAAGGGCGTCACGAGATCCGCGATGGCAAGCAGCTGATCTGGCAAGAGCCGGGCTATGTGCTCGATGCAAAGTACTACAAGCCCCGCGCGGGCGACCGCATGTTCACCGACCCGCTCAAACGTATGCTGGCCGACCTCCAACTGATCGGCGAACGTTATGGCAGCCTGCTCTTCGCCTACGACAAAGCCGATTCCAAGGCACCCGAGGAGCAGCAGAGCGCCCCAAGCACAGAGCAAGCCGAGCTTATGGCTCAGCAAGCCCAAGCCAGCGTCCAGCCCGCCCGCCTTGGGCCGATGCGCGCCACCCTAGATAACAGCTTCGAGCTAAGCCGCCATATCCAGATCGATGGCTGGCAGATTCCGCCCCACTATGCGCCAAGCAGCATCGCCACCTATCTAAGCCAGGTGCTCGACCAAGTTCACGCCCGTCTGCACAGGCCCGTCGAGATCCACTGCTATGGCAGCATCGCCGATAGCGATACGCTACGCCCCGCACCAGCCCCCGGCACCAGCCCCGCCAGCCTCAACGAGCAGTGCAGCGTCTGTGGCGGACCGTTGGCCTTCTGTCCCAAGCCGCATGTCAGCCCCTACCGTATCGATCGGGTCTGCCCCCAGTGCGACTGCCTAAAAAACAGACGGCTCTGCCATATCATCGGCCAAGAGCAGGCCGTTATCCCGCTGATGGTCAAGCGTGTACTGACTCAAGATGATCTGAACAAGAATATCGAACAGTTACGCAAATGGCTCCAAGATCTCATCCAAAAAACCCAAGACAATGAGGAGATCGAGCAAGCTCGTAACGCGGTGATCGAGGCGGTCGGCCAGTTAGCCGATGCCTATACAAAATACCGTAATCCTCAGTTCGGCCCGATCGAAGACGGTTTACGCAAAGGCAGCCTGCGCCGCTATTGGATCAGTGATCCAAACTCGATCGACCAGAAGTCGCGCGATATGTTGTTATCGGGCGAATATATTTGGTACGATATGGGCGAGGGCTCGGTGCCCGATTGGGCGGCTTGTGTGGTTCAACATCTGCGCGCCTTCGAAAACGAGCTCCATCGACGCTTCTATCGGCCAGCTCGCTTCGAGCTCATGTTCAAAGATAAACCCATGAAGCCCTATAACTTTACCTTCGGCAGCATCGTCAATATCTATGACTATCGTTACAAAGACCAAAACCACAACTGGCAAGCGCTGAACAAGTTTGTGCTCACTCCCAACAAGATCGCGCTAGAGCAGTTCGAAAAGTTTATGCAGCACCTCAAGGTCCTACACGAGATTCGCAATCGGGTCGCCCACCGCGATAGCGTCTCGAAAGCAGATGCGCTCACAGTGCGCACCACGCTGCTCGGCGATGAAGATGATTCGGGGCTGTTTTACGAGTTCTGTCGCGACTTCAAGGTGCTTCAAACAGCTAGCTCCTAGAAGATGCAAGCCGAGTTAAAGCGCAAACTTCAGCACAGAGGCTGTTTCACTCACCACTGTGACACTGAGACACCGAGAGATAAAGAGAAGGCCCAGAAAGCATATAGCTTGAGCATTGTTTCGAATATCTCAGCATACACAAGCACGACCTTTCAAAAGGCTCAGTGACTCTGTGCCCCTGTGGTAAATACGTCTTTATTAGAGCTCTTGAGCTAAAAAAACATCCCCGCCTTTTTGGTATCATAGACAGGCCGATGAAGCGGGCTATTATAGCTTAGGGCGCTGCTTAAGATGCGGCGCTCTATCTTTACGAGCCTCGTTGCAGGGCGGCTCCCTGCGCAAACGCCGCCGCCTGAGCGCTCGGCATGGGGTAAGCAAGCTGTTGAGCAACAGCAAAAGGAGTAGGTAATTCCTGTGGAGCTAGCAACAATTAAGCTTGATCTGGCTGTGCGTACTGTGCGGGGCCTTCCGATGATCCTAGCAGGCTGTATCTTGTGGTTTGGCTTTAGTGTCGCAGGTCTTTTACTGCCAGCGGGACCATGGCAAGCCCTGATCTATTTGTTTGGGGCCGGATTGCTCTTGCCGGGCGGTCTAGCGATCGGCGCACTGATGAAGATCGATCTGTTCGCCAAAGGGAACGCGCTCAGCAACTTGGTGGGATATGTAGGTGGCCTCCAGATCCTGTTTATTCCGCTCATGATCGCCTGTTATCAGCTTATGCCCGAGGTTGTACCTTGGTTTCTGGCGATCTTAGTGGGCGCGCACTTCCTGCCATTCGTCTGGCTCTACGAGAGTCGGGCCTATCTCTTCTGCTCTATCGGCATGGTGCTAGCTGGGTCGCTCTCGGGCTGGCTGTGGGGAGCAAACAGCTTTGTGGTGACCCCTAGCTTGGTAAGCGTAGTGCTGATCTTGACGGCGCTGGGCCTGTGGCGCGAGCATCGCGCCCTCAGCGCTGCCTAAGCTTGGCCTAGCACGCTCGCCGCGCCTCGGCGCAGGCGAAGCATAACATCGCGCAGCGCTGAGCAAGAATGTTGGCCTTTCTTCGCTCTAGGGCACGTTGTAGCAAATCCGCTTGTTTCGTTTCTATTTGGCCTTGGGCAGAGTGGAGTTTGCCTCTTCTTTCACACCTCGATTTTGTTTTCCTGCGTTCCATAAGCGCAGGTCTTTCAACAGATTTGCTACTACCCCGTGGGTGCGCCAAGTGCTGGGCGAGTGCGAGCTTGTTTAAGCGCGAGGGGCGCAAGCGGGCTTGAGCTTGGGGCAGGCAAGTGTTTCGGGGCTTTGGGGGGCGGCTGCGAAGCACAAAACGATAAGCCCGAGGCGGCGGGCAGAATGTTGATAGCCGTAGGCGGACGCGGTTAAGGCCCGCTTTGAGGTAAAGTCTTCGCCGCCAGAGCGCTACAGGCATCAAAGAGCTTGGGCGGCAAAGGCAGCGAGATCTGCTCTGGGCAAAAAGAGCGCTCTCGCTGCTTCTTTTTAGAACAACTGGCAGGAAATCGGGCCAGCTTTCTTGTATAGATTGTCCAATCCAAACGAAAGCGCAGAAGAGCGGCTCGCAAGCGCTGCCGATCAGAATGAGAACGGCCTCGCTACAGCCCGCAATAGGCCCGACTTGTGCCCGAACATGGGGCATAAATCGCGAGCTTGTTCTAGGACATGTCGATTTGGTATTGTAGGCAATTTCGCGTATAATAGACATAATTCTGGATGCGAAAACGACAAAAACAAGTATTTAATAGTTTATTTGTATTTGCAAATACTACTCGACATGTGATACGTATTGTGTACACAATACTTCGCGTATTCAATAAGCCTATTTACGCATAGCAAGCGTTCTCAATAGCTCTACTCAAGGGCCATGTTAGCCCTTATCAAGTTTGTATGAACATACGGGTTGTATGTTATGTCGCTCTACAAACCTGAGTGTGCTATTGTGTAATTGTTTGTATGTTTTGTGAGTCTCGAAGCTACGAGGCGCAGGCAAAGCAGTATTGTGTGCACTCAGTTTTGCCAAATAGAAAAAACTATTAAATCTTCCAGTCAGCAGCTTTGCTTCGGCAAGCGATCAGGTGGTTCAACATTCCTGCCAATCATTGATGGGGTGCTTGGGATGTTACCTGGGTTGACTGGCGTCGCCTCAGGACACATGGAGACGGAAAACGCTTATTGTACCGTACAAGCAAGATGACAAACAGCGGTATAATAAGAACCCTCAGTCATATGTAGGCGAATGTCACATCAATGGGGATGTCCGTCGTTTCGCAAAGCACTGTAGGAGGAGCAGCTACACTATGGGTGTCTTGATGGAAGTTAAGGATCTCACCGTGCGTTTTGATACGCAAGACGGTGTGGTCCAAGCGGTAAATGGTGTTTCGTACACCCTCCGTGAAGGCGAAATCCTGGGTGTTGTCGGCGAAAGCGGTAGCGGTAAGAGTGTTCACGTGCTCTCGATGCTGCGTCTCATCCCAACACCTCCCGGACGTATCGAAAAAGGTCAGGTTCTCTTCGAGGGTTCAGATCTGTTGAGCATGCCAAACGACGAGCTGCGCAAGGTTCGCGGCGGTCAGATCGGTATGATCTTCCAAGACCCGATGACATCACTGAATCCAGTGTTGACCATTGGTCGCCAGATCACCGAAGTGCTGACTCTGCACATGAACATGAATCAGAAGGAAGCCGACGATCGAGCAACCGAATTGCTCGAGATGGTAGGTATTCCTGATGCGCGCCGCCGTCTGCGCGACTATCCCCACCAGTTCTCGGGTGGTATGCGCCAGCGCGTGATGATCGCGATCGGTTTGGCCTGTAACCCGAAATTGCTGATCGCTGACGAGCCGACAACCGCTCTCGACGTAACAATCCAAGCTCAGATTATCGACCTTGTTCGCCGCCTCCAAGAGAAGTTGGGTATGGCGATTATTTGGATTACGCACGACTTGGGTGTAGTGGCAGGTCTGGCCGATACTTTGCAAGTAATGTACGCTGGCCGGATCGTAGAACGTGGGCCTGTGCGCGAGGTCTTTAAAGACACCCGCCACGCCTATACCTTAGGTCTGTTGAACTCGTTGCCGCGCGCCGACCAGAAGCGCGGTACGCGTCTCGTTCAGATCGGCGGTATGCCACCAGATCTTACCCAGCCGATTATCGGCGATCCCTTTGCACCGCGTAATCCGTATGCTACTGAACGGTGTTGGAAGGAAGCTCCGCCGCTTCTGCCCGTTCCCGATGGACATCCGGAGCACCTTGCAGCTGCTTGGTATGACCTTCGCACCGCTAAGAAGTCGCGTGAATTTGGAGAGAAAGTGGTGCAGCCATGACAACATATCAAGCCGCCGGTTCCGAACCTCTGTTGAAGGTACAGAACCTGGTCAAACACTTCCCAATCAATCGTGGCATCATCTTCCAGCGCCAAGTCGGCGCTGTCAAGGCCGTCGACGATGTGACCTTCAACGTCTATCCCGGCGAGACCTTGGGTCTGGTAGGTGAGTCGGGTAGCGGCAAGAGCACAACCGGTCGTACCGTGCTGCAGCTCTACCGCCCAACCGGTGGTCAGGTGCTGTTCGAAGGCACCGACCTGGCTCAGCTGCGCGGCGATGCCCTGCGCAAGATGCGCCGCAACGTGCAGATGGTCTTCCAAGACCCCTACGCGAGCTTGAACCCGCGTATGACGATCGGCGACATCATCAGCGAGCCGATCCGCGTACACAATCTGCGCCAAGGCAAGGCCGTGCGCGAGCGCGTGAATGAACTGCTGGAGCTGGTGGGTCTCAACCCCGCCTTCGCAAACCGCTATCCGCACGAGTTCTCGGGCGGTCAGCGCCAGCGTGTCGGTATCGCACGTGCGCTCGCAGTCGAGCCCAAGCTGATCATCTGTGACGAGCCGATCTCGGCGCTCGACGTGTCGATTCAGGCTCAGGTTATCAACCTGTTGCAAGACCTGCAAGAGCAGTTGAAGCTGACCTACCTGTTCATTGCACACGACTTGAGCATGATTCGCCACATGTGCCAGCGTGTAGCGGTGATGTACAAGGGCAAGATTGTAGAGCTGGCCGAAACCGACGAGCTGTACAACAACCCGATCCACCCCTACACCAAAGTGCTGCTTTCGGCAGTGCCGATTCCCGACCCGGATATCGAGCGCACCCGCCAGCACTTGATCATGGACCCGAACTTCGACTACACCGAGAAAGATTCGCGCATGGTCGAGGTTTCGCCCGGTCACTTTGTGGCGGCAAGCCGCGTGTAATTGTTCTAAACAAGCCTCAAGCACCTCCCAACGGGGGGTGCTTTTTTTCATTCACCACAGAGAGGTACAGAGGCACAGAGAAATAAAGAAAAAAAGAGCCTTAGACTCGCTATCTTAACTTTATGCGCAAGCACTTAAACGGTACTGCATACACAAGCAATAACTCTCAAAAGACTCAGTGTCTCAGTGTCTCGGTGCTTCGGTGATAAAACTTGTTCTAGAGCCTCAGTGTCTCGGTGCCTCAGTGGTAAAACTTGTTCTAACGCCTCAGTGTCTCAGTGCCTCGGTGGTAAAACTTGTTCTAGAGCCTCAGCGTCTCTGTGGTAAAACCTGTTTCTGTGTCTTAGTCCTCATTGCTAGCTACAACACTATGGCGGCGAGGGCTTTACCCCAAGCCGGTCCTTAACCGCGTCCGCCTACGGCTACCAACATCCTGCCCGCCCAAAAGGGGTGCTAGCTGCCCGTCAGCCGAGACCGCCTGAAAAAGCAAGGCTGCAAGCAGACTGGGTCTAAACACGCAGTGCCTCTCAGCCTCTACAGTGAAAGCCAATGCCAAAACAGCGCTCAGTAAACCCATGGCAAAGGCCAAATAGCAGCTTTCCTAGGGTTTAATCAGTTTCGATAGCAATAACTTGACAAAGTCGAAGGCTTAGTATACCCTAACACCAGCTACTTTGTCTTGAAGCTGATAGTACAACATTCCATATATAAGAAAGATACCCATGTCTGCCGAAGAAACTCTCTCGATTCCTTCCGAAACTCGCGCATTACTCGATGCGATTCGTAAGCGACGCAGCTTTGGCTTGGCCGATGTCTCGCCAGAGCCGATCGATCTCTCCTTGGTTGAAACGATGCTAGAAGCTGCTAACTGGGCGCCCAGCCATGGCAAGACCGAGCCGTGGCGCTTTACGGTCTTCGCGGGCGATGGTCGCCAGAAGCTGAGCGATGCTTTCGGCGAGGCCTATCGCTTGGTCACGCCGCCAGCGCTCTACAGCGAGGCGGGCGAAGCAGCTCAACGCGAACGAGCTTGGCAAGCGCCCGTGTGGATCAGCATCGGTATGTCGCCCGAGTACGATCTGCATGGCAAGCCGCGCATGCCCGAGTGGGAAGAGCAGATCGCTGCGGGCATCTCGGCCTATATCATTCACACCGTCGCCGCATCGATGGGCTTAGCTGCTAAGTGGACCAGCGGCAAAGTAGTGATCCATCCCCACGTCGCCAAGGTGGCGGGCCTAGAAGAGCCAGCCCGTCTACTCGGTTTTCTCTACGTAGGTATGCCGAAGCGCGAATGGCCGCAAGGGATTCGCCGCCCTATCGCACAAAAAGTTCGCTGGATTACAGAATAAGGGCACGCGCTATGTGTTTAAATATGACGGTCATCGCCTATGGCAACGAATCGCGTATGATCTCGCAGTGCGAGCACGGCACCATCCATCTGATTTGGGAGATCTCGACCCTGCGCCTGAGCGAACCAGACTTTCTGTTCTTCGCTGAGTTTCTCGAACAATACGGCACCAGCGATGAGAGCAAGGTACAGCAGGCTTGGTGTATGCTCGAATGCGATCCGCACCACAACCGTCGCTTGTGGATCGGCCAAATTGGCCTTGTGCTCGATGCGGTCGACTTTATAGAGCTGCTCGCTCTGGTCAAAGAGGCCGCCGCGATGATCCAGATCGACTTTCTTGCACCTCAGTCGCTGCTCGAATATCCTAATCTCCAAGTGAATCCCGCAGCGCTTGGGCACAATTAGTTCGCTTCCCTGCTCGTCAAGCTCAGGCAATCTAGAGATCTTGACGAGCAGGATCTTTTTTATAAAAGGGAGCGCCAGATGCGATCGATAATGCAAGCTTCAACCTATACACCCGCTCACTACAGCCAAGCTTGGCTAGCAGAGAATGAAGAGTTACAGGATGTAGTTGATGATCTGCTTGAAGAAGAGCTGCTGCAGCACGACTTTGATGAGCATCTGCGCGTTTTGTTAAGCACGCGACTGCGCAGTACGGTCGTCGACATCGTGGTTAACACGGTGCGACAACTCTAAAAGTCTGAACCGGTGTAGCTTCCCAGCAAACAACTTTGCACTACGCTTCTCCACACTGCTCATCACCCCGCACCAGCCCTCTATACGTTGAAATAAGCCTTCGTCCAGCTCGGACGGGCTTGTCTATTCAGCCTGCCTGCTTTTTTCTGCAAAAACATGGTATGATTGCCTTCTAGACGAACGATTCACGCAAAGAATCGAAAGATTATCCTTATACAACCGCTTGTGGTGGTATATCAAGGAGTGACTAATGACTGAATTGCATGGCTTTGAGCTAGTTTGGGAACGTAACATCTCCGAGTTAAACACCTTCGCCCAACTCTTTCGACATCGCAAAACGGGCGCAGAGCTGTTGTCACTCCAAAATGACGATGAAAATAAAGTCTTTGGAATCACCTTCCGCACTCCGCCGAGCGATTCAACCGGTATAGCGCATATCCTTGAACACTCGGTGCTGTGTGGTTCGCGCAAATATCCTTTGAAGGAACCATTTGTCGAATTGCTCAAAGGTTCGCTCAAGACCTTTTTGAATGCGATGACCTATCCAGACAAAACGGTCTATCCGGTGGCGAGCCAAAATCTCCAAGATTTCTACAATCTGACCGATGTCTATCTCGATGCGGTCTTCTACCCGCGCATCACACCCGATGTCTTGCAACAAGAGGGTTGGCACTACGAGCTTGAGTCGCTCGACGCACCCTTAACCTATAAGGGTGTGGTCTTTAACGAGATGAAGGGCGCTTATTCCTCGCCCGAGCGCAACCTCTACGAGGCTGCTCAGCAGTCGCTCTTCCCCGATACAACCTATGGCGTGTCATCGGGCGGCCATCCACGCCACATTCCAGATCTGAGCTACGAGCAGTTCAAGCGTTTCCACGAGACCTTCTACCATCCCTCTAACTCGCGGATCTATTTCTATGGCGATGATCCGGTCGAAGAGCGTCTGCGCATTGTCAACGAGTACCTGAAAGACTTCGACAAGATCGAAGTCGACTCGTCGATCGCTCTCCAGAGCCGATTCAGCGAACCGCGTGCGGTCGAACGCAGCTATGCTGCCTCTGCCGATAGCGACAATAGCAAGAAGTTTATGACCACGCTGAACTGGCTGCTGGCTGAGTCGAACGATCCCCAGCTCAATCTCGGCCTCACCATCCTCGATGATATCTTGCTCGGCAGCCCGGCGGCTCCGCTGCGCAAGGCTCTGATCGATTCCGGCTTGGGCGACGATGTGGTAGGTGGCGGCTTGAACGATGGCCTGTTGCAACTAACCTTCTCGGTCGGGCTGAAGGGCATTCGCGAGCAAGATGCGCCCGCCGTCCACGAGCTGATCCTCAAAACCCTGAAAGATCTGGTCGATAACGGGATCGAAACCGAGACGATCGAGGCTTCGCTCAACTCGGTCGAGTTCAGCCTACGCGAAAACAACACTGGCTCGGCCCCGCGCGGCTTGGTGGTGATGTTGCGCGCGCTCGACGCCTGGCTCTACGACCGCAACCCGCTCGATGGCCTGACCTTTGAAGAGCCATTGTCGGTCATCAAAAAGCTGGCGTTCGAAGGCTACTTTGAAGATTTGATCCGCCGCTACCTATTGGAAAACACGCATCGCACCAGCGTCTTGCTGCGCCCCGACTCCGAGCTGGCCGCACGCGAAGAGGCCGACGAAGTTGCCCGCTTGGCAGCTATTCGTGCCAGCATGAACGAAGAGCAGCTCAAAGAAGTGATGGCGAGCGCCGCCCATCTGAAAGAGCTGCAAGAGAGACCCGACTCGCCTGAAGCCTTGGCGAGCATCCCCAGCTTAAAGCTGAGCGATCTCGACCGCCAAAACAAGCGCATTCCGATCGAGGTACAAGAGATCGACGGCACACCCTTTATCAGCCACGACTTGCACACCAACGGCATCGTCTATTTCGATCTCGGCTTCGATCTGCGCAGCGTGCCGGCCGCCTTGCTGCCCTATGTGCCGCTCTTCGGGCGCGCCCTCACCGAAATGGGCACCGAGCAAGAGGACTTCGTCAAGCTCTCACAGCGCATTGGGCGCAACACCGGTGGCGTATGGGTCAGCCGACTGACCTCGCTGCACAACGACCGCAAACAGCACGTCGCTTGGTTCCTGTTGCGCGGCAAAGCCATGGCCGATCAGGCTGAGAAGCTCTTCGACATCATGCGCGATGTCTTGTTGGGCGTGAAGCTCAACAATCAAGAGCGCTTCCGTCAGATGGTACTCAAGGCTAAGGCCGGCTTGGAAGCTGGCTTGATCCCCAGCGGGCATAGCTTCGTCAATCTGCGCATGCGCTCGAAGTTCAATACCATGGACTGGATCGACGAGCAGCTGGGCGGTATCAGCTATCTCTTCTTCTTGCGCCAGTTGAGCGAAGCGGTCGAGAACAATTGGCCGAGCGTGCTGGCCCGCCTCGAAGAGGTGCGCTCGTTGCTGATCAACCGCCGCCGCGCGCTGGTGAACGTCACCCTCGATCAAGCGACAACTCTCAAGTTGCAGCCTCAGATCAAGGCTCTGCTCGATGCGCTGCCCAGCCACGACCGTCCGCTGGTCGAATGGCACGGCGGCTTGAGCGAGGGCAACGAAGGTCTGACCCTGCCCGCACAGGTCAACTACGTTGGTAAAGCGGCCAACCTCTACGATCTGGGCTACGAGTACAACGCTTCCGCAGCGGTGATCTCGCGCTACCTGCGCACAACTTGGCTGTGGGAGAAGGTGCGTATGCAGGGCGGCGCCTACGGCGGCTTCTGCTCCTTCGATCGGCTCTCGGGAGTCTTTAGCTTCACCTCTTACCGCGACCCCAACCTGTTGGGCACGCTCGAAAACTACGATCTCGCCAGCCGCTTCCTCAAAGAGCTGAAGCTGAACGACGATGAACTGACCAAGAGTATCATCGGAGCGATCGGCGATATCGACGCCTATCAACTGCCCGATGCCAAGGGCTACACCTCCTTGGTTCGCTACCTATTGGGCGATAGTGAAGAGCGCCTGCAACAGGCCCGCGACCAGATCTTCGCGACCAAAGCCGAAGACTTCCGAACCTTTGGCGAGCTGCTCGAGAAGTTCAACGAGGTGTCCCAAGTGGTGGTACTCGGCTCGACGTCCGCGATCGAGGCGGCCAACCGTGAACGCAACGACTTTTTGCAGCTTGTGAAGGTGCTCTAACACCTCCGATGACAGGCAGCGCTCCCAAACCAAGGGGAGTGCTGCCTGTTCGCTGTTTGTGACGGATCAAGCATGAAGCGCGACTTTATTTGGATTGTTCTGCTCAGCCTCTGCATCTATTTGCTAACAACGAGCGGCCATCTCTACTCGCCCGACGAAGAAACCATGTACGAAGTGACGGCAGCCATGCTTACACGCGGCGCCGTCGATCTACCAAACGACAATTCTCTGCCCCTGATCGCACTCCATCGCGGCCCTAACGGATTGTGGTACTCGCATTTCGGCATTCTTCCCTCGCTGCTTGCCATTCCGGGCTATCTGCTCGGCCAATTGATCGGCGGCGGGGCGACGCCAGCAGGTTCGATGCTCTCGCACCTCTTCGTGAGTCTGATCAACGCACCGATCACGGCCCTCACAGCTGGCTTTGTACTGCTGTTTGTGCGCCGCTTGGGCTATAGCCGCTCTGCCGCGTGGGCCTGCGCACTGATCTTCGCCTTCGCCTCTCCGGCCCTGGTCTATGCCCGCACCTTCTTCTCGGAGCCATTAACGGCCTTGCTGCTGCTAGTTGCCCTAGAGCGCGCCTGGAACTTTCATAACAGCGGCGCTTGGCGGGCGGCACTGCTCTGCGGACTGGCGTGCGGTCTGCTCTTGGCGACGCGCGTGGCGACCGGAGTGATTCTGCCTTGGATCTTGCTCTTTCTAGTCAGCAAAGCCCAGCTTGCAGAGCTCTCAAAGCTCCACCCAGCCTTGCAAAGCCTGATTGCGCCCTTGCCCAAGGCGCTGCAAAAGCTGCTTGCAACGCTTGTGCTCTATGGTATCGGCTTTCTGCCCGGGCTGCTCTGCTTTGTAGGCTACAACTTGGCGCGCGGCGATCTGCCTTGGAGCACAGGTTACAGCAGCGAAAGCTGGGTCTTTACGACACCGCTGCTAGTGGGCTTGTCGGGGATGTTTCTGCAAGTCGAGCGCGGCCTGATCTTCTATGCCCCACCCGTTGTATTGAGTCTGCTTGGCCTATGGAGCTTTGCGCGCCGCCAGCCGAGTCTGACGCTGACGATTGCGCTCTTGAGCATTTGCTATACCTTCTTGCACGCTGGCCGAACCGCCTGGGAAGGTGGTGCAGCATGGGGGCCACGCTACATTTTGGCTCTGTTGCCGGTCTGGCTACTACCGCTGGCGGCGCTGTGGGATGCACTAGGCAGCCAACGCCGTGCCTTGGCACTCTTTAGCCTGCCCGTAGCACTCAGCTTCATCGTCAATCTGCTGGGGATCTTGGTGAACTTCAACACCTACTACAACGACACAGCCCTGCGCGAAGGTAGCCTCCTGTTCGGCAGCCCTTCCCCGATCGCCGCACACTGGAATCTATTAAACGAGCGCTTGGCAAGCGCCAACTATCCAGACGATCATTGCGCCTTGCAAGAGGGCTTTTATCCGACGGAGGGCGGTGAAGGCACATTGTTGCCTCGTCGCAGCGGGGCGCAGGCACAACTCAGTTGCCGAACCAGCAGCCCTAGCAAGCTGGAACTGCTGCTCGACGATCGGCGTCCACCCGATGCGCCCGTGGGCGAGCTTAGCTTGGCTTGGAATGGCCGCGAGGTCGCAGGTATGCAGCCCGGCCAGCAACGCCTGCTCACCTTCTTCCTGCCCGAAGGAAAAACGAGCTTTAGCTTGCAGAGCACTACATGGAACCCAGCCGAGATCGGTTTCAGCGAGCGCGACGATCAGCTGGGCGTGGCACTGATGGCCTTGAACGCCAGCCACTTCGATAAAAGCAACCTCACCCTGCTCGATACGGGCATCGAGCCGCTGCCGAGCCATGCCGTGAAGCGCTGGGCTTGGTACTATCAACCGAGCAACCAGCATCTCTTCGATATGTGGTGGTGGTATCTGCCCCGTTCCGAGATCGGCCTAGGGGGAGCGTGGGGCTACGGTCTGTTCGTCGTGCTGATCATGGCGCTGTCCATCGTTCTAGCGCGGCGTTACGCCTGAACAACGCCGCCTGAGGGCGCGGTTTAGTGAGGAAGCATACCTTTTACCACTGAGGCACCGAGACACTGAGGCGCTAGAACAAGTTTTACCACCCAGGCACCGAGACACTGAGGCGCTAGAACAAGTTTTACCACCCAGGCACCGAGACACTGA
>JGI25327J35509_1002035_pt1 | contig 14636 bp, 13 predicted proteins | sample HigsolmetaAR202D_FD_35509 | JGI IMG/M metagenome (IMG submission 35509)
CCCCCCGCCGTACCGCCGCCGCCCGGGTTCCGGCCGTCGCTGCGGGTACGGCTGCGCTCGGCGGCGCTCGCCCTCGCCCTGCTCGCCGCGATGCTCGGCATGAGCTGGGGCGTGCAGCACGCGGTGCCCGGCGACACGCTGTACCCGATCAAGCGCGCCACCGAGTCCGCGCTCATCCGGCTGAGCGTGGACGAGACCGCCCGCGCCGAGCGCGAGCTCGACACCGCGCACAACCGCGCCACCGAGGTCGCCGTGCTCGCCGCCGATCCGGCGCGGGAAAAGCTGCTGGAGAAGACGATCGACGATATGGCGTCGACGACGCGGTCGGCGATCCGCACGCTCACCCGGGCGAAAGGCAACGCCCGCGACCACGGAAAACTGCGGCGTTTCGCCGCGGAACAACGGAACGTGGTCGAACCGTTGATCCCCGCGCTCAACGGAAGCAGTAAGGAAAAAGCGAGCGCCTACCTGCANNTTATCGCGGGATTCGAGGACCCCTGACGGTAACCGCGGCCATACGCCCGGCGATAAGCGCCGCGCCGCTCGCCGTGCGGTTTTCCGTCACCTGCGGCCGTTAAGCTGGATTGTCATGAGACGGCTATGGAGACGACGGGAACGTGCCGAGCTGGCGGGTGAGGCGGCCGCGGCCGCCACCCGGCCGGTGCCGAGCACCGACCCGGATCCCACTGCCGCGGCGTTCTTCGACGTGGACAACACGATGATGCGGGGCGCCTCCATCTACTACTTCGCCCGGGGGCTCGCCGCGCGCGGCCTGTTCACGACGAAGGACCTGTTGATGTTCGCGCTCGGCCAGGCCATCTTCCGGATCCGGGGCAACGAGAACCCGGACCACATCGCCAAGGCGAAGGAGACCGCGCTCGCCTTCGTCGCCGGCCTCAAGGTCGAGGACGTGGTACGGCTCGGCGAGGAGATCTACGACGAGGAGATGGCCGACCGGATCTGGCCGGGCACCCGTCAGCTCGCCCAGAACCACCTCGACGCCGGCGAGCGGGTCTGGCTCGTCACGGCGACGCCGATCGAGCTCGCCCAGGTGATCGCCCGGCGGCTCGGCCTCACCGGCGCGCTCGGCACGGTGGCCGAGACCAGGGACGGCGTCTACACCGGCCGTCTCGTCGGTGACCTGCTGCACGGCCCGGCGAAGGCCGAGGCGGTGCGCGCGCTCGCCCGCCGCGAGGGCCTCAACCTCGCGCACTGCTCCGCCTACAGCGACTCGGCGAACGACCTGCCGATGCTGCGGCTGGTCGGCAACCCGGTGGCGATCAACCCGGACGCCGAGCTGCGCGAGGAGGCGAAGGCGAACGGCTGGGTGATCAAGGACTGGCGGTCCGGCCGCAAGGCCACGATGATCGGGCTGCCCATCGCGGCCGGCGCGGGGGCGCTCGCCGGCGGCATCGCCGCGGGCATCGCGCTGCGGCGCCACTACCGGCAGGCCTGACCTTTCCCCGTCGTGTTCACCACCGTCTCATCGCACCCCGCCCTCTGCCGCGGTGCCGTACGGCCCGGCCCGCCGGTCAGCGTCCGGCGCGGGCCCGGCAGCCGAGCAGGAAGCCGCGCAGCTCCCGGTTCACCACGTCGGGGCGCTCCAGGGCGATCAGGTGCCCGGCACCCGCCACCACCGACAGCACCGCGTCCGGCAGCAGGTCGGCGATCCGCCGCCCGTGCACCGGCGGGGTGACCCGGTCGGCGGACCCCACCATGATCAGCGTCTCCACCCGGCGCAGCGCGGCGAGCGGTGCGGGGTCCTCGCGCAGCAGCAGGTCGTGGAAGTACCCGGGCAGCGCCGCCGGGGGCGCCGCCGCGACGCGTTCCCCGACCCACCGGATGTGGTCGCGCGTCGCCCGCGCCCGCGACTCGGCGCACCGCGCGTCGGCGCCGGGACGCTGCTCGGAACGCCGGTCGAGACGAGAACGCGGCACGCCGCGCGAGGCGGGTGCCGCGACGTGGGTCTGCGGGAGCGGGCACGGTGTCATCGGCAGGCCGCCCGAGGCCGTGGCCCGTGACGTGATCTGTGACACCGTGTGCCCGGCATGGCCGTACCTGCCGAGGCCGGGCCTGCTGCGCGGGAACGGGATCACCGGGGCGAGCCGTACCGGTCCCTCCGCCGGTTCCGGACAGGGCGGGCCGGAGGCGCCCGGCCACCGCCGGTCCGGCGGGGTGCCGGACACGAGGCGGCCGCAGGACGGGCCGAGCAGGGCGGCGCCGACGACCCGGCCGCCGAACAGCTCGCCGTGCCGGGCGGCGAGGGAGAGGATCGCGACCGCGCCCATCGCGTGCCCGGCGAGCACCACCGGCACGTCCGGCGGCACGGTGCGCTCGAGCACCGCGGCGAGGTCGTCGCCGAGCCGGTCCACGGTGAGCGAGCCCTCCGGGCCCGGCGCGGAGCCGCCGTGGCCGCGGTGGTCGTAGCGGACGAGGGTGGCCGTGCCCGCGAGCGCCCGGCGCTGGAACCGCCAGGCCCGGCGGTCGAGCAGCCAGCCGTGGGCGAACACGACGGCGAGCCGCGATCCGGGGCACTCGTCGACGTCCGCGGCGAGCCGTACCCCGTCGTCGGCGGTCACGGTGACGGGCCTGCCGCACCGGTCACGCGGCGCCCGGCGGGCGGCGATCCCGATCTCGGCGCCGGTCAGCAGGCCGGCCAGAGCGATCCTGCGCCCGGAACGGCGCGCGCTCCTGGATGCCTCCACGCCGCCTGACCATAGCGACGCGAAAGATTCACCGTGCGCGAAATAACCGGAAAAGATGGGATCACAGGAACGGCGGGAACGCGTGCCCCCGGCGCAGCCGCAGCGCGTTGAGCCGGTGCTGGATGATCTCCCGCACCTGGTCGGTGAGGTTGAACACCAGCAGCGGGTCCTCGGCCTCCTCCGGGTCGAACTCGTCGGTGCGCACCGGCTCGCCGAACTCGATCATCCACTTCGACGGCAGCGGGATGAGGCCGAGCGGCCCGAGCCACGGGAAGAACGGGGTGATCGGCAGGTACGGCAGGCCGAGCAGCCGGGCGAGCGGCCGCAGGTCGCCGATCTTGGGGTAGATCTCCTCGGCCCCCACGATCGCGCAAGGGATGATCGGCACCCCGGCGCGGATCGCCGAGGCGACGAANCCGCCCCGGCCGAACCGCTGCAGCCGGTAGCGCTCGGAGAACGGCTTGCCCACGCCCTTGAANCCCTCGGGGAACACCCCGACGAGCTCGCCCTTGCGGAGCAGCCGGTCGGCGTCCTCCGGGCAGGCGAGGGTGTGGCCGCTCTTGCGGGACAGGTGCCCGAGCACCGGAAGCTGGTAGACGAGGTGCGCGCCGAGCAGCCGGATCGGCCGGTGCGCGGGGTGGTCGTCGTGCAGCGCCACCTGGAGCATGAGCGCGTCGACCGGCAGCGTGCCGGAGTGGTTCGCGACCACGAGCGCGCCCGACTCGTCCGGAACGTTCTCCAGGCCGAGCGTCTCCACCCGGAACCAGTGCCGGTACAGCGGGCGGAGCAGCTCCAGAATGACCTTGTCGTTGAACTCCGGGTCGAACCCGAACTCATCGACCTCGTACTCGCCCGCGAGGCGCCGCCGCAGGAACGCGAGCGCCTCGGCGACGTCGATGCCGATCATCGCCGGCCACCCGCCCGGCCGACGCCGAGACCGGACAGCCAGTCGATCATCTTGACCGGCAGCCCTTCGCCCAGGCCCTGCGACCGGAGGAAGTCGTCGAAGGCGGCGGAGGTGCTGTACTTCGGCCGCCAGCCGAGCTCCGCCGCGAGCCGGGCGGTGTCCACCGCCCGGCCGTGGCTCATCAGCGCCAGCTGCTCAGGGGAGAAGTTCACCCGGCCGACGCTCCGCGCCAGCTCGCCCAGGATGCGGAAGGCCGGGGACGGCACCGGGATGGTCGGCTTCCCTGCCCGCCGTACGCACTGGGAGAGCAGCATGACGCCGTCACCCGCCACATTGAAGGTTCCGTTGTGGTCCTCCAGGGCCATGCGGCGCAGCACCTCCACCGCGTCGTCCTCGTGGATGAACTGCAGGCGAGGGTCGAAGCCGAGGACCGTCGGCAGGACCGGCTGGAGGAAGTACCGGGTGAGGGGGGAGTCGACCCCGGGGCCCATGAAGTTGGCGAAGCGCAACAGGCTCACCGTCACGTCCGGGCGCCGCCGGGCGAAGCCGCGCACGTACCCCTCGACCTCACACGCGTCCTTGGCGTACCCGTGCGTCGGCGGTTCGTGCGGCTCGGTGTCCTCGGTGAACATCGCCGGATCGTGCGGCGAGGAGCCGTAGACGGCCGTGGTGGAACGCACCACCACGCGGGAGACCGTCTCCGACCGCTGGCACGCGGCCAGTAACTGCATGGTGCCGATAACGTTGTGCTCTTTCATCAGCGAGCGGCTCGCGCCCTGGCTCGGGGCGCTCACCAGGCTCATGTGCACAACGGTATCGATGTCCGCCGCCGCGATGACCTGGGCGATGTCGGGGCTGCGCAGGTCGACCCGGACGAACTCGACCCTGCCGAGCTCGTGCGATGGCGGCGGCACCGTGTCGACTCCGATGACCCGGGTGATCTCCGGGTCCGCTGCGAGCACGCCGGCCAACCGCGCGCCGATATGGCGGGATACCCCGGTGACGAGCACGGTATGGGCCATCGACGCCTCGCAGACTCCGTTCGCTACTTCTTGTTACGCCGCTGGACTCGAGTGCGCTTGAGCAGCTTACGGTGCTTCTTCTTCGCCATCCGCTTGCGACGCTTCTTGATGACAGAGCCCACGGGACCCCCAGAACGGTAGTTGAGGATGTCGTTACGAGGATTCGGTGTAGAAGGACACCGACCAAACAGCCTACCGGCGTTCTCGGGCTGATCGCCCATCGGGAGGGCCCTGTGTTCATCACGACGCCGTGTAGCGACGGTCCGGTTATCGTCGCGGCGCGGTCAGCGCGCGTAAAGCCCGGCCGCCGCGCCGTCCCCGGGTACGGTGTGCCGTGATTGCGGCGGATGGCCTCGGGGCGGCTCGGCCGTAGGGCCGGATACGGCCGCGGAAAACGGCGGCCTGAACGGCACCGTGTCCGGAGCCGGCAAACGGCCCGGCGAGCGACGCGTATCGTCGGCCGCCGCTCCGGGTCGTACCGGCGCGCGCATCCGCCGCGCGGGCGACCGCCGTACTCATCGGCGGTGCACGCAGATCACCCGCGACGGCCGCAGGTGATCGCCGTACGCCTCCGGCGGTGCGCCGCGCCGCCACGCCGGCCCCTGGGCCGGCCGCCGTGGCGGTGGACCGCGGCCGTTCACCCCGCGGCGGTGGCGGGTTTCGGCGGTACGGGGGGTGGGCGCCGGCACGCCGCGGCGCGCCGGCGCCGGCCGCCTCAGTCGCTCATCCCGCCTCGATGAACGCGTCTCTGAGGTAGTCGTGCACCGCCTGCTCGGGCACGCGGAAGGATCGGCCGACCCGGATGGCCGGCAGCTCACCCGAGTGCACCAGCCGGTACACCGTCATCTTGGAGACCCGCATGACCGTGGCGACCTCCGCCACCGTCAGGAACTTCACCTCGCTGAGAGGTCTTTCGCCTGCACCCATCGGACGCCTCTCCCGCACGTGTTTCCGGGTTGTCCCCACCTGTGCCATTGCTCACGCACGTGTACTGCTGTCAGCGTAAGTCGCGAGTCCGATGGAGCAAACCCCCTATTCCATCAAGCAGCGGTGACCCGCGCCACCTAAAACGACAAAATCCCAGGCAGCGACCGGTATGACGGAAGGGATGGATCTTTGGAACGGACCAACTGCCTGACATTACAGTCATGCACTATTGTCAAAAAGTTGCCAACCGATCGGTGGTCACCAACAAACCGGGCCGCGTTGCCCATGTTCCGACATGTACTGATTGGACGTCGCGCGCCTCAGAGGTCACGTGTGATCCGGTGGATGAGGTACTCCGTGAGCGGGCGGTAGTACCGCGGCAGCACGTTGTCGTCGAGCGGCACCGCCACCGCGATCTTGCCCTCGGCCTCGCCGACGAAGAGCGCGGGGTCGTTGCAGTCGGCGAACCCGACCGTCTCGACGCCCGCCTCGCCGGCCGCGCCCGCCCAGCCGTGGTCGGCGATCACCAGGTCGGGCCGGGGCTCGCCGCGCCGGTCGAGCTCCGCCAGGATCGCCACCATGGGGTCGGCGTCGTGGGTGTGCACGAACGAGCCGCGGTCGTCGAGCATCGCGACGTCGTCGAGGTACCGGATGCGGCGCCGCCGCCCGTAGCCGCCGACGCACTCGCCGCCCTCGGCGGGCGTGATCACGGTCGCGCCGTACGCGGCCGCGGTCCGGGCGAGCGCGGTGTGGATGGCGAGCAGCCCGGTGGGGTGCCCGGTCGCGAACAGCACGCGCGCCGAGCCGCGGGCGAGCACCGCGCCGATGCGGTCGGCCATCGCCTCCAGCGCGTCGATCGTCCGGTCGGGGTCGATGGTGTCCTGGCCCTCGCGGTGCTCGGGGTCCGGGGAGACGCCGACCGACTTCGCCATGAGGGCGAGCACGTCGGCGTAGCTCCAGTCCTCGGAGATGTCGAGGCCGAACAGGTAGTACGGGTCGCGCAGGGCGAGCGAGCGGTAGTGGTCGAGGTTGTTCTCCCGCGGGGTGGCGACGTGCCCGGCGATCCTCGTGCGGATCAGATGCTCCCGCAGCTCCTCCCGGGTGGGGACGCGGCCGGTGCGCCCACCGGGGTCAGGCACGCTCGCGGCACCCATGTGCACTCCCGTCCGTCTCGTCGGTCGCAGTCCCGCCCGCCGCGGGCGGTCGGCCGCCTCACGCGGCTAGGGCAGAGGATCAAGGCCGCGCAGCGGGAAGATGGCGTTTCGCGTCGCCATGATCGCCCGGTCGACCGGATCCGCCGGGTCATAACCATCTGAGATATCACGAAATTCCGGATTTCGCCCGTCCGTCATGCTGAGCGGGGCGCTCTCGCACATGCGCTCTCCCACCAGCGCCCGCCAGCGCGGCGGCGTCTCGGTCTCCGGATCGAGCGGACGGCCCGCCGCCTCCGCGATCAGGTGGGTCCACGCCCGCGGCACCACCTGCACCAGGGCGTACCCGCCCCCGCCGGTGGCGAGCCACCGCCCGCCCGCGGTCTCGTGCGCCAGCCGGTGCAGCGCCGCGTACGCCGCGCGCTGGCCGTCCACCGAGAGCTTCAGGTGGGCGAGCGGGTCGAGCTCGTGGCCGTCGCAGCCGTGCTGGGTGACGAGCACCTGCGGGGCGAACTCCCGCAGCAGCGGCGGCACGAGCGCGTGGAACGCCCGCAGCCACTCGGCGTCGCCGCAGCCCGCCGGGAGCGCCACGTTCACCGCGGTCCCCTCGGCCCCGGTCTCGCTCGGGTACCCGGTGCCCGGGAAGAGCGTGCGCGGGGACTCGTGCAGGCTGATCGTGAGCACCCGGGGGTCGTCGTAGAACATCGCCTGCACGCCGTCCCCGTGGTGCACGTCGACGTCCACGTACGCGATGCGCTCGGCGCCGTTCTCGAGCAGCCAGGCGATCGCCACCGCCGGGTCGTTGTAGACGCAGAAGCCGCTCGCGGTCGCCGGCATCGCGTGGTGCAGCCCGCCCGCGATGTTGAGCGCGTGCTGCGCCTCGCCGGTCCACACCGCCTTCGCCGCCGCCAGCGTCGCGCCCGCCACGAGCGCCGACGCCTCGTGCACGCCGGGGAAGGCCGGGTTGTCCGTGGTGCCGAGGCCGTGCCGTACGTCCGGGGCGCCCCACTGGGAGACCTGCTTGACCGCCTCGATGTAGTCGCGGGTGTGCACCCGCGCGAGGTCGTCGTCCGTGGCGGGTGCGCACCCGGCCAGCTCCACGTGGTCGAGCACACCGAGCTCCTTGGCGAGGGCCATGGTGAGCTCGACCCGTACCGGGGCGAGGGGATGGCCGGGGCCGAAGTCGTAGCCGATGAGCCCGTCGTCCCACACCACGCGCACGGAATCGCTCATGTCGTGACGGTACCGCACCGAGTGGCACGTCCCGTACACGGCCCGCCACGATCGCCTCCCGGCCCCGCGCGGGTACGGCGCGCGGGGTGGGTCAGCCGGAGGCGAGCTCGCGCCCGCGGTCGCGCGCGGCGGAGATCGCGTCGAGGAAGGCGGCGCGCACCCGGTGCCGCTCCAGCTCGGCGACGGCCGCGATCGTGGTGCCGCCCGGCGAGGTGACCGCCTCGCGCAGGATGACCGGGTGCTCGCCGGAGTCGCGCAGCATGATCGCCGCGCCGACGAGCGTCTGGATCACCATCTCCAGCGCGGCGGCGCGCGGCATGCCGAGCAGGATGCCCGCGTCGACCATCGCCTCGACGAGGTAGAAGAAGTACGCCGGGCCGCTGCCGGAGAGCGCGGTGGCCGCGTCCTGCAGCGACTCGGGGAGGCGCAGCACCTTGCCGACCGGGGAGAACAGCTCCTCGACCCGGCGCAGGTGCTCCTCCTCGGCGTGCGAGCCCGCCGAGATCACGCTCATCGCCTCGTCCACGAGCACCGGGGTGTTCGACATCACCCGCACCACCGGCACCCGCTCCTTGATCCGCGCCTCGACGAACGCGGTGGTGATGCCGGCCGCCGCCGAGATCACCAGCGTGCCCGCGGGCACGTTCGGCCCGATCTCGTCGAGCAGGCGCGCCATGTCCTGCGGCTTCACGGCGAGGACGAGGGTGCTCGCGGTCTGCGCCGCCTCGACGTTCGACACCACCCGCACCTTGTACCGCTCGGCGATGACCTCGCCGCGCTCCGGGCGGCGCACGGTGGCGAGCACGCGGTCCGGCTCGAAGCCCGCGCGCAGCAGGCCCGACAGCAGGGCCTCGCCCATCTTCCCGGTTCCCAGAATCGCGATAGGCACGGCCTCACCCTACAAGCGCCGCAGCAGGTATCCGTACCAGGCCGTGCCGTACGGCACGTGCACCCGGACCGCCGCGCCGAGGCCGCGCAGCCGGCGCTGCTCGGCGGCCCGGACGCCGTAGGGCAGCTGGAACTCGCAGTCGCCCGGCTCGCGCTCGTTGAGGGTGGCGAGCACCGAGGCGATCTCGAGCATGCGGCCGTCGTGGGTGGCGACCGCCACGTGGCCCCGGCCCGCCATGAGCACCCGCAGGCAGCGCACGAACGAGCGGTCGATCCCGTGGCCGGTGCGGTACGCGAGCGCGGCCCCGTCGCGCGCCGCCGCGCCGGGCAGGCCCTTGCGCAGCCGTACCCGCCGGTCGGTGAGCAGGCGGCAGTGCTCCTCGGCGGCGCGCAGGCAGGCGGGGACGGTGACGCCCGCGTCCGGGTGCTCCCTGCCCAGCTCGGCGTGGAGCGCGATCAGCCGCCCGGCGGGCACCCGCTCCTCCGCCAGGTCGAGGGTGACCGTCGCCCCGGCGTCGCGGGCGGCCGCGCACAGCCGGGCCGCGGCGTCGAGCGCGCGCCGCTCGTCCGCGGGCAGGCCGAGCGCCCCGGCGTCCACGGTGAGGTCGGCGCCCCGGGCGAGGCCGCGGGCGGCGAGCCGGTCGAGCAGCCGCAGGTACTCCGCGACCGTGTGCTCGGCCCGGCGGCGGACCGCCTCGGGCCCATCGGTACGGCGCGGCGCCCGCGGGTCCCGGCCGAAGGCGTCGGGCTCCCCCAGGTACTCGATGGTCACCGGCAGCCCCTCGGCGGCGAGGGCGGCGGTGGCCCGCACCGCGGCGGCCGCGTCCGGGCCGGGGACGTACCGGCGCAGCAGGCGGTGGGCGAGCGGCGAGCCCGCCACGAGCCGTTCGACGTACCGGCCGGTCTCCTGCCGGGACAGGGCGGCGAGGACGTTGCGCACTCCCCCAAGCGTACGTGCCGGACCCGCCGCCGCCCGGGAGCCGCACCCGCACGTCGCGGGCGTACGACCGGCCCGGCGCGGCGTCCCCGCGCACCCGCGCCGACCTGCGCGGATGACGCCCGAGCGGTGCGGGCGGCGCGCGGTGAACCGGGAGGGCGCGCTCTCACGTCATTAGGGCTATGCGAAGGATTTGCCTGGCGGCGCTCGTCCTGCTCGTCGCCGCCTGCGGAAACCCGGCGCCGGACGACTCCTCGGCGCCCACCACGGCACGGCGGCCGGACGCCGCCACCCTTGCTCCGGACACCCCGGACTCCGGTTCGAACCACGGCTCGGGCGGCGCGGACGCCACCCCGTCGCCGAGCGCGTCCCCGGTGACCCCGAAGGGCGGCACGATCAAGCCGCGGAAGATCCCGTGGACGAGCGCCGAGCCCGTCGGCGACGGGCGGACGCTCCGCGTCGTGTGGACCTCCGGGGTCGAGCCGTGCGCCACGCTCGACCGGGTGGAGGTCGACGAGACCCGCGGCAAGGTCACCGTCACGCTCTACGAGGGTCCGTCGCGTGCCTCGCCGGACGCGGTGTGCATCGAGATCGCGATCACCAAGGTCACCGAGGTGCGGCTGGACGAGCCGCTCGGGGATCGCAAGGTCGTCGACGGAGCGCGCTGACGGGGGTCACCGGGAGCCCGGGCGCCGTCGGAAGGCCGTGCCGTAAGGCGGAGCGGTCCCCCGGGANGGCCGTTTCGGTCCGGGGCGGCCGTGGAATAGAACCGCACGCAAGAGAGTTGAGTCGGATAGGCTCAAGTCTGTTGACAAAGGTTGGCCGATCCGTAACATTGAGCCTGACAGACTCAACTTTGACTATAAGGACGTACTCATGGGACGTGCGGTAGGTATCGACCTGGGGACGACAAACTCCGTCGTCGCGGTCCTCGAAGGCGGTGAACCGACCGTCATCGCCAACGCGCAGGGCTCCCGGACCACTCCGTCCGTGGTCGCCTTCGCCAAGAACGGCGAGGTGCTCGTCGGCGAGGTCGCCAAGCGCCAGGCGGTGACCAACGTCGACCGGACGATCCGGTCGGTCAAGCGCCACATGGGGACCGGCTGGAAGAAGGAGATCGACGGCAAGACCTTCACGCCGCAGCAGATCAGCGCCTTCGTGCTGCAGAAGCTGAAGGCGGACGCCGAGGCCTACCTCGGGGAGAAGATCACCGACGCCGTCATCACCGTCCCGGCCTACTTCAACGACGCGCAGCGGCAGGCCACCAAGGAGGCCGGCCAGATCGCGGGCCTGAACGTCCTTCGCATCATCAACGAGCCCACCTCGGCGGCCCTCGCCTACGGCCTCGACAAGGAGAAGGACCAGACGATCCTCGTCTTCGACCTCGGCGGTGGCACCTTCGACGTGTCGCTGCTCGACGTCGGCTCCGAGGATGGCCACGGCTTCGTCGAGGTGAAGGCCACCAGCGGTGACAACCACCTCGGTGGCGACGACTGGGACCAGCGCATCGTCGACGAGCTGGTGCGGCGCTTCCAGAACGCGCACGGCGTCGACCTGTCCAAGGACAAGATGGCCATGCAGCGGCTGCGCGAGGCCGCGGAGAAGGCCAAGATCGAGCTGTCCCAGCAGTCGGAGACCACGATCAACCTGCCGTACATCACGGCCTCGTCCGAGGGCCCGCTGCACCTGGACGAGAAGCTCACCCGGGCCGAGTTCCAGCGGCTCACCGCCGACCTGCTCGAGCGCTGCAAGGGCCCGTTCCACCAGGTGATCAAGGACGCCGGCATCAAGGTGTCCGACATCGACCACGTGGTGCTCGTCGGCGGCTCGACCCGTATGCCGGCGGTGAGCGACCTCGTCCGCGAGCTGACCGGTAAGGAGCCCAACAAGGGCGTCAACCCCGACGAGGTGGTGGCGGTCGGCGCCGCGCTCCAGGCCGGTGTGCTCAAGGGCGAGGTCAAGGACGTCCTGCTGCTCGACGTCACCCCGCTGTCGCTCGGCATCGAGACCAAGGGCGGCATCTTCACCAAGATCATCGAGCGGAACACGACGATCCCGACCAAGCGCTCGGAGGTCTTCACCACGGCCGAGGACAACCAGCCGTCGGTGCAGATCCAGGTCTACCAGGGCGAGCGCGAGATCGCCGCGTACAACAAGAAGCTCGCCACCTTCGAGCTGACCGGCATCCCGCCGGCGCCGCGCGGCGTGCCGCAGATCGAGGTCACCTTCGACATCGACGCNAACGGCATCGTCAACGTGTCGGCGAAGGACCTCGGCACCGGCAAGGAGCAGTCGATGACCATCACCGGTGGCTCGGCGCTCCCCAAGGACGAGATCGAGCGCATGATGCGCGAGGCCGAGCAGTACGCCGAGGAGGACCGCAAGCGCCGCGAGGAGGCCGAGGTCCGCAACAACGCCGACTCGCTCGTCTACCAGACCGAGAAGTTCCTCCGGGAGAACACCGACAAGGTGCCGGCCGACGTCAAGTCGGAGGTGGAGAGCGCCATCGCCGACGTGAAGAAGGCGCTCGAGGGCACCGACATCAACACGATCCGCAGCGCCGCGGAGAAGCTCGCCACGGTCAGCCAGAAGATGGGCTCCGCGATCTACGCGCAGCAGAGCGCGTCCGGTGACGCCTCCGGCTCGGCGGGCGGCGCCTCCTCCGCGCAGGGCGGCAAGGACGAGGACGTGGTCGAAGCGGAGATCGTCGACGACGAGCCTAAGCGGGAGGGCGGCGACAAGTGACGACGCGCGAGAACGGCTCCGAACAGGGGCCGGTGATCCGCGACAACCGGAAGATCGACCCTGAGACCGGGCAGGTGCGCGAACGCGCCATGCCCGAGCCCGGCGACATCCTCGACTCCGCGCCCGAGCAGCAGCAGGCCGGCGCCGAGCCGAAGGAGGACAAGGGCGCGGTCGACTCGCGCGTCGAGGAACTCACCAGGCAGCTCGCGGAACGCACCGAGGACCTGCAGCGGCTCCAGGCGGAGTACGCCAACTACCGCAAGCGGGTCGAGCGGGACCGGGCCGCGGTCCGCGAGCTCGCCGTCGCCTCCGTGCTCACCGAGCTGCTGCCCGTGCTCGACGACATCGGGCGGGCGCGCGAGCACGGCGAGCTCGTCGGCGGGTTCGCCAAGGTGAGCGAGGTGCTGGNGTCCGTGCTCGGCAAGCTCGGGCTGGAGTCCTTCGGNACGAAGGGCGACCCGTTCGACCCGACCGTGCACGAGGCCCTCATGCACAGCTACTCCTCGGAGGTGACCGAGACCACCTGCGTGGAGATCCTTCAGCTGGGATACCGGCTCGGCGACCGGATCCTGCGCCCGGCACGGGTCGCGGTGGCCGAGCCCGCCGAGCCCGAGCAGGATGCCACGTCCGCCGCGGATGCGGCATCCTCGGGTGAGTCGTCCTCAGGCGGGTCGTCCGAGACGCCTTCCGGCGGATCGGGCGAGTCCGCCTCGGGCGAGCCATCCTCGCAACCGGCCGGATCCGGTGACGGTTCCGGGGGCGCGACCGGAGATGATTCCGCCAAGGCCCCCGGGTCCGGCGACTGACAACCGAACATCACCTCCCTTGATCCCCTTGCCGCGAAGGACGCAATAGATGAGCACCAAGGACTACCTGGAAAAGGACTACTACGCCGTCCTTGGTGTGCCCAAGAACGCGACCGCCGAAGAGATCAAGAAGGCGTACCGCAGNCTGGCCCGGAAGTACCATCCGGACGCCAACGCGGGCGGCGACCCGGAGACCACCGCGAAGTTCAAGGAGGTCTCCGAGGCGTACGACGTCCTCTCGGATCCCAAGCGGCGCAAGGAGTACGACGAGGCGCGTGCGCTGTTCGGGTCTGGCCTCGGCGGNTTCGCCGGGGCCGGCGCCCGCGGCACCGGGTTCCCCTTCGATCTCTTCGGCGGCGTCGGCCAGCAGGGGGCGGGCGACCGGATCGGCGACCTGTTCAGCGGGTTGTTCGGCCGGGGCGGGCGCACCACCACCACCCGCCGGGCACGCCGCGGGCAGGACATCGAATCCGAGGTCACGCTGTCGTTCAGCGAAGCGGTCCAGGGCACGACCGTCTCGCTCCGGCTGACCAGCTCCTCGGCGTGCCAGGCCTGTAACGGCACCGGCGCGAGGGCGGGCACCACCCCGCGCGTCTGCCCCACCTGCGAGGGCACCGGGGCGGCCAGCCGGAACCTGGGCAGCTTCGCCTTCTCCGAGCCGTGCCGCGACTGCCGCGGGCGTGGCCTCATCGTCGACGACCCCTGCAGGGTGTGCGAGGGCAGCGGCCGGGGCAAGAGCACCCGCACCATTCAGGCGCGCATCCCGGCGGGCGTCGCCGACGGGCAGCGCATCCGGCTGAAGGGCAAGGGCGCCCCGGGCGAGAACGGCGGCCCGGCGGGCGACCTCTACGTCCAGATCCACGTACGGCCGCACCGGGTGTTCGGCCGCTCGGGGGACAACCTCACGATCACCGTGCCGATCACGTTCACCGAGGCGGCGCTGGGCGCCGAGATCAAGGTGCCCACCCTCGGGGGCATGCCGGTCACGCTCCGCATCCCGCCGGGCACGCCGAACGGCCGCACCTTCCGGGTCCGCGGGCGCGGCGCCGCGCGCAAGGACGGCACCAAGGGCGACCTGCTGGTGACCGTCGAGGTGGCGGTGCCGCAGCACGTCGACGACGAGATGCGCGCCGCCCTNGAGAAGCTGCACGACCCGAAGGAAGGGGCCGACCTGCGGGCCGATCTNATCAAGCAGGCCCAGAGCGAGTAGTCANGGAGGGAGGGCGACGAGGCATGGACCCCAACCACCTCGACATCTCGGACGACACTCCCCTCTACGTCATCTCGGTGGCCGCTCAGCTCTCCGGCCTGCACC
>JGI25327J35509_1002054_pt1 | contig 14557 bp, 9 predicted proteins | sample HigsolmetaAR202D_FD_35509 | JGI IMG/M metagenome (IMG submission 35509)
TTTCCCCTACGTCCGTGCAGCGGCTCCCCTGCCGCTCGTGTCCTTCAACGGAATGGGATGGGGTATCACCCACCTCGTGCTCGCGATGCTTCTACGAAATCGGCGCCGTTGTCAACCCTGCGAGCCGGCGCTTCACTTTAAGGATGGATGGAGCAGGCGCTGGACGGCGGCGGCTGGTTCGCAGGCGAGCGCTTCACCGCGCCGACATCCAGATGAGCTTCCCGGTCGAGGCCGTCGCGGTGCGCGCCGACCTGCGCGGGCACCCGAACCTGCGCGGCTTTCTCGAGCGCATCCATGCGCGCCCGGCCTACCACCGGGCGCTGGAGCAGGGTGGCCCGTTCGCGGTGGCCACCGGCTGAGGATGCGAAGGCGCCTGCACCGGCAGGCGCGTCCCCGGCACATGCGGATCGAGTTCGACAACAGCTTCCTGCGCGACCTGCCCGGCGACGCCGAGGCCGGACCGCGGGTGCGCGAGGTCTTCGCGGCCTGGTCGCGGGTGGATCCCACCCCGGTGGCGGCGCCGCGGTTGCTGGCGTGGTCACCGGAGGCCGCGGCCCTGGTCGGGCTGGACGCCGCCGACGCCAGGCACTCGGACTTCGCCCGCGTGTTCGGCGGCAACGCGCTGCTGCACGGCATGCAGCCGTGGGCGGCCAACTACGGCGGGCACCAGTTCGGCAGCTGGGCCGGGCAGCTGGGCGATGGCCGCGCCATCTCGCTGGGCGAGGCGATCGGGCCGGACGGCGGACGCCGGGAGCTGCAGCTCAAGGGCGCCGGGCGTACGCCGTACTCGCGCTTCGGCGACGGCCGCGCGGTGCTGCGCTCCTCGATCCGCGAGTTCCTGTGCAGCGAGGCCATGCACCACCTGGGCATCCCCACCACGCGCGCGCTCAGCCTGGTCGGCACCGGTGAGGAGGTGGTGCGGGACATGTTCTACGACGGCCATCCGCGCCCGGAACCCGGTGCCGTGGTGTGCCGCATTGCGCCCGGCTTCCTGCGCTTCGGCAGCTGGCAGCTGCCGGCCTCGCGCGGCGACACCGTCCTGCTGCGGCGGCTGGCCGACCACGTGCAGCGCCACCACTTCCCGGAGCTGCACGGCAGGGGGCCGGATGGCGACGCCGAGTGGTTCGCGCGGGTGTGCGAGCGCACCGCGTGGATGGTGGCCGGCTGGATGCGGGTGGGCTTCGTCCACGGGGTGATGAACACCGACAACATGTCCATCCTCGGCCTGACGCTGGACTACGGCCCGTTCGGCTGGATCGAGGACTTCGACCCGGACTGGACGCCCAACACCACCGACACGCACGGCCGCCGCTACCGCTTCGGCGCGCAACCGGAAGTGGCGTACTGGAACACGATCCGGCTGGCCCAGGCGCTGGCGCCGCTGTTCGACGGCCCGGCGCCGCTGGAGGAAGGCCTGCGCCGCTACCGCCTGGCCTGGCAGCAGGCCGAGCGCGACCTGGTGGCACGCAAGCTGGGCCTGGCCGCGGCCGATGCCGCGGACGTGGCGCTGTACGGGGACCTGTGCCGGCTGCTGCATGCCGGGCAGCTGGACATGACCCTGTCCTTCCGCGCCCTCGGGCGGCTGGACCCGGCCGCGCCCGACCTGGCCATGCTGGAGCCGGCCTGCTACGACGCGGCGGCGCGCGGGCGCATCGAGGCGCCGCTGCGGGAATGGCTGGTGCGCTACGCGGCCCGCCTGGCCGCCGATCCGCTGGATGCGGCCGCGCGGCGGGAACGCATGCGCCTGGCCAACCCCTGCCACGTGCCGCGCAACTGGCTGCTGCTGGAGGCCATCGAGCGCGCGGAGCAGGGCGACATGGGCGGCGTGCAGGCGCTGATGGAGGTGCTGCGCCGCCCNTACGAGGAGCAGCCCGGGCGCGGACACTTCGCCCGCCGGCGTCCGGACTGGGCGCGGCAGCGGCCCGGCGCCTCGATGCTCTCGTGCAGTTCCTGATCCGGGCCCGCTCCACGCTAGCATTGCCGCATCCGAACCGGAGTNCCTGCATGCCATCGCCTGCCACCGTCCCGGCCTGGGCCGCGCTGATCCGCGACGTGCCCGATTTCCCCAGGCCGGGGGTCGTGTTCCGCGANATCGCGCCTCTGCTGGGCGACGCCGAAGGCTTCGCCGCCATGCTCCACGCCCTGGCCGAACCCTGGCGTGGCACCGGCGTGGCCGCGGTGGCCGGCATCGAATCGCGCGGTTTCATCCTGGGCGCGGCGCTGGCGCGCGAACTGGGCGCCGGCTTCGTGCCGCTGCGCAAGCCGGGCAAGCTGCCGGGGCGGGTACTGGAGGAGGCCTACGCGCTGGAGTACGGCAGCGACCGCCTGCAGGCGCAGGCCGACGCCCTGGCGCCGGGCGCGCCGGTGCTGCTGGTGGACGACGTGCTGGCCACCGGCGGCACCCTGGCCGCGGCCGCGCGCCTGCTGCAACGGCAGGGCGCGCGGGTGCTGGGCGCCGCGGTGCTGCTGGAGCTGCCCGCGCTGGAAGGGCGTTCGCGCTGGCCCGGCCCGGGCCCGCTGCACGCGCTGCTGGCCGCCTGATCCCGGCACATCGCGGGCCTGTGCCGGGCGGCCGCCACGTACAATGCGCGCATGCCCCTGATCACCCTGCAGAACGTCGANTACGGCGTCGGCGGCCCCCTGTTGCTGGAACGCGCCGAGCTGGCCATCGAGGCGGGCGAGCGCATCGCCCTGATCGGCCGCAACGGCGCCGGCAAGTCCACCCTGCTCAAGCTCATCGCCGGCGAGCTGCAGCCGGACGACGGTCAGGTCCGCGTGCAGGCCGGCGTGCGCGTGGCGCGGCTGGAGCAGGAGGTGCCGCAGGGCACCGATGGCAGCGTGTTCGACGTGGTCGCCGCCGGCCTGGGCAGGCTGGGGCAGTGGCTGGCGCAGTTCCACCACCTCAGCCACGCCGCCGAGCTGGACGCCAACGCCCTGGCGGCGGTGCAGGCGCGCATCGACGCCGCCGACGGCTGGAGCCTGGACCGGCGCGTGGGCGAGGTGCTNAGCCGCCTGGAGCTGGACGGCGAGGCGCCGTTCGCGCGCCTGTCCGGCGGCATGAAGCGGCGGGTGCTGCTGGCGCGGGCGCTGGTGTCGGCGCCGGACGTGCTGCTTCTGGACGAACCGACCAACCACCTGGACATCGAGGCGATCGACTGGCTGGAGGGCTTCCTCCGGGACTGGAAGGGCAGCGTGGTGTTCGTCACCCACGACCGCCGCTTCCTGCGCGCCCTGGCCACCCGCATCGTCGAGATNGACCGCGGCCGGGTCACCAGCTGGCCCGGCGACTGGGACAACTACCTGCGCCGGCGCGAGGAGCGCCTGCATGCCGAAGCCCAGGAGAACGCGCGCTTCGACAGGCTGCTGGCGCAGGAGGAGGCATGGATCCGCCAGGGCATCAAGGCCCGCCGCACCCGCGACGAGGGCCGCGTGCGGCGGCTCAAGGCCATGCGCGCGGAGCGTGCCCGCCGCCGCGAGCTGGCCGGCAACGTGCGCATGGAGGCGGCGCAGGGCGAGGCCTCCGGGCGCAAGGTGATCGAGGCACGCGACCTGCACTTCGCCTACGGCGACCGCGTGCTGGTGCGCGGCTTCTCCACCACCGTGCTGCGCGGCGACCGCATCGGCCTGGTCGGCCCCAACGGCAGCGGCAAGACCACCCTGCTGAAGCTGCTGCTGGGCCAGCTGCAGCCGCAGTCGGGCGAGGTGAAGCTGGGCACCAACCTGCAGGTCGCCTATTTCGACCAGTACCGCGCCACCCTGCGCGAGGACTGGAACGCGATGGAGAACGTGGCCGAGGGCCGCGACTTCGTCGAGATCAACGGCAGCCGCAAGCACGTGCTGGCCTACCTGCAGGACTTCCTGTTCACCCCGGAGCGGGCGCGCGCGCCGATCACCCGCCTGTCCGGCGGCGAGCGCAACCGCCTGCTGCTGGCGCGCCTGTTCGCGCAGCCGTCCAACCTGCTGGTGATGGACGAACCGACCAACGACCTGGACGTGGAGACCCTGGAGCTGCTGGAGGACCTGCTCTCGGAGTACGAGGGCACGCTGCTGCTGGTCAGCCACGACCGCGACTTCCTCGACAACGTGGTCACCTCGACCCTCGTGATGGTGGGCGGGGGCAGGGTCGGCGAGTACGTGGGCGGCTACAGCGACTGGGAGCGCCGGCGCCCCGCGCCGGCAGCCAGGTCCGCGTCCGCACCGAAACCGGCCCCGCGGCGCCGGCGGCCGGTGCCCGGCCGGCCCGGCGCAAGCTCAGCTACAAGGATGCGCGCGAGCTGGAGCAGCTGCCGGCGCGGATCGAGGCGCTGGAGGCGGAGCTGGCGGGCCTGGCCGCGGCCATGTCCGATCCGGCCTTCCACCGGCAGGCCCCGGGCGTGGTGGCCTCGCACGGCCAGCGCATGGCCGAGGTCCAGGCCGAGCTGGACGCCGCCTACGCCCGCTGGGCGGAGCTGGAAGGCTGAGCCTTGCCGCCGGCCCCGTGCCGGCAGCAGCGGACGGCAGGGCGATGGCGGGACGGGCCGGCATGCGGTGGCGGCGCCTGGCCTGGCTGGCCGCGCCCGCGGCGGCGGGGGCGAAGGTGCTGGATGCCGCGCCGGCGGGCTTCACCGTGGCGGACACGCGCAGCGTGCCGGTTCCGCCCGAGCGCGCCTGGCAGGCGCCGGTGGCGGAGGCGGACCGGGCGATGGCGCAGCAGCTGGGCGGCCTGGCGGACTACCTGGGCCGGCCCTGGCCGCGTGCCAGGCTGTCGGCCGCGAGGAAGGCCCAGAACGGCACCCCGGCCTCGGCCCACCAGCGCGAGGCCTCGTCCAGTACGCCGATCAGCGTTTCCAGCTCCTTCGGCCTGCCGGCCTGCAGGCTCGCCAGGCCGTCCAGGGCCAGCAGGTAGCCCGGCGCCGGCGCCCAGGACAGGTCGCGCAGCGCGTCCAGCAGCCCGTCCCAGTTGCGGCCCCAGCCGGCCGGCAGGTCCAGCGTGGTGGCCAGGCGCAGCAGCAGGGTGGCCTTGTCGGCGCAGCCGTCCAGGTCCACGTGCCGCACCAGCAGGCCGGCATCGCGCGCGGCGGCGGCCAGCGGCGGCAGGTCGGCGGCCGCCACCTCGTACACGCCGGCCTGCGCCGGATCGTCCAGGCCAAGGTCGAATCCGTGCCGGCTCATCGATGCGTCTCCGTGGCGGTGACCCGGAAGGGGCGGAAGGTCTCGTAGTGGTCGGCGGTGTAGTACCACTCCGTGGGCGGATCGCCGCCGGTGACGATGCGCCGCGCGCCGCGGTGCGACAGCCCCGGCGTGGGCACGGTGTACTCGCGGTAGTGGCCGCGCGGGCGCGGCGGCAGGCGGCCTTCGCGGTTGCCGAACACGGCGCCGTCCTGGCGGTAGGGGAACGGCCCGCCGCGCAGGATGCGCTCGACCACCGGGCCGGCCTCCGGCGGCAGGAAGTCCGGCAGCGCCGGCCCCTCGTGCGCCGGGGCGGAAGGGCGCACGTCGCCAGCGGCGGGGGGCGTGGCCGGCACGTCCGCGCCGGGGCGCTGCAGCCAGGCCAGGCCGGCGACGAGCAGCAGGGCGGCCAGCCACCGCAGGCCGCGGGACAGGGAAGGAGGGCGGCGCGAGGACATGCGCCGCAGTATGCGGCGTGCCGGCGCGCAATGGCATGCGCCCGGCGCGCGTTTCCTTCACGTGCCGGTCACGCCACGCGCGGGCGCGACCCGGCGGAACGCGGCTTTCCCCGGCGGCGNCTTGGATGCCCGTGGTGCGATCCCTACACTGTAGGAGCGCCCGGATGTTCCGGGCAAACGATCAAGGAGATGACCGTGGCCTACACCCTCCCCGAGTTGCCGTACGCCTACGAGGCGCTCGAGCCGCACATCGATGCGGAGACGATGAAGATCCACCACACCAGGCACCACCAGACCTACATCAACAACCTCAACGCGGCGGTGGAAGGNACCGAGTACGCCAACCTGCCGGTCGAGGAGCTGGTGGCCAAGCTCAAGACCCTGCCGGAGAACCTGCAGGGCCCGGTGCGCAACAACGGCGGCGGCCATGCCAACCACAGCCTGTTCTGGACGGTGATGTCGCCCAACGGCGGCGGCCAGCCCAAGGGCGGCGTGGCCCAGGCCATCGACCGCGACCTGGGCGGCTTCGAGAAGTTCAAGGAGGCCTTCACCAAGGCCGCCGTCAGCCGCTTCGGCAGCGGCTGGGCCTGGCTGAGCGTGACCCCGGACAAGAAGCTGGTGGTCGAGAGCACCGCCAACCAGGACAGCCCGCTGATGGAGGGCAACACCCCGATCCTGGGCCTGGACGTGTGGGAGCACGCCTACTACCTGAAGTACCAGAACCGCCGTCCGGAATACATCGCCGCGTTCTACAACGTCATCAACTGGGACGAGGTCGAGCGCCGCTACCAGGAGGCGACCAGGTAAGCCTCGCGGGTCCACTGGATCCCATGAAGCGCCCCGGCCCCGCCGGGGCGTTTTTTTTCATCCTCCGTCGCCGCGGCCTGCGCCGCTCCTGCAGCAGCCCCAGCCCCTCTCCCGGCGGGAGAGGACCGGAAGGCTGTTTCCCGGGGGCGGCGGAAGGCGCGGTGGAAAAGGAAAGCCCCGGCACCAGGCCGGGGCTTTCCTGTATGGCCGCGCAGGCAGGCCTGCGCTGGAGCGTCACTGGGTGATCGCGGTGGCCTGGCGCTTCTGCTGCTCCAGGTACTCCTTCGACGGTTCGTCCATCTTGTCGCCGAGGACGCGGCGGACGGAGACGAAGAACACCGGGATCAGCAGCAGGCCCAGCAGGGTGGCGAACAGCATGCCGCCGATCACGCCGGTGCCGATGGCGTGGCGGGAGTTGGCGCCGGCGCCGGTGGAGATGGCCAGCGGCACCACGCCCATGATGAACGCGAAGGAGGTCATCAGGATCGGGCGGAAGCGCAGGCGCGCGGCCTCGACCACCGCGTCGTGCAGGGTCTTGCCGTGCTGGCGCTCCAGCACCGCGAACTCCACGATCAGGATCGCGTTCTTCGCGGCCAGGCCGATGATGGTGATCAGGCCGATCTTGAAGAAGATGTCGTTGGGCAGGCCGCGCAGCATGCTGAACACCACCGCGCCCAGCGCGCCCAGCGGCACCACCAGCAGCACTGCCACCGGGATGGACCAGCTCTCGTACAGCGCCGCCAGGCACAGGAACACCACCACGATGGACAGCACCAGCAGCAGGGTGGCCGCGTTGCCCGCCAGGATCTCCTGGTAGGACATGCCGCTCCAGTCGTAGCCGAAGCCGGCCGGCAGCTGCTCGGTCACGATCCGCTCCATCGCGGCCATGGCCTCGCCGGAGCTGTAGCCCGGGGCCTGCGAGCCGACGATGTTCACGGCCGAGTAGCCGTTGAAGCGGGTCAGGGCCGGCGGCTGGCTGATGATCTGGTCGTGGTCCACGACCGCGCTGAGCGGGATCATCGCCGGGTTGCCGTCGGCGTCGGNCTGCTGNCTGCTGGGGGTGTAGAAGCTGGCCAGCGCCTCCGGGCCGGTGCGGTACGGGGCGTCGGCGCGCATGTTCACGCGCTTGATGCGGCCCTCGTAGAAGAAGTCGTTGACGTACACCGGGGCCAGCATCAGCTGCACCGCGCTGTAGATGTCGTTGACCGACAGGCCCATGGCCTGCGCCTGCACGCGGTCCACGCTCAGGCGCAGCTGCGGGGCGTCCTCCAGGGTGTTGGGGCGCACGCCGGTCAGCGCCGGGTTCTGCGCCGCCTGGCCCAGCAGCATGTTGCGGGCCTCGGTCAGCGCGGCGTGGCCGGCGCCTGCGCGGTCCTGCAGCCACATGTCGAAGCCGCCGAACTGGCCCAGGCCCTGCACGGTCGGCAGGTTGACCACGAAGATGGTGGCCTCCTTGATGCCGAACAGGGCGCCGTTGGCCTGCTGCAGGAACTCGGTGATGGTGGACTTGCGCTCGTCCCAGTGCTTGAGGCGGATGAACGCCATGCCCACGTTCTCGCCCTGGCCGACGAAGCTGAAGCCGGCCACCTGCATCATGCTGTCGAAGCCCTCCAGCTGCTGCAGGCGCTCGCGCACCTGGTCGAACACCGCGTTGGTGCGCTGCAGGGTGGCGCCCGGCGGCAGCTGCACGATGGCCAGCGCGTAGCCCTGGTCCTCCTCGGGCAGGAAGCTGCCGGGCATGCGGGTGAACAGCACGCCGCACAGCACCGCCAGCACCGCGAACACCGCCATCCAGCGCGGGGCGTGGCGGATGGCCCGGCCGACGTGGCCGACGTAGGTGCGGCTGGCGCGCTCGTAGACGCGGTCGAACAGGCGGAAGAACGCGTTCTTGTGGCCCTCCTCGCCGTGCGGCGGGTGCTGCTTGAGCATGGTCGCGCACAGCGCCGGGGTGAAGCCCAGCGCCAGGAAGGCCGAGAAGGCCATGGCGATGGCGATGGTCAGGGCGAACTGCTTGTAGATCTCGCCGGCCGCGCCGCCCTGCAGGGCGGAGGGGATGAACACGGCGGCCAGGACCACGGTGATGGCCACCACCGCGCCGGTGATCTGCTCCATCGCCTTGACCGTNGCCTCCAGCGGCGGCAGCCGCTCCTCGGCCATGATGCGCTCGACGTTCTCGATCACCACGATCGCGTCGTCCACCACGATGCCGATGGCCAGCACCATGGCGAACAGCGTCAGCTGGTTGATGGTGAAGCCGATGATGCTCAGGCCGACGAAGGTGCCGAGCAGCGCCACCGGGATCACCAGGGTGGGGATGATGGTGGCCCGGAAGTTCTGCAGGAACACCAGCATCACCAGGAACACCAGGATGATGGCCTCGACCAGGGTCTGGACGACCTCCTTGATCGAGATCTTCACGAAGGTGGTGCTGTCGTAGGGCGAGAACCAGGTCACACCCTGGGGGAAGCTGGCCGACAGGTCGTCCATGCGTGCGCGCACGGCCTCGGCCACGTTCAGCGCGTTGGCGCCCGGCAGCAGCTGCACGGCGAAGGCGCCGGTCGGCTGGCCGTTGAACTTGGTGTCGAAGCCGTAGGCGGACGCGCCCATCTCGATGCGGGCCACGTCCTTCAGGCGCACGGTGGTGCCGTCGCGGTCGGCGCGCAGGATGATGTCGCCGAACTGCTCGGGGCTGCTGAAGCGGCCCTCGGCCGAGACGGTGGCGGTGAAGCCCTGGCCCGGCGGCATCGGATCCGAGCCGATCGCGCCGGCGGCGAACTGCACGTTCTGGCCGCGCACGGCCGCCAGCACCTGGGTCGCGGACAGGCCGTAGCCCTGCAGCTTCTCCGGGTTCAGCCAGATGTTCATGGCGTACTCGGAGCCGAACTGCTGCACGCTGCCCACGCCGGGGATGCGCGCGATCTGGTCGAGCACGCGCGAGCCGATGATGTCGTTTAGCTGGTTGCGGTCCACGTTCGGGTTCTCCGAACGCAGGGCCACCACCATCAGGAAGCCGGCGTTGGCCTTGGCCACGACCACGCCCTGGTCGACCACCTCGGCGGGCAGGCGCGGGGTGGCCAGGGCCACCTTGTTCTGCACCTGCACCTGGGCGATGTCCGGGTCGGTGCCGCTCTGGAAGGTGAGGGTGATGCTCGCCCGGCCGGTGGAGCTGGACGAGGAGCTGAAGTACAGCAGGTTGTCGATGCCGGTCAGCTGCTGCTCGATCACCTGGGTGACCGCCTTCTCGACCGTCTCGGCGTTGGCGCCGGGGTAGGTGGCGTTGACCGTCACCTGGGGCGGGGCGATGTTCGGGTAGGACTCGACGCCCAGCCCGAGGATGGAGATCACGCCCGCGAGCGAGATCAGGATCGCCACGACCCAGGCGAAGACCGGGTGATGGATGAAGAACTTGGGCATTGGGAAGGATCCTTCAGGTCGTCGGCTCGGGTGCCGTCACTTGGCCGGCGCGGCCGCGGCGGCGGCCGGCGCCTGGGCCTTGCCGGCATCCGGCTGCCACGGCACCGCCTTGGCCGGGGCGCCCTCGCGCACCTTCTGCACGCCGGCGACGATCACCTGGTCGCCGGCGGCCAGGCCGGCGGTCACCAGCCAGCTGCCGTCGCGGGTGCCGCCCAGGGTCACGTCCTTGCGCACGACGTTGCCGTCGCCGCCGACCACCAGGGCGTAGGCGCCGCGCGCGTCGCGCAGGATCGCCGCCTGGGGCACCAGGAAGGCGTCGCGCTGCTGACCGAGGTTGGCCTTGAGGGTGACGAAGCTGCCCGGCAGCAGGCTCAGGTCCGGGTTGGGGATGCGCGCGCGCAGCGAAACCGAGCCGGTGGACGGGTCCACCACGGCGTCGGAGAAGTCCAGCACGCCCGGCTCGCCGTAGGGCGTGCCGTCCGGCAGCACCACCTGCACGGTGGCCTGGCCGGTGCCGGCCAGCTCGACGTTGGCGGCGCTGCGCAGGCTGGCCAGCTCGTTGGCGCTGATCGAGAAGTTGGCGTACAGCGGGTCGAGCTGGTCCACCGTGGTCAGCAGGGTGGCCTCGCCCTGGCCGACCAGGGCGCCCTCGGTCACGCGCTGCTTGCCGGCGCGGCCGGAGATCGGCGCGGTGACGTTGGCGTAGCCCAGGTTGATCTCGGCGGTGCGCACGGCCGCGCGGGCGGCCTCGACCGCGGCGGCGGCGGTGCGCTCGGCCGACTCGGCGTTGTCCAGGTCGTTCTGCGAGACGAACTTCTGCGGGGCCAGCTGGCGGGCGCGCTCGGCCAGGGTCCGGGCGTTGGCGTAGGTGGCCTCGGCCTGGGCCAGCTGCGCGCGGGCCTGGTTGAGGGTGGCCAGCAGCGGCGCCGGGTCGATCCGGAACAGGACCTGGCCCTCCTTCACGTCGCTGCCTTCGGCATAGGCGCGCTCGATCAGCACGCCGGCCACGCGGGCCCGCACGTCGGCGCTGCGGTACGGGGACAGGCGGCCGACCAGTTCGCGCTCCAGCGGCACGGTCTGGGGCTTGGCCTCGACCACGGCCACCTCGGGCGGCGGCGGGGCGGCGGTCTGTTCTTCCTTGCAGGAGGCCAGGGCCAGCAGGCAGCAACTGGCCAGGAGCAGGGAGCGGAAGCGGGTCATGGTCACTCCGGGGGATGAGGTCAACGTTGGAATGTGTTCAGGAAAGCGGGCTGGGTGGGGCGAAGGCGCGCAGGAACGCGTCGATGGCGAACTGCGCCCACTGGCTGCGCGCCTCCGGCGACGCCCGGTGCGGCACCAGGTGCCGCTGCCGGTCGAAATCGAGGCCGACGATCATGCCCAGAAGCAGCTCTGCGGCGAAGTGCGGATCGTCATGCCGCAACAGGCCACGGCGCATGGCCTGCTGCAGCCATCCGGCCAGGCAGGCCTGCAGGGTACCAATACAGCCCTCGTAGAGGGCGGCAATGTCCTCCGGGTACTCCAGGGCCTGGGCGGTGACCAGCCGGGCGGCCCCCACCGCGGCCGGCTCGGCCAGGCGTGCCAGGTGCTCCTCGGCGAAGGCCACCAGGCTGGCCTGCAGGGTGTCGGCGGTAGGCACCGGCGGCAGGCGCGCGGTGGCCAGGCTCTCGGACACCACGCGCAGCAGCAGGGCGCGCTTGGAGCCGTAGTGGGCGTACAGTGTCTGCTTCGAGCAGCCGACGCGCGCGGCGACGGCATCCATGCTGATCTGCAATCCCTGCTCGGCGATGAGCGCGCGCACGGCATCGCACACCTGGTGGTGGCGGTCGTCGTCGGCCGGGCGCTCGCTGTGGGCGGGATCCATCGGGCTGGACTATACCGTCCAGTTCACTAAATGAAAAGGGCGCTTTTTTGCGCTTTGCGTCAAGGCAAGCGCGACGGCGGGGGCTACAATCCGCGCACCGCTGAACTTCCCAACCTCAGGTGAAGCGATTCCCATGAATTCCAAGCGTCCGGCGGCGAAGGCCGCCAAGCGTGCGTCCCGTTCCGTGGCCAAACCCGCCGTCGGCGCCGCCGCGCGCGGCAAGGCGGCCAAGCCCGACAAGGCCGCCAGGACCGCAAGGCCGGCCAACACCGCTCCCCAGGCCACGACCGCCGCGGCGCCCGCCGCCCAGGCCGCGACCTTCTCGCTGGAGCCGATCTTCGCCGCCGCGCGCAAGCTCGTGCCGGCCGCGCGCCACGCCGAGCTGCGCGAGTTCCTGGCCGCCTTCTACATGCGCATGGAGGCCGACGAGTACCCGTACCACGCGCCCGAGACCTGGGCCGCGATCGGCCTGGACATGCTCGAGTTCGCCCGCAAGCGCAAGCCCGGCACCGCCAACGTGCGGGTGATCAACCCGACCCGGGCCCGCAACGGCTGGGAGTCGCAGTACACCGTGCTGCAGATCGTCAACGACGACATGCCGTTCCTGGTGGACTCGGTGAGCATGGCCCTGTCCGAGATGGGCGTGGGCGTGCACGTGCTCGGCCACCCGCTGGTGCGCCTGGAGCGCGACCGCGCCGGCAAGCTGGTCGAGGTGGGCCAGGGCAAGGCCGAGTCGCTGATGCTGCTGGAGATCGACCGCCAGCCGCCGGAGGCGATGGAACGGATCGAGCAGCGCATCCGCCAGACCNTGGAGGAGGTGCGCGTGGTGGTGGCCGACTGGGGCCTGATGCGCGACCGCATGCAGACCCTGGCCGACGACCTGGCCACCCGCCGCATGCCGGAGTCGGTCAGCGACGCCGCCCGCCGCGAGGCCCAGGAGTTCCTGCGCTGGGCCGCCGCCGACCACTTCATCCTGTTCGGCTACCGCGAGTACCGCGTCGAGCGCCAGGGCGGCGAGGACGTGCTGGCGCCGGTGGAGGGCTCGGGCCTGGGCCTGATGCGCGGCAAGGACCGCTCGGCGCCGCGCCCGGTCCGCACCCTGGCCGCGCACGGCCTGAACCAGGCCGGCTTCAGCGAGCCGCTGATCCTGACCAAGACCAACGCCCGCTCGCGCCTGCACCGCAAGGGCTACATGGACTACATCGGCGTCCTGGAGTTCGACGCCAGGGGCCGCATCGTCGGCGAGCAGCGCTTCCTGGGCCTGTACACCTCCAGCGCCTACAACCGCCGCCCGTGGGAAATCCCGCTGGTGCGCGAGCGCTACGAGTACGTCATGCGCCGCTCCGGCCTGGCTCCGAACAGCCACAGCGGCAAGGCCCTGCGCCACATCCTGGAGACCCTGCCGCGCGAGGAGCTGTTCCAGGCCACCGAGGAGGAGCTGTACCGCACCGCNATGGGCGTGCTGAGCCTGCAGGAGCGGGTGCGCAGCCGCCTGTTCCTGCGCCGTGACCGCTACGGCCGCTTCTTCTCGGCGCTGGTCTACATCCCGCGCGAGCGCTTCAACACCGACGTGCGCCTGCGCGTGGAGTCGATGCTGCGCGAGGCCCTGGACGGCGAGCACGTGGACTCGGCCGTGGTTCTGGGNGAGTCGCCGCTGGCCCAGCTGCACCTGATCGTGCGCCCGCGCGGCGGCCAGGTGCCGGAGGCCGACATCGCCGCCATGGAGCAGCGCCTGGCCCACCTGCTGCGCAACTGGCAGGACGACCTGCGCGAGCTGTTGATCTCCCGCCACGGCGAGGCCGAGGGCCTGCGCCTGGCCAACGTCTACGGCCGCGCCCTGCCGGCCGGCTACATCGAGGACGTCTCGCCCGAGCTGGCCGCCAACGACGTCGAGCAGCTGGCCGCGCTGGCCGGCCCCGAGGACCTGCGCCTGAGCCTGCAGGCGGTGGCCCGCGAGGGCACCAGCGGCCTGCGCCTGAAGCTGTACCGCCAGCACGACGACATCCCGCTGTCGGACGTGCTGCCGCTGATGGAGAACATGGGCCTGCGGGTGATCTCCGAGCACCCGTACCGCCTGCAGGCCAGCCTGCCCGACGGCAGCAGCCAGCCGATCTACATCCAGGACTTCGAGGTCGAGCGCAGCGCCGGCGGCGACGTGGCCGCCCTGGCGCCGGTGTTCGAGCGCGCCTTCGCCGCGATCTGGTCCGGCGAGGCCGAGAACGACGGCCTCAACCGCCTGGTCCTGGCCGCCGGCCTGGAGTGGCGCCAGGTGGCGCTGCTGCGCGGCTACTGGAAGTACCTGCTGCAGACCGGCGTGCCGTTCTCGCAGGGCGCGGTCGAGCAGACCATGGCCCGCTATCCGCTGCTGGCCCGTCTGCTGGTGGAGCTGTTCCAGGCCCGCTTCGACCCCGCGCTGGCCCGCCAGTCGGCGGCGCAGGTGCGCGAGGCGCAGGCGCAGCTGGAATCCCGCCTGCGCGCCCTGGCCCTGGGTGGCAACGACGAGGGCGTGGTGCGCGTGCTGCAGGAGGTGGTGGCCGCCCGCGCCGGCGACCGCGCCACCCAGGAGCAGGCCATCCATGAGGCCCTGCTGAAGCTGCTGGACCGCGTCGAGAGCCTGGACGACGACCGCATCCTGCGCGCCTTCATCGGCGTGATCATGGCCACGCTGCGCACCAGCTACTTCCAGGTCAAGGCCGACGGCCGCCCGGCGCCGACCATCGCCTTCAAGTTCGACTCGGCCAAGGTGCCCGACCTGCCCAAGCCGCAGCCCGTACCGCGAGATCTTCGTCTACGGCCCGCGCGTGGAGGGCGTGCACCTGCGCTTCGGCCCGGTGGCGCGCGGCGGCCTGCGCTGGTCCGACCGCCGCGA
>JGI25327J35509_1002105_pt1 | contig 14308 bp, 10 predicted proteins | sample HigsolmetaAR202D_FD_35509 | JGI IMG/M metagenome (IMG submission 35509)
GGGGTGGGTGGGGGAGGACCATCAGGTCCGGATCATTGTCGCAGTTTGCGTCCCGGGGACAAGGGCCACGGCACCACACCTCACGCGCCGAGGCCCGGGCCGTTCCCCGGGCCGCGCGCTGCGCGCGTCAGAGACCGATCATCGCGCGCAGCGTGGCCGCATCGACCGCGCCCGAGTGCATGCCGTACTGGCCGGTCTGGGCGTGCCGGTAGACGATCAGCGGCACGCTTTCGGCGCCGAGCTCGTTGAACAGGTCGGTGTTGGCCTTGATCTTGTCCTTGATCTCGTCGGACACGCCCTGGTTGGCGGTGATGCCGCCCTTGCGCTCGAGCACCAGGCGCTCGTTCTCCTCCATCGCCGCGGCGGGGTCTTCGGCCGCGAGGATGGTGGCACTTTGCGGGCCCGACGAGGGACGCAGCCAGCCGAGCGGGATCCACACCATCTTCAGCTGGTTGTGCAGCGGGCGTGCGTTGGCCCACAACTGGGCGCAGTGCGGGCAGGCCGGGTCGAAGAAGACGTACACCGTGTTGGCGGCCATCACCGGGCCGACGCTGAAGCCGGCGGCCCGCTGGGCGGCTTCATAGGCTTCCTGTGCCGACTTCTTGACAGGGGCGGCGGCCTCGGCCGGCGCGGCGCTGCTGGCAGCGGGCTTGTCGTTGCAGGCGGCCAGCCCGAAGGCGGCCAAGGCCATGGCGGTCAGGGTGAAGGAGCGACGGTTCACGGGAAGGATCCTCTTGTTGGCGCGGCGGCGCTGGGTGGCCCCGCAAAGACTGGAATCGTAGCGTCTTGCGGCCCGGCTCGCGGACCGCCTGGCGCTCAGGCCTCGACGACGATCGGGAAGTGCGCCTGCAGGGCACCGTCGCCGGGGCGAAACGGCACGGTCAGGGCGCGCCGGCCGTCTTCGTCGAGATGGCGCCACAGCCAGTCGCGCGCATTGCCCGGCTCGCCCTCGACGTACACCTGCGTGGTCAGCAGCTCGCGCCGGCCCAGGCGCACCTTGACGTGGATGTGGGGCGTGCGGCCGGTGTAGGGCACCGGGCGGATGGTGCGGAAGCGGTAGCGCCCTTGGGCATCCACCGTCACGCGCCCGTAGCCCTGGAAGTCCGGATCGGCGCGTCCGCCGTCGCCCGGGTGGTGGTAGCGGCCCTGGTGGTCGCACTGCCAGATCTCGACCGTCGCGCCGCGCACCGGGCGCCCGGCGGTGTCGAGCACCCGGCCGTCCAGCCAGGCCGGCTGCCCGCGGGTGTAGCGCCGCGTGCCCCGCACCAGCAGGTCGAAGTCGGTGTCCTCGGGCAGCTCGACCGGGTAGTACGGTCCTTCGGTCTGCGCCGGCGTCGGGCGCAGGCGCGGCTGGGCACGTGCATGGTGCACGAGCGCGGGCAGGGCGATGGCGGCCGCGGTGCCGGCGATCAGGCGGCGGCGCAGGCGGGCAGGAGCATGCATGGCGGGGCAGGGCGAAGGCAGCGGATGCCCGGTTGGAGCCGCCGCTGCGGCCTTGGTTTCATCGCCCGGGGCACAANAAGAAAAGGCCCGCACGGGGCGGGCCTGGAGGCGAGCGGTCGGGGCCGGCGTCAGACCGACACTTCCTTCGCGACCTCGGCGAACTCCTCGATCTGGTCGAAGTTCATGTAGCGGTACACCTTGTCGGCATCCTTGTTGATGATGCCCATCTCGGCGTGGTACTCCTCGACCGTCGGGATGCGGCCCAGCTTGGAGCAGATCGCCGCCAGCTCGGCCGAGCCCAGGTACACGTTGGTGTTCTTGCCCAGGCGGTTCGGGAAGTTGCGGGTCGAGGTCGACATCACGGTCGCGCCTTCGCGCACCTGTGCCTGGTTGCCCATGCACAGCGAGCAGCCCGGCATCTCGGTGCGCGCACCGGCGACGCCGAACACGCCGTAGTGGCCTTCCTTGGTCAGCTCGGACGCGTCCATCTTGGTCGGCGGCGCCACCCACAGCTTGACCGGGATGTCGCGCTTGCCTTCCAGCAGCTTGGAGGCGGCACGGAAGTGGCCGATGTTGGTCATGCACGAGCCGATGAACACCTCGTCGATCTTGGCGCCCTGCACTTCGGACAGCGTCTTGGCATCGTCCGGGTCGTTCGGGCAGCAGACGATCGGTTCCTTGATCTCGTTCAGGTCGATCTCGATCACCGCGGCGTACTCGGCGTCCGCGTCCGGCTCCAGCAGCTGCGGGTTGGCCAGCCACTCTTCCATCGCACGGATGCGGCGCTCCAGGCTGCGCTTGTCCTGGTAGCCGTTGGCGATCATCCACTTCAGCAGCGTGATGTTGCTGTTGAGGTACTCGATGATCGGTTCCTTGTTCAGGCGCACCGTGCAGCCGGCGGCCGAACGCTCGGCGGAGGCATCCGACAGCTCGAACGCCTGTTCGACCTTCAGGTCGGGCAGGCCTTCGATTTCCAGGATGCGGCCGGAGAACACGTTCTTCTTGCCCTGCTTCTCGACGGTCAGCAGGCCCTGCTTGATCGCGTACAGCGGGATCGCGTGCACCAGGTCACGCAGCGTGATGCCGGGCTGCATCTTGCCCTTGAAGCGCACCAGCACCGATTCCGGCATGTCCAGCGGCATCACGCCGGTGGCCGCGGCGAAGGCCACCAGGCCCGAGCCGGCCGGGAACGAGATGCCGATCGGGAAGCGGGTGTGGCTGTCGCCGCCGGTGCCGACGGTGTCGGGCAGCAGCATGCGGTTCAGCCAGGAGTGGATCACGCCGTCGCCCGGGCGCAGCGCGACGCCGCCGCGGGTGCTGATGAACGTCGGCAGCTCGCGGTGCATCTTCACGTCCACCGGCTTCGGATACGCGGCGGTGTGGCAGAACGACTGCATCACCAGGTCGGCCGAGAAGCCCAGGCAGGCCAGGTCCTTCAGCTCGTCGCGGGTCATCGGGCCGGTGGTGTCCTGCGAGCCGACGGTGGTCATCCTGGGCTCGCAGTAGGTGCCCGGGCGCACGCCCTTGCCTTCGGGCAGGCCGCAGGCGCGGCCGACCATCTTCTGCGCCAGCGTGTAGCCCTTGCCGGTGTCCTGCGGGGCGACCGGCAGGCGGAACGCAGTGGAGGCGGGCAGGCCCAGGAACTCGCGCGCCTTGGCGGTCAGGCCGCGGCCGATGATCAGGTTGATGCGGCCGCCGGCGCGCACTTCGTCGAGCAGCACGTCGGACTTCAGCTTGAAGGTCGCGACGACCTCGCCGTTCTTCTCGATCTTGCCGGCATAGGGGTAGATGTCGATCACGTCGCCCATCTCGAGCTTCGAGACGTCGACCTCGATCGGCAGCGAGCCGGAGTCTTCCTGGGTGTTGAAGAAGATCGGGGCAATCTTGCCGCCCAGCGTGACACCGCCGAAGCGCTTGTTCGGCACATAGGGGATGTCCTGGCCGGTGTGCCAGATCACGCTGTTGGTGGCGGACTTGCGCGACGAGCCGGTGCCGACCACGTCACCGACGTAGGCGACCTGGTGCCCCTTCTTCTTCAGCTCCTCGATGAAGCCGATCGGGCCGCGCTTGCCGTCTTCCTCGGGCTGGAAGGGCGCGCCGGGACGCGCGTTCTTCAGCATCGCCAGCGCGTGCAGCGGGATGTCGGGGCGCGACCAGGCGTCCGGGGCGGGCGACAGGTCGTCGGTGTTGGTCTCGCCGGGCACCTTGAAGACGGTGACGGTGATCTTCTCGGGCACCGCCGGGCGCGAGGTGAACCACTCGGCGTCGGCCCAGGACTGCACCACGGCCTTGGCGTTGGCGTTGCCGGCCTTGGCCTTTTCCGCCACGTCGTGGAAGTAGTCGAACATCAGCAGGGTCTTCTTCAGGCCCTCGGCGGCGATGGTGCCGACTTCGGCGTCGTCCAGCAGGTCGATCAGCGGCTTGACGTTGTAGCCGCCCACCATGGTGCCGAGCAGCTCGGTGGCCTTGGCGCGCGAGATCAGCGCCACCTGCAGGTCGCCGTGGGCCACGGCCGACAGGAACGAGGCCTTGACCTTCGCGGCGTCGTCCACGCCCGGCGGCACGCGGTGGGTCAGCAGGTCCAGCAGGAACTGCTCCTCGCCGGCCGGCGGGTTCTTGATCAGCTCGATCAGCTCGCTGGTCTGCTGGGCCGACAGGGGCAGGGGCGGGATGCCGAGGGCGGCACGCTCGGCGACATGTTCGCGATAGGTTTGGAGCATGGTGTGGGCTTTCGCAGGATGATCGGCCGGCCCCGATGCAGGCCGGCGGCCCCTGTATTTTATGTCTTATATAAGACTTGCGGGAAAATTCCCGACTCCGGAAACGACGAGGGCTGCCCGGAGGCAGCCCTTGTGGGGAAGGCGCCGGGGCCGTTCAGTCGGCCTGGGCCGCCTTGACCGCCATCGCGGCGGCGCGCTGCTGCTCGTGCACGCAGTCGTCGACCATGCGCTGGCCCTGGCGCATGTTCAGCAGCATCGACTTGTTGGCGATCTGGATGTAGAGCACCTCGCCGCGGACATCCTCCAGGCGCATCGCGCCGGTGGGCGAGAGCACCGGCTTCATCAGCCAGGTGCGGTTGCCGTGGCGCAGGTCCACGTAGCCGGGATGCTTCTCGCTCGGGGTGATGTGCACCGACTGCTTGAACTCGCACTGGCTGGTGCCCATGTGCACCAGCCGCGCCGCGTGCAGCTGCTCCGGCGTGGCGGCGGCCACCTGCACCTCTGCGGGGGCTGCGGCGGCCTTCTTGGCCGGGGCCTTCTGGGCATGGGCGGCGCCCGCGCACAGCAGCAGGGTGGCGATCAGGGCGCTCGCCGCACGCATCGAGGTCTTGTCCACGGTCGATCTCCTCTCTCTCGTCAGGGAAGGTTCCCGGATTCTGAGCCTGTGCGTTTGGTAACAAAGGGCCGATTGACGCGTGGACGCGACAAATTTCGCGACTTGCGAATCAGAATGCGTCGCCGGGCACGCGCACCCAGCCCTCCATCAGCACCCGGGCGCTGCGGCTCATCACCGCCTTGGTGACCACCCACTCGCCGCTCGGCTCGCGCCGTGCCTGTGCGCCGACGCGCAGCGTCCCGGACGGGTGGCCGAAGCGCACCTGCTCGCGCTCGCCGCCGCCGGCCGCCAGGTTCACCAGCGTGCCGGGGACGGCCGCGGCGGTGGCGATCGCCACCGACACCGTGCCCATCATCGCATGGTGCAGCTTGCCCATCGACAGCGCGCGCACCAGCAGGTCGACGTCGGCCGCCCTGACCGGCTTGCCGCTGGAGGCGACGTAGTCCGCCGGCGGCGCGACGAAGGCGATCTTGGGCGTGTGCTGGCGCTTGGCGGCCTCGTCGACATGGCCGATCAGCCCCATGCNCACCGCGCCGTGCGCGCGGATGGTCTCGAACATCGCCANCGCCTTCGGGTCGCNGTTGATCGCTTCCTGCAGCTCGGTGCCGGTGTAGCCGATGTCCTTNGCGTTGACGAAGATCGTCGGGATGCCGGCGTTGATCATCGTGGCCTTGAGCGTGCCGATGCCCGGCACCTCGAGGTCGTCGACCAGCTGCCCGGTCGGGAACATCGCGCCGCCGCCATCGCCTTCGCCCTCGTCGGCCGGGTCCAGGAACTCCAGCTGCACCTCGGCGGCGGGGAAGGTGACCCCGTCGAGTTCGAAGTCGCCGGTTTCCTGCACCTGGCCGTCGGTGACGGGCACGTGGGCGATGATGGTCTTGCGGATGTTGGCCTGCCAGATGCGCACGGTGCAGAGGCCGTCGCGCGGGATGCGCGAGGGATCGATCAGGCCGGCCGCGATCGCGAACGGCCCGACCGCCGACGACAGGTTGCCGCAGTTGCCGCTCCAGTCCACGAAGGGCTGGTCGATCGACACCTGGCCGAACAGGTAGTCGACGTCATGGCCGGGCTGCGTGCTCTTCGAGACGATCACCGTCTTGCTGGTGCTCGAGGTGGCCGCGCCCATGCCGTCGATCTGCTTGCCGTACGGGTCCGGGCTGCCGATGACGCGCAGCAGCAGCCGGTCGCGGGGCTCGCCGGGCACGCGGCAGCGCTCGGGCAGGTCGTCCAGGCGGAAGAACACGCCCTTGGAGGTGCCGCCGCGCATGTAGGTGGCGGGGATGCGGATCTGGGGTACGTGGGCCATGGCGGGGTCCTTCTTCACCGGGCGTTGGCTTCGAGGAAGTCCTGGGCGAAGCGCTGCAGCACGCCGCCCGCCTCGTAGATCGACACCTCCTCGGCGGTGTCGAGGCGGCAGGTCACCGGCACCTCGACGGTCTCGCCGTTGCGGCGGTGGATCACCAGCGTCAGGTCGCAGCGCGGCTTGCGCTCGCCGATGACGTCATAGGTCTCGGTGCCGTCGAGCTGCAGCGTCTTGCGGTTGGTGCCGGGCTTGAACTCCAGCGGCAGCACGCCCATGCCGATCAGGTTGGTGCGGTGGATGCGCTCGAAGCCCTCGGCNACGATNGCNTCCACGCCGGCCAGCCGCACGCCCTTGGCCGCCCAGTCGCGCGAGCTGCCCTGGCCGTAGTCGGCCCCGGCGATGATGATGAGCGGCTGCTTGCGGTTCATGTAGGTTTCGATGGCCTCCCACATGCGCATCACCTGGCCGTCCGGCTCGACGCGCGCCAGCGAGCCCTGCCGCACGCTGCCGTCCTCGTTGCGCACCATCTCGTTGAAGAGCTTGGGGTTGGCGAAGGTGGCGCGCTGCGCGGTGAGGTGGTCGCCGCGGTGCGTCGCGTAGGAGTTGAAGTCCTCCTCCGGCAGGCCCATCTTGGCCAGGTACTCGCCGGCTGCCGAGTTGGGCAGGATGGCGTTGGACGGCGAGATGTGGTCGGTCGTGATGTTGTCCGGCAGGATGGCCAGCGGCCGCATGCCGCGCAGCGTGCGTTCGCCCGCGAGCGCGCCTTCCCAGTAGGGCGGGCGGCGGATGTAGGTGCTCATCGGGCGCCACTCGTACAGCGGGCTGACCGGCTCGCTGCGCTCGTCACGCGCGGCGAACATCGGCATGTAGACCTTGCGGAAGTGATCCGGCTTGACGGCGGCCTTGACCACCGCATTGATCTCCTCGTCGCTCGGCCAGATGTCCTTGAGGCGGATCTCCTTGCCGTCGACCACGCCCAGCACGTCCTTCTCGATGTCGAAGCGGATCGTGCCGGCGATCGCGTAGGCCACCACCAGCGGCGGCGAGGCCAGGAAGGCCTGCTTGGCGTACGGGTGGATGCGGCCGTCGAAGTTGCGGTTGCCGGACAGTACCGCCACGGCGTACAGGTCGCGGTCGATGATCTCCTGCTGGATCTTCGGATCGAGCGCGCCGGACATGCCGTTGCAGGTGGTGCAGGCGAAGCCGACGATGCCGAAGCCGAGCTTCTCCAGCTCGCTCTTGAGACCGGCCTCCTCCAGGTACAGGGCCACGGCCTTGGAGCCGGGCGCCAGCGAGGTCTTCACCCATGGCTTGCGGGTCAGGCCGAGGCGGTTGGCGTTGCGTGCCAGCAGGCCGGCGGTGATCACGTTGCGCGGGTTGGAAGTGTTGGTGCAGCTGGTGATGGCGGCGATGATCACTGCGCCGTCCGGCATCTGCCCCGGCACTTCCTCCCACTTGCCGGCGATGCCCTTGCTGGCCAGCTCGGTGGTGGCCACCCGCGCGTGCGGGTTGGAGGGGCCGGCGACGCTGCGCACCACGCTGGAGAGGTCGAAGCGCAGCAGCCGTTCGTACTCGGCGTTCTTGAGGCTGTCGGCCCACAGGCCGGCCTGCTTGGCGTAGGTCTCGACCAGCTTCACCTGAGCGTCGTCGCGGCCGGTGAGGCGCAGGTAGTCGATGGTCTGCTGGTCGATGAAGAACATCGCCGCGGTGGCGCCGTACTCCGGCGCCATGTTGGAGATGGTAGCGCGGTCGCCCAGGGTGAGCGCCGCCGCGCCCTTGCCGCGGAACTCCAGGTAGGCGCCCACCACCCGCTCCTTGCGCAGGAACTCGGTCAGGGCCAGCACGATGTCGGTGGCGGTGATGCCCGGGCCCGGCTTGCCGGTCAGCTCCACGCCGACGATTTCCGGCAGACGCATCCACGAGGCGCGGCCGAGCATCACGTTCTCCGCCTCCAGGCCGCCCACGCCGATGGCGATCACGCCCAGCGCGTCGACGTGCGGGGTGTGGGAGTCGGTGCCGACGCAGGTGTCCGGGAAGGCCACGCCGTCGCGCACCTGGATCACCGGCGACATCTTCTCCAGGTTGATCTGGTGCATGATGCCGTTACCGGGCGGGATGACGTCGACGTTCTGGAAGGCGTGCTTGGTCCAGTTGATGAAGTGGAAGCGGTCCTCGTTGCGCCGCTCCTCGATCGCCCGGTTCTTCTCGAAGGCGTCGGGCTCGAAGCCGGCGTGCTCCACCGCCAGCGAGTGGTCGACGATCAGCTGCACCGGCACCACCGGGTTGACCTTGGCCGGATCGCCGCCCTTGGCGGCGATGGCGTCGCGCAGCCCGGCCAGGTCGACCAGCGCGGTCAGGCCCAGGATGTCGTGGCAGACCACGCGCGCCGGATACCAGGGGAAGTCCATGTCGCGGCGGCGCTCGATGATCTGCTTCAGCGCGTCGGTGAGAATCGCCGGGTCGCAGCGGCGCACCAGGTTCTCGGCCAGCACCCGCGACGTGTAGGGCAGCTTGTCGTAGGCGCCGGGCTGGATGTCTTCCACCGCGGCGCGGGTGTCGAAGTAGTCGAGGTCGGTGCCGGGCAGGGGCTTGCGGTACTTGCTGTTCATGTTCTCTCGGACAGGGGCGGTTGAGGTGCGGAAAGATCCTGGCGCTGCTGCGCCTCCAGGTATTCGCGGGCGCGGCTGATGTGGCGGCGCATGAGCAGCTCCGCCATTTCGCCGTCCCGCGCTTCGATGGCCTCGACGATGCGCCGGTGCTCGGCCAGCGCTTTCTTCGGCCGGTTCGGGGTCATGGAAAACTGGTACCGGAACATGCGTACCCGGTGATAGATCTCGCCGAGCAGCAGGTCGATCAGGGCGCCGTTATGGCTGCCCTGGATGATGCGGTAGTGGAAGTCCAGATCGCCGGCGCGCTGGTAATAGGCGATGTCCTCCTGCAGGTCCTGCTGCTGCTCGTGCAGCGCCAGCAGCTCCCACAGCCCGGCCACCTCGGCGTCGCTCATGTGCTCGGCGGCCAGCCGCGCCGCCATGCCTTCCAACGCCTCGCGCACCCGATAGATCTCGATCAGGTCGGTGGCCTTGAGCGAGGCCACCCGGGTCCCGACGTGAGGGATGCGCTCCAGCAGCTTGCGCGACTCCAGCCGGCGGATGGCCTCGCGCAGCGGCCCGCGGCTGACGCCGTAGCGAGCCGCCAGCTCGGCCTCGCCGAGCTTGGTGCCGGGCTTGAACACCCCAAGGACGATATCGTCCTGCAGCCGGGCGACCACCCGGTCGGCGAGGGTGCGGCTGTCCGATGCGGAGCTGTCCAGGGCGGACTCTGACATGGCGCGGCCATTGTCGACAATCTGGGTAATTGGCGGCCACTCTACGCGGCAGCGAGGCGGCTATCAAGGTAAATTGTCGACAATCGGCGCGCCGAGGGACGAGCGATCAGGGAGGACCGACGGTGACCACCGCTATCGACGCACGCAGCGCCCAGCGCCCCGACTTCGACCCCGAGCTGCTCGACATCGCCCGCTACGCGCGCGAGCACCCGATCGCCAGCCGCGAAGCCTTCGACACCGCCCGTTACTGTCTGATGGACACGCTGGCTTGCGGCATCATGGCGCTGCGCTACCCGGCCTGCACCAAGCTGCTCGGGCCGGTGGTGGAAGGCGCGGAGCTCCCCGACGGCGTGAAGGTACCGGGCACGCACTACCGGCTCGACCCGGTGCAGGCGGCCTGGAACATCGGGGTCATGGTGCGCTGGCTGGATTTCAACGACACCTGGCTGGCGGCCGAGTGGGGACATCCGTCCGATAACCTGGGCGGCATCCTGGCGGTGAGCGACTATCTGTCGCGGCGGGCGCGCGCGGCCGGCAAGCCGCCCCTGCTCATGCGCGACGTGCTCTCTGCCATGATCAAGGCGCACGAGATCCAGGGCGTGCTGGCGCTGGAGAACGCCTTCAACCGCGTGGGGCTCGATCACGTGCTGCTGGTGCGGGTGGCCACCACCGCGGTGTGCACCGCCCTGCTCGGTGGCTCGTTGGAGGAAGTGGCCAATGCCGTCTCGCACGCCTGGCTCGACGGCGGCGCATTGCGCGCCTACCGCCACGCTCCGCAGGCCGGGCCGCGCAAGAGCTGGGCCGCCGGCGACGCCACCGCGCGCGGTGTGCGCCTGGCGCTGATCGCCATCACCGGCGAGCTGGGCTATCCGGCGGCGCTGAGCGCGCCGACTTGGGGCTTCCAGGACGTGCTGCTCAAGGGCAACAAGCTCACGCTGGCGCAGCCGTTCGGCAGCTACGTGATGGAGAACGTGCTGTTCAAGTTCTATCCGGCGGAGTTCCACGCCCAGACCGCGGTGGAATGCGCGCTCAGGCTGCACCCGCAGGTCAAGGATCGGTTGGACGACATCGCCCGGGTGGTGATCGAGACCCAGGAAGCGGGCGTGCGCATCATCGACAAGACCGGTCCGCTCGACAATCCGGCCGACCGCGATCACTGCATCCAGTACATGGTCGCGGTGCCGCTGATCTTCGGCACCCTCACCGCCGAGCACTACGAGGACCACATCGCCGCCGACCCGCGCATCGACGCGCTGCGGGCGAAGATGGCGGTGCGCGAGAACCCGGTGTTCTCGCGCGAGTACCTAGAGCCGGACAAGCGCGCCATCGGCAACGCCGTGCAGGTGTTCTTCCGGGACGGCAGCGCCACCGAGCGGGTACAGGTCGACTACCCCATCGGCCACCGCCGCCGCCGCGCCGAAGCCATCCCCTGGCTGCTGCGCAAGTTCGAGGGCGCCATCAAGGGCCACTACCCGCCCAAACGCGCCGACGCCATCCTGGCCGCCTGTGCCGACCAGGAGCGGCTGGAGGCGATGCCGGTCCATGAGTTCATGGACCTTTGGTACCTGTAGCCGCCCGGCTTGGGCTCGGTGCGCTTCGCCGGCGGCGGTGCGGGGATGATGGGCAGCGCGGCCGGTCCGTGCGCTCCCTCTCCCCTCGCGGGCTATCGTGTGCACGCATCGACGGGGCGCTGGGTCGTCATGCCCGCGCAAGCGGGCATCCAGTTTCCGGGGTTGCGCTTCGCGGTTTATTCGTCCCCCGCTCCCTGACGGCCCCCTCGCTACGCTCTCCCCCGCGAGGGGGGGAATGTACTAAACCGCCGTCTCTGCCAGGCCCTGGTTACCGTGTATTGGGAAAACGCTCTCGGCCGATCCGCTCAATGCGGCATGTTGGCCTTGATGACCGAGATCAACGCCTGCACGTCGGCGTCGGAGAGCTTGTCGGAGCGGTAGAACACCAGCCGGCCGTCGGGGTCGAAGACCAACACGTTGCTGGTGTGATCGGCCACGCCCCAGCGCTTGACCAGCAGCTTCTTGAAGTCCTTGACGTAGAGGGTGTCCGGGAACTCTTTCTGCTTGTCCGCCAGCGAGCTCTCCAGCAAGCGGTTCGGCAGCCAGGTGGCGGCCATGTTGATCACCGCCACCGAGCCGTAGTGTTGGCGGTCGAACTTCTCGGCCTTGAGCGCTTCGGCCACGTGGTCGTTTAAGGTGCGCTCGTCCGGGTCGACGTAGAACATGACGTGTACCTTGCCCTTGAGCTCTTCGGTGCTCCAGGGGTTGCCGTCGACCTTGGCGCCGTCCTCGCCTTCGAACACCACCACCGGAGGCCGCTCGCCCAGCGCCGGCGCGGCCAACCCCAGGACGGGTGCCAGCGCCAGTGCGCTGGCCAGAATCAGGCGCTTCATCCTGCACTCCTCCTCGGTATTGATGTNGTTATCAGAGTCGATCCCATGTTAGCGCAGCAGCCAGCGCTCCATCATGCGGGTAATCCAAGGCTTGTACGGGGGATAGGCCATACCGATCAGGCTGTAGCGGCTTTGGCGGAACACGCTCTTGGCCTTGGAGAAGGTCTGGAAGCCTTCCCAGCCGTGATAGTGGCCCATGCCGGACGGGCCGATGCCGCCGAACGGCATGTCGTCCACGGCCAGGTGCAGCAGGGTGTCGTTGATCGACACCCCGCCGGCATGGCTGTGGTCGAGCACGTAGTCCTGGCGCTCGCGATCGTGGTCGAAGTAATAGAGCGCCAGCGGCCGCGGCCGAGCGGCGACGAAGGCCAGCGCTTCGTCCAGGCCGCGGTAGGGGATGATCGGCAGGATCGGGCCGAAGATTTCCTCCTGGCGCACCCGCATGTCGTCGTTGGTGTTCAGCACCAGGCTCACTGGCATCTTGCGGCTGCCGCTCAGATCCTCGCCCGGCCGGTCGAGGGTGATGATGCGCGCGCCCTTGCGCTCGGCGTCCTCCAGCAGCTGGCGCAGGCGCTGGCGGTGGCCGTCGCTGACGATGGCGGTGTAGTCCGGGTTGCCGAGCAGGCGCGGGTACATGTGGATGTACTGGCTGCGGAACGCCGCCACGAACGCCTCGACCCGGCTCTCCGGGCACAGCACGTAGTCCGGCGCCACGCAAGTCTGGCCGGCGTTGAGGGTTTTGCCGAAGCAAATCTTCTGCGCCGCCGCCTCCAGCGGGTAGGACTCGTGGATGATGGCCGGGCTCTTGCCGCCCAGCTCCAGCGTCACCGGGGTAAGGTTTTCGGCGGCGGCGCGCATGATCTGCCGTCCGACCGCGGTCGAGCCGGTGAACAGCAGGTGATCGAACGGCAGGCGAGCGAAGGCCTCGCCCACCTCGCGGCCGCCCTCGACCACCGCCACTTCCTCCACGGCGAAGGCCGAGCCCAGGAGGTCGCGCAGCACGGCGTTGGTGGCTGGCACCAGCTCCGAGAGCTTGAGCATGACGCGGTTGCCGGCGGCCAGCGCGCCCACCAGCGGCGCCAGCGCCAGCTGGATCGGGTAGTTCCAGGGCACGATGATGCCCACCACTCCCAGCGGCTGGTAGCGGACCTCGGCCTTGCCGGGCCATAGGTTGATGCCGACCCTGCGCCGCGACGGCCGCATCCAGCGGCGCAGATGGGCGAGCGTGTGGTCGATGCCCTGCACCACCGGCATGATGTCGGCGAACAGTGTCTCCTGCGCGGCGCGGCCGCCGAAGTCCTGGTCCACCGCCGTCGCCAGGGCGTGGCGTTGGGCGATGAGCGCGCGCTTGAGCCGCAGCAGCGCCTCGCGCCGCTGGGCCAGGCTGGGCATGGGATCGGCGGTGAACGCCCGGCGCTGACGTTCGAGCAGCCGCTGTAGCGTCAGCCGTTCGAGTTCGGGCAGAGCGGTTATCGTGTCCATGGCGCTGCTCCTCATGCGGCGAGCGGTTCGCCGGCGGCCGCGGCCAGGATCAGATCGGCCGCTTTCTCGGCGATGGCGGTGGTCGGGGCGTTGGTGTTCCCGCCCACCAGGGTGGGCATGATCGAGGCGTCGACCACCCGCAGGCCTTCCAGATCGTGGACGCGGAGCTGGTCGTCGACCACGGCCAGGTCGTCGTGCCCCATTTTGCAGGTGCCTACCGGATGGTAGATGGTTTCCGCCCGGGCGCGCACGTAAGCGCGGATTTCCTCGTCGCTGTTCACGTCCGGCCCCGGATAGAGCTCGTCGCGGCGATGGCGGGCCAGCGGCGACTGGTCGAGGATGGCGCGGGCGATTTTCACCGCCCGCACCAGCGGTTCGAGATCGGTCGGGTCGCCCAAGTAGTTCGGGTCGATGCGCGGCGGCGCCAGCGGATCGGCGCTGGCGAGCGTCACCCGGCCGCGGCTAGCCGGCCGCAGGTAGCAGGTGCGCAGGGTGTAGCCGTAGCCGCGCAGCAGCCCGCGGAGCTCTAGCCCGTGATGCTCCTCGATGGCCGGCAGGAAATGCATCTGCAGGTCGGCCGGCTCGATGCCGGCCTGGCTGGGGATGAAGCCGCCGGCCTCGGCGTAGTTACTGGTGAACTCGCCGTCGCGGTGGCGCTGGTAGCGCCAGAGGCCGCGCAGCGCGCGCGGCAGCGCCAGCGGCGTGAACGCGATGCCGACCCGGTCGCGCGCCCGGTGCACCACCGAGATGTCCAGGTGATCCTGCAGGTTGCGGCCGACCCCGGGCAGCTCGCGCACCACGACGATGCCGTGCCGCTCGAGCTCCTCGCGCGGGCCGACGCCGGATAGCAGCAGGAGCTGCGGCGAGTTGATGGCGCCGCCGCACAGCAGCACCTCGCGCTCGGCCTCGATCCGATAGTCCTGGCCGTGCTGGCGGTAATGCACGGCCACGGCGCGGCGGCCGGCGAACTCGATGCGGGTGGCCGGCGCGTCGGTGATCACGGTCAGGTTGGGCC
>JGI25327J35509_1002121_pt1 | contig 14230 bp, 9 predicted proteins | sample HigsolmetaAR202D_FD_35509 | JGI IMG/M metagenome (IMG submission 35509)
GTGAAACAAGGCTCGCTCACGCGTCTCGAGCCGGACGGCAAGGTGATGCGTATGTGGGAAGCGATCGAAACCTACATGGAGCGCGGCCAGCCGCTCATCATCATCGCCGGCGCCGATTACGGTCAGGGTTCTTCGCGCGATTGGGCGGCGAAGGGCGTAAGACTGGCAGGCGTGGAAGCGATCGTGGCGGAAGGCTTCGAGCGCATTCACCGTACGAACCTGATCGGCATGGGCGTTCTGCCGCTCGAGTTCAAGCCCGGACAGAATCGCAAGACGTACGGCATCGACGGGACCGAAACCTTCGATGTAATCGGCAAGCTCGCACCGCGCGCCGACGTCATGCTCGTCATTCATCGCAAGAACGGCGAGACGGTCGAAGTACCGGTGACCTGCCGGCTCGATACCGCCGAAGAAGTTTCGATTTACGAAGCGGGCGGCGTGCTGCAACGCTTTGCGCAGGACTTCCTGGAATCGAACAAGGCTGCCTGACCGACCTATGGCTCATCTACCGCAGATCAAAGTGCCGGCCACGTACATGCGCGGCGGCACGAGCAAGGGCGTGTTCTTTCGTTTGCAGGATTTGCCGGAGCGNTGCCGAACGCCCGGCGANGCNCGCGACCGCTTCCTCATGCGCGTGATCGGCAGCCCNGATCCGTACGGNAAGCACATCGACGGCATGGGCGGGGCCACGTCGAGCACGAGCAAGGTCGTGATCCTGAGCAAGAGCACGAAACCCGATCACGACGTCGACTACACGTTCGGGCAGGTGTCGATCGACAAGCCGTTCATCGACTGGACGGGCAATTGCGGCAACTTGTCAGCGGCCGTCGGACCGTTTGCGATCGCGAACGGACTCGTCGATCCGAGCCGCGTGCCGAAGAACGGCATTGCGACGATTCGAATCTGGCAGACGAACATTGCCAAGACCATCGTCGCTCACGTGCCGATCACCGACGGCGCCGTTCAAGAGACAGGCGATTTCGAACTCGACGGGGTGACCTTTCCCGCTGCGGAGGTGCAACTCGAGTTCATGGATCCGGCCGCCGAAGAAGAGGGCGCGGGCGGTGCAATGTTTCCGACCGGAAATCTCGTCGACGATCTCGAAGTGCCGGGCATCGGTACGTTCAAGGCGACGATGATCAATGCGGGCATTCCGACGATCTTTCTCAACGCGGACGCCATCGGCTACACGGGCACTGAGCTGCAGGATGCGATCAACAACGATCCGAAGGCGCTCGAGAAGTTCGAGACGATCCGTGCGCACGGCGCGTTGCGCATGGGGCTGATCAAACATCTCGACGAAGCCGCCAAGCGCCAGCACACGCCCAAGATCGCATTCGTTGCGCCGCCGAAGAACTACGTTGCATCGAGCGGCAAACACGTCGATGCGAAAGACATCGATCTACTGGTGCGCGCACTGTCGATGGGCAAGCTCCATCACGCCATGATGGGCACGGCCGCTGTCGCCATTGCGACGGCCGCGGCGATTCCCGGCACGCTCGTGAATCTCGCCGCCGGCGGCGGCGAGCGTCAGACCGTTCGATTCGGCCATCCTTCGGGCACGTTACGCGTCGGCGCGAAAGCCAAACAGATCGACGGCGATTGGGTCGTGACCAAAGCCGTCATGAGCCGCAGCGCGCGCGTGCTGATGGAGGGATGGGTGCGCGTGCCAGGCGACGTGCTCAGCGCATAAGTGCCTCGATAAAGCAACCTTCTGTCATCTGGCGTACCTGATCGAGGGTTACGCTTGGCGCAAGCTCGATCAGCTCGAACGGCGATTGGCGATCACGGCGTTGGAATACTGCATGAGTCGTGATCAGCATGTCGACGACATTGATACCCGTCACCGGTAGCGTGCAGCGCTTGCGGAACTTGGGAGTGCCGTGTTTGTCGACGTGCTCCATCAGAACGATGATTCGCGGCACGCCAGCAACAAGGTCCATCGCGCCTCCGGGACCTTTCACCATCTTGCTGGGGATCATCCAGTTCGCCAGATCGCCGTTCTCTGCGACTTCCATCGCTCCGAGAACGGATAAGTTGATGTGTCCGCCACGTACCATGGCAAAACTATCTGCGGACGATACATAGCTGGTCCGATCGAGTTCGGTGATCGTCTGCTTGCCTGCATTGATGATGTCCGGATCCACTTCGTCCTCGGTGGGAAACGGTCCGAGACCGAGGATGCCATTCTCGGAATGCAGGGTGACGTCGACATTCGGTGGGATGTAATTTCCGACGAGTGTCGGAATTCCAATTCCCAAGTTCACATAATAGCCGTCGCGCAGCTCGAGCGCCGCGCGCGCTGCCATCTGTTCACGTGTCCAAGTCATTACTCAGCCTTTTCGCGCGTCGTGCGACGTTCGATTCTCTTTTCGTTACTGGCTGCGAGAATGAGTCGGTCGACGAATATGCCGGATGTGTGGATCTGGTCGGGATCGAGTTCGCCAGGGCCGACGAGATGTTCTACTTCGGCGATCGTAATCTTTGCGCACGTGGCAGCCATTGGATTGAAGTTGCGCGCAGACTTCCTGTACACGAGGTTGCCGTACGGATCGCCTTTCCACGCCTTGACGATGCCAAGATCCGCGCGAAGCGCCGTTTCGAGCAAGTATGTCTCGCCCCCGAACTCCCGATGTTCCTTTCCCTCCGCGATGAGCGTGCCGACGCCCGTGCGGGTGTAGAACGCGGGTATGCCAGCGCCGCCAGCGCGCATTCGTTCGGCCAATGTTCCTTGCGGACAAAACTCCACTTCCAACTCTCCGCTGAGGTACTGACGCTCAAACTCCTTGTTTTCGCCGACGTAGGAGCTGATCATCTTCCTGATCTGCCGCGCGTGAAGCAGTCTGCCAAGGCCGAAGTCGTCGACACCGGCATTGTTGGAGATCACCGTCAGGTTCTTTGCGCCGAGCTCTTGGATCGCGCCGATCAGTGTTTCGGGGATCCCGCAGAGACCGAAGCCGCCGGCGACGATCGTGAGGCCGTCACGTAATACGTCTGCCAGGGCCGATCTTGCATCTGGATAGATCTTTTGGACCATCGATACTTTTCCCCAAGACGAGACGGCAGCTCAAGCCGCGCTCGCTGGAGCCGCCGCTTACTTGTGCATACGACGTGCGGGGCGGGAGAAACGGAAGTGCCGGATGTTCGGTTTGGTGGACGATTTCTTTTTCAGGCACGGGGGGCGGCCTGTCTGCCTGAGGGTAGACCGCGGCTTTTCCTCCCAACGCGATAAATTCTTGGGGAGCGTAAATCGAAAGGCCATCCAGCCTAGACGATTGAGGACGGAAGTTCGGCAACGTGAAGTTCGATGCTCCGCGCTCCTTGAAGGTTCGGTTAGCCCGGCAGAGAATCGAAGTTGACCTGAGCATAAATACTTGCGCGGAGACGCAGGTCATACACAAGTAATCGATTTGACGATCGATTCGTTGGGGGATGGAGATGCACGACAGCTCATGGGCTGTGCGACATGGCGGTGCGCGATCGACCAAAATTCGTAGATTGAAAGGGCAGCTGCTCCGATGGGCTCTATTCGGAGCCGTTGTCGTATTGCCCGCGATGACCGTTGCATCGCATGCGCCTGAGCAGGCTACCGAGCGGCGTTCGTTCTATATTCGCCCGCAGCCTCTTACGAGTGCGCTCATTCATTTCTCCAAGCAGTCCAATCGGCAGATCGTCGTTGCGTCGCGAATCGTCCCGCAGCGGACCACCCGGGGTGTACGCGGCTCGATGAGCATTGAGCGGGCGCTCGAGGAGCTTCTAGCCGGTTCGGGGCTAACGTTTTCGCTCGAGGGCGAGCGGACCGTTCGCATTGTCGAGGCAAAAGAACGAGAAAGCGAGGTTGCAGAACCTTTGCCCAGTCTTGCCTCGGAACGGTGGGTCCCGCCCGAATCGGTGCCGAGCACGTCAATGCTGCTCAGTGAGGTTCTGGTCACTGCGCGACGTATTCAGGAAAGCGCGCAGGACGTGCCGATCGTCGTGAACGTGTTCACGCCGGAGGTCATGGCGTCGCAAGACGTTCGGACGTTTACCGATCTTGAAAGGATGGTACCTGCCGTAAGTACGTGCTGCAGTCGTCATACCATCAGTGCGTTCACGTACATCAGAGGAGTCAACAACGCGATCGGCTATTTTGCAGAGGTGCCGACACCGCTGAACGGAACGGCACTGCACTTCGACATTGCCAATGTGCAGGTCTTGAAGGGGCCGCAAGGGACACTTTTCGGCATTGCAACGAACGGCGGTGCAATCCTGTACGAGCCGCGCAGGCCGTCCAATCGTTTGGAAGGGCATGCGGCAATTACGGCAGGTTCTCGAGATCGCGCCACCGTCGAGGCGGTACTAAATCTGCCGGTTTCGGATTCCCTGTCGATCCGTGTCGGAGGCGTTGTGCATCGAGCCGATGGCTACGTTCGCAACGTGACTGCCGGTACGTACATGGGCGATGAGAATTATTGGATTGGGAGGCTTGCGGTTTCCTACCGTCCATCGCCTTCGTTCACCAACATTTCCATTCTCAATGTGTATCGCTCGGATCGGGTCCCGGAGCCGCTAGGAATTCCTTACGGCGAGAATGCCGGAATAAATCCTGCAGGTTCGGTCGAGGCGGTATTCGGCGGTCCGGAGCTGGATGCATGGAAGGAACACCAATTGAGTCTAGGGCGCTACGCCATCGTGGGAACGTCCGTTGAGAACGGGCCGAGACAGAAAAACAATCAAATCAACTTCATCAATACGACGAGCTACGATATCTCGCCCACAATGCGTCTGCGGAACATCGTTGGCTTTGTGCAGGAGCGCACGATCAGTATTGGAGATACCGATTCGACGCCTTTCCGGATTTTTGAGACAAGCTTTCCGACGGAGTTTCCTGGGCCGACTCGGCAGTACAGCGAAGAGCTGCAGCTGCAAGGAACCGGTTTGGGCGGTTCGTTGACCTACGTCGTCGGAACGTTCAATCGAATTACCAAACAGGACGAGCCCGCGACGACTTATGCGTACTCGCTCGGGGTGCGTTCGGGAACGCGCTCGCGAGCCGAAGGTAGCACGTCGAGCGTGTTCGCAGAGGGTTCGTACTCTCTTTCAAACTGGCTGGAGGGTTTGCAGTTCACGGCCGGCTACCGGTTCACATACGATTCCCGGGAGGCAGCGCAGGTCCGCTTCGATGCCGAAGGCAACGAAATATTCAGATTCGATGCCGCCTATGCCTGGCAGCGCAGCAGCTACCGTTGGGGCGTTTCGTACGCACCGATTCCACAGGTCATGTTGTATTTCATGAATAGCAGGGGTTACTCCGCCGGTGGATTCAATTTGGTGGCACCGAGTAGCGCGCAGCGTTACGACCCGGAGACCCTCGATAACTACGAGCTCGGCATGAAAGCGGAGTGGCATCTCTTTGGTCGGCCGATCCGTACGAACGTGTCCGCCTACTACGGCGATTGGGATCGTATGCAGGCGCAGGTGACTTCTCGGTGCGAGACGCCTACCGGTATCGTGTTCTGCCAGCTCACGCGTAACGCGGCCACGGGTCTGATCTACGGCGTGGAGGGCGAGTTCACGTTCAAGCCGAAGAATTGGATGTCCATCTCCGGCAATGTTGCGTACATGCGCGGAAAGTATCGGGAGTTTTTCGGTTCGACGCCATCGGGCGAGTGCTGCGTGGACTTGAGTCATGCGCCTTTTTTGTATGTCCCAAGGTGGAAGTACTCGCTGATTGCGCGCGCTGACTTGCCGATCGATCCGGCATTTGGTCAGGTGGATCTTGCGGTGACATATAGCTACACGGACGACATCCACAGCATTTTCACGCTCGGTCCCCCTGCCCACTGGACGACGAGCCCTCCGATGGAGAATGTGAATCTGACTTTGAATTGGCGGGAAGTACTCGGCATCAGCGGTTTGGGGTTGGCAGCCATGGTAACCAACTTGACTCAGAACACGAACTTGCAAGGTCAGTGGGGCGTGTACGAGACGTTGGGTCAGTACGGTCGAGGCGTTGCGGTGCCGCGGTCCTGGGCGCTTCGTCTACGTTACGATTTTTGAGACGTGCGTGGTCCGAAATCGTTTCCACATTCTGTAGCGATACCGATGGGGAAGGGCAGGCGCTGTTGGGCTACGGTGTGAAGCGTCCCGCAAGGTTGATTAGCGCTCTGCTCATCGCTTCAACGTGAGACGTTGTCCGCTCGGTGCTCGATTGGTATGAAGTAGAATATTGAGGCGATCAATGAATCGCTGGCTGTTCACTTGTATCGGTCCGTTCGAAGCTTCTGAGCTTCTGTGATCCAAATTTCTGGAGACGACCGTCTCTAGATTTCCGATATCGAACCCTGAAGCGTCTAAGTAGCAGTCTAGCTGTTGCCACCAAAGAAGCGGCCGCGAGATGTCGTTCTTTGCAGGCACAAGGGCAAATCAGGGGGATCCTACATGCGAAGTTTCAGGCGTATTGTGTGCGCAACGCTCGCGACCTCCGTCGCAGCGGCACTTTACGGGGTAAGTCCAGTCCAGGCGCAGGACTCTAAGAACGAACAGGAATCGGCAACGTCGACCTTCGACGCGCTCGAGTCGGTCATCGTGACTGCGCGGCGTCGCGAGGAACGAGCGCAGGACGTGCCGATCGCTGTCAATGTCTATTCCGAAGAAGTCATTACGAAGCAGGACATTCGTAATTTCACGGATCTGGAACGAATGATGCCGGCGGTTAGCACATGTTGCTCGCGCGGCAGCGTGAGTTCGTTTACGTTCATTCGTGGTGTTAACAGCGCCGTCGGTTATTTTGCCGAGGTTCCAACTCTCTTGAACGGCAATGCGTTCTATTTCGACATCGGTAGCATTCAGGTGTTGAAAGGTCCACAGGGAACGCTTTTCGGTATCGCAACGAACGGCGGCGCCATTCTCAACGAACCGGCACGGCCGACGAATCGTCTTGAAGGTTATGTGTCCACGACGCTCGGTAACTTCGATAGAACAACCGTCGAAGGCGTTGTGAACGTTCCGATTTCGGACTCGTTTCGTTTACGTGCGGGTTATCAAAAGCACGCGTCGGAAGGCTACGTGTACGACGTGACGAACAAGCGTTGGCTCGGCAATGAGGACTACTATACCGCTCGCCTCTCGTTGGATTGGGATATCACCGAGCGTTTGAACAACTACATGGTCGTGAACTATCACAGCTCGGATAGAGTGCCGGAGCCTTTGGGCGTTCCGTACGGTCCGACCGCCGGCATCGATCCGAACGGATTGTTCAGACTGCTGCTGGGACCGGAGGAGGTGGATGCATGGATTGCGCAGCAGACGCAACTGGGTCGCTATGAGATAGTGGGAACATCGGTCGAGGGTGGACCGCGCTCGGTGCTCGAGCAGACGAACTTCGTCAACGTTACGACGTTCGATCTCACGGACAACTTGACGATCAAGAACATCATCGGTTTCGTTCAGACGCGGGGATTTTCGTGGACGGACACTGACGCATCTCCGTTCCGCGCTTTCGAGACGTCGTTCCCGACGGAGTATCCGGGGCCTTCGCGGCAGTACAGCGAGGAGCTGCAACTGCAGGGCAATGCCTTCGGCGGCAAGCTGACGTATGTGATCGGTTCGTTCAATCGCTGGACGAAGCAGGATGAGCCGGCGATCTCGTACTCATGGTCTCTGGGAACGCGCTCCGGAACGTTGTCCGAAACCGAGGGCGATACCAAGAGCGTGTTCGCTGAGGGCACGGTCGCACTCGATGGTCTGCTTGCAGGGCTCGAGTTCACGGCGGGATATCGATACACCTGGGATACACGAGAGGCAAAACAGGAGCGCTACAACGCCAACGGCGTGCTCGTATCAAGTTTTGCAGCGGAGGGCGAATGGGGGCGTGGCAGCTATCGCTGGGGTCTTCAGTACAAGCCGTCTTCCTCGACGATGTTCTATTTCACCAACAGCAAGGGCTATTCCGCAGGCGGATTCAATCTGACCGCACCGCCACAGGATCAGCGCTTCAATCCGGAAATCCTCGACAACTACGAAATCGGTGTGAAGTCGGAATGGGCGATCGGCGGATTCCTGGCGCGTACGAACTTGTCTGTCTACTACGGCGAGTGGGACGACATTCAGGCTCAGGTTACTTCCCGCTGTATCACCGCGACCGGCCCGGTGCTGTGCCAGCTAACTCGAAATGCGGCAACGGGCGAGATCAAGGGTTTCGAGGCGGAGTTTACGCTGATCCCGTGGGATGCACTGCAGATTTCAGGAAACGTCGGTTACATGGACGGAAAGTACACGAACTTCGTTGGGTTGGACCCAACGGGTACTTTCGAGCTCGATCTTTCCGATCGAAGGTTCCTGTATCTTCCCGAATGGAAGTACTCCTTGTCGGTGACGTATGGATTGCCGACCCCTGAGGCAATCGGTGCAGTCAGTCTTTCGGGTACTTACAGCTACACCTCGGAAATCAATACGATCTTTACTCTCGGGCCGCCGGAATACTTCAACACCAACCCGGCGATGAAGAATCTCAATGCCTCACTGCGCTGGGATTCGATGTTCGGAAACTCCAATCTTAGTTCTGTTCTGATGGTTACCAACGTACTTCAGAACGAAGTGCTGCACGGACAATGGGGCGGCTACGAGACTGTCGGTCAATACGGCAGAGCAGTTGCCGTGCCTAGACAGTGGTCGGTGATGTTGCGCTATAACTTTTGATTGACGACGCGTGCGAATTGGCTCCGGAGACGTAGACGTCTCCGGAGTTTTTTATTGACGTGAGAAAGGGGATTCGCAGAAGGATTCTACAAGCGTCGGATTTCCGGTTTCGCGTTGCCTTCCGTCTTAGATGCAGCACATGGAAAAAAGCATCGAAAAGTCGGACGTGTCAATAACCATCATTCGTATCAATCGGAAACGTTCGCTCGGGGGATCTATGGATGATTGGTTCGGAAAAGCTGCGGCGGCAGGCCTACTGGTGGCGGTGTCGGCGAATTGTCTCGCGCAATCGTCGGAAGCATCATCAGCGCAGGAAACCAGTGCTTTTGGAACGCTCGAGAGCGTGACGGTTACCGCGCGTCGGCGCGAAGAAAGCGCGCAGGATGTGCCCATCACGGTCAATGTATTCACACCGGAAGTCATCGAAGAGCAGGACATCCGGACGTTCACCGATCTCGAACGGATGATGCCGTCGGTAAGCACGTGCTGCGCGCGAGGAAATGTAAGCGCCTTTACGTACATTCGCGGAGTCAATAGTGCCGTGGGGTATTTCGGCGAAGTGCCGACGCCACTGAACGGAAACGCAATGTTTTTCGATCTCGGCAGCGTTCAAGTGCTGAAAGGACCGCAGGGCACGCTGTTCGGAATCGCGACGAATGGCGGAGCGATCCTCTACGAACCGATGCGCCCTAGAGCGGCCTTGGAGGGATCCGGATCCTTTACTCTCGGATCGAACGGTCGCACGACATTCGAGGCAATTCTCAATCTTCCTGTATCTGAGAACTTCCGGTTTCGGATGGGTGCCATCAAGCAACACATGGATGGCTACATCAAGGACCTTTCCACCGGTCAATGGCTGGGCGAAGAAGACTATTGGACGGCGCGAATTTCGGCAGATTGGCAGATCACAGGAAAAGTGCGGAACTACTCGATGCTAAATTGGCATCGATCGGACCGCGTGCCGGAGCCGTCTCTCGGATTGCCTTACGGTCCGAATGCCGGCGTCCAACCGGGCGGGCTCGTGGAGACCGTATTCGGCGGACCGGAGTTCGATGCGTGGATCGAACAGCAATCGCAGCTCGGGCGATACGAAATTGTCGGTATGTCCGTGCCGGGAGGAACGTGGTCGAAGTCGGAGCAGATTAACTTCGTCAACAATACGACCTTCGATCTTTCGGAAGACGTGCAGCTCAAGGCAATTTTTGGGTTCGTACAGAACGAAAGCTCGGGCGTCAACGATACCGATGCAACGCCATTTCCGATTTTGGAGACGAGCTTGCCCACCGGCTTCAATGGTCCGACACGGCAGTACAGCGTTGAGCTTCAGTGGCAAGGCGAGGCGTTCGACGATGCCCTCACGTACGTGATCGGTACATTTAATCGCTGGCAAAAGCAGGATGAGCCAGCGGTCGTTTACTCCTATACGTTGGGTACGCGTGCCGGAACGTTGTCGTATGCGGAAGGCGAAACGAATAGCTTCTTTGCGGAAGGCACGTTGCGATTGGATCGCCTTCTGCCAGGGCTGGCATTTACAGCCGGTTATCGTCACACCTGGGACAAGCGCGAAGCCGGGCAGGCTCGCTACACGGCAGACGGTACTTTGGCTTCGGTCTTCACAGCAGAAGGAGAGTGGTCCGAGGGAAGCTATCGGTGGGGAATCACTTACGACGTGACGCAGGGGGGGACGATGCTGTATTTCACCAACAGCAAAGGCTACACGGCCGGCGGTTTCAATCTGACCTCACCGCCAGAGTTCCGAAAGTACGATCCGGAGAGCCTCGACAACTACGAGGTCGGTATCAAGTCGGAATGGTCGATCGGAAGCTTGCAGGCGCGTACCAACCTATCGGTGTACTACGGCAAATGGGAGGACATGCAGTCTCAGGTGACCTCCAGGTGTCAGACGGCAACGGGTGTCGTCGGATGCCAGCTCACGCGAAACGCGGCAACCGGAGAAATCGAAGGTGCAGAGCTGGAGTTCACGATCATTCCCAGCGATTCGCTGACGATTTCTGGCGCAGGAAGCTACATGCGAGGCGGATACACGGAATTCTTCGGTCTCGATCATTTGCTGAACTGCTGCTTGGATCTGAGCTATACGGACTTTCTGTACATCCCGGAATGGAAGTACTCGCTCAGCATTAATTATCGGCTTCCTATTGCCGAGAATGCCGGCCGAATGAATCTCTCCGTCGACTTAAGCTGGGTCGACAAGATCAATACGTTGTTCACGACGGGGCGGCGTGATTTCTATAACACGAATCCTGGATTCGAAAACATCAATGCATCGCTCAATTGGCGCGACGTGCTGGGAACGCGCGGTTTGGATGCGTCCCTGTTCGGAACGAATCTGACGCAGAATGAAACGCTTCATGGGCAACTCGGTACTTACGAAACCCTGGGCTTCTACGGTCGAAATGTCGCGCTGCCGCGTATGTGGGGTGTGCGGATGAAGTACAGCTTCTAGCGCACACCGTGTTTTCGTGTAGAGCTCGAGGGGCACGTGCGCGGCTGAAAGGGACAACTTCTCGAGCTCGGCGCGCGCTGACCGGAGTATTCGCGATCGATTAGTCGTTTGAGGCGAAAGATCGCGACCAGAAGACATTCAGCAGCGAGTACACAGATGAGGAGCTCAATTTCCGAAGCGCAAAGCGCACGCACGCTGCGCGCGTGGCTCTTGGCGTTATGTGTTGTGATTTACGTTGTCGGCATGGGCGTTCTTATTGCGCAAGCATCCGAGGCGGCAATACGTCCTCTCGTCGAAGTTCGTTACGGCATCTTCGCATTCGGAGGCGTTGTGGTTTCCTGTGTTGTGGCAATGGTGCTATTCGCGCGGCGAGTTCCGGTAGCGTCGGAAGGAGAGAAGCGATGAACCGTCGCTCGTTCGGGACGCTCTTGTGCACCGGTATTGCGACTCATGTCGGATCGGTGGCGCGCGCCGATGATGGTGGGATCACGAGTGGAGGGCCGATCGCGCTAACGATGTTCGGTCTCATCGTTGCGATGACGATCGTCGTCACTTTGTGGGCAGCGAAGCGTGTCAGCTCGGCCCACGATCTGTATGCTGCAGGCGGCCGAATTACAGGCATGCAGAACGGGCTCGCGATCTGCGGAGACTTCATGTCGGCGAGCACCTTTCTCGGTGTGATCGGACTGGCGTTCGTAGGTAACGGAGAATCGGTCATCTATGTCGCAAGCCCCATCCTGGGGTTGGCGTTCCTGTTGCTCTACATAGCTGAGCCGTTGCGTAACCTGGGGCGTTACACGATCGTTCAGGTTATGACTCTGCGCTTCGAGGGGCGTGCCATCCGGGCATTTTGTGCGTTCGCCGTGTTGACCGTGACGCTGTTTTACTTGATTGCGCAGATGGTGGGCGCCGGAACGTTGCTCCAGGTGCTGATCGGTGTGCCTTACTCGGTAGCCGTTGTGGTCGTGGCCGCTTTGATGATGCTGTACGTCTTACTCGGCGGCATGTTGGCGACGACCTGGGTTCAGATTCTCAAAGCGGTGCTCCTCGTCGGATGCGTTGCATTGCTGACGGTGATGGCTTTGGCGCGTGTCGATTTCGATCCCGCGTCGCTCTATCGAATCGCTGGAGATCAATTGTTGCGTGTCTTCGGCGATAACGACGCCAAGACGGCATTGACGTCGCCGTTTTCCGCATTGTCGCTTGGCTTAGCGATGTCGTTCGGAATGGCAGGGCTGCCGCACGTGTTGATCCGCTTCTTCACAGTGCCGAATGCGCTCGAAGCGCGGCGATCGGTGCTGGTCGCGACGTACATCATCGCGGCGGTGTTTTTCTGCATCGTCTTTGTTCTGGCGTATGCATCGATTGCGTTCGTTTACGGGCAGCCGCAGTTTTTTGATACGGATGGTCAGTTGGCGGGCGGTTCGAATATGGCGGTCATACACCTGGCTCGCGTATTAGGGGGTGAGCCGTTATTCGGTGTCGTCGCTGCAGTGACGTTTGCGACCATCTTGGCAGTCGTGGCGGGACTCACCATGGCAGGGGCTGGCGCGCTAGCAAATGACCTGTACGTGCAGGTTTGGCGGCGCGGTGAGGTGTCGGAGACGGGACAGGTCAACGCTTTTCGAGTGGGAACGATCGTGATCACGGCGCTTGCCATCCTGTTCGGGATCGCTTTCGAAGGCCAGAGCATTGCGTACATGGTCAGTTTGGCCTTTACGGTGGCTGTGAGCGCGAATTTTCCTGTGTTGATTCTTGCCATTTATTGGCGGGGACTGACGCGTCGAGGCGCGCTTGCCGGAGGGGCGGCCGGACTGCTGAGCTCGGTCGCATTGATCGTTGCAGGACCGCCGATTTGGGTCGGCATTCTCGGATACGCGAAGCCGCTCTTTCCGTATGCCTATCCAGCACTTGCGTCGATGCCGCTCGCGTTTTTCACGTGTTGGCTGGTTTCCAGATTGGATCCGCAATACGGCGCAAGCGAGGCGGGCCGACTGTTCGACGAAATCCGTCGGCAGGCGAGCCGAGGAGTGGCGGTGGCTTCAGGGGCGATAGTGCATTGAGCCGCCGATTGCCGTTTTCGACCAATGATCCGTCTAGTCTACGGTGGGCGAGTTTTCAATGTCGCCTGGGAATTACGACTGACCTCGAAGGAGTGGTCGCCTCTCACTGGCGTTTCAGCCATGAACAAAGCATTCGCGATGCTGGCAGCTTTTGGTGCGATCGGTGGCGTCGGCTTCATTCCCGCACACGCGGGTGAGCCCGCACTCGGAACGCTCAACATGGATACGCCCGCGCTCAGCCTTGCGGAGGCGAGAGCGTTGAAAAATCCGATCCCGAGCACCGCCGACTCGGTGAAGCTGGGGCGAACCCTGTATATGACCAGTGGTTGCACGGCCTGTCACGGGACCGATGGCAAGGCGCTGATCGAGGTAGTGGCGAACGCGACCGATTTGACGAATCCCTCGGTCTACAAGAACGGCACCAAAGAAGGCGAAATTTTCCGAAGTATTCGCGATGGTGCAGGTGTGGCAATGCCGCCTTTCAAAGCGCAGATATCCACGGAGGAGGAGATTTGGCATTTGGTGAATTACGTGCGCAGCCTTTGGCCGGCGGATTACAAACCGCCGACAGCCGGAGAAGATTGAGAGCAAGCCGATACGAGCACGTCATCGTTACAAACATTTTGTGGGGGGGGATCGCATGCTTGAACATGACAAGACCATTGACAATACGGAAGAGCTTTCCGAAGGCGAAGCGTCTCCCTCGACTTTGACGAGTCGCCGGCAGTTCTTGAAGGGTGCGGCACCGGCTGCGGCAGTAATGGCCGCGGCTTCGGCGTTGAAGCCGAGCTCGCTGATTGCGGACACGGTTCAAATACCTTCGATTCGCGTGCCAAAGGAAATTCCGGCCGCGCTCGCCGAGCAGCCGGTGGAGGGCAAATTCGAAGGTAACGGCATGATGGGAGCCGAGATCTTCGCTCAGCTGTGCAAGCAAGAAGGGCTGGCTGCGATGTTTTGCTGCCCTGGAAATTACACCGTAACGCATGCGATTGCGGCGGCCGGAATTCCCAGCTATGGCGGG
>JGI25327J35509_1002125_pt1 | contig 14215 bp, 7 predicted proteins | sample HigsolmetaAR202D_FD_35509 | JGI IMG/M metagenome (IMG submission 35509)
GATCCGCGGCGTTACTGGGACTTCCGCAGCCCCGGGCATGGCGATATCGACTTCGAGCGGATCATCGTCGCGCTCAACGACATCAACTACCAGGGTCCGCTGAGCGTCGAGTGGGAAGACTCGCGCATGGACCGCGAGCACGGCGCCACTGAGGCGGCTGCGTTCGTGAAGAAGATCGACTTCAAGCCGAGCGCGATCGCGTTCGATGCGCAGTTCGATCGGTAGTGCGGGATTGAACCGCAGATCGACGCGAATCGACGCAGATGGCTGATCGGCGAGTCAGGCATCTGAAGCGAAAGACGGGCGTTTCGCATACGTGCGAGACGCCCTTTTTTCTGGCAGGCAGCAGGCAGCAGGGATCAGTCTGCGGTCTGCAGTCGGCAGTCTGCAGTGGGGGTTGGCAGTTGGCAGGGGTGGGATGACAAGGTGAATCAGCGGCTGCGCGTAGGGCACGCTATTGCGTGCCGGAATCGCGCTATTGCGTGCCGGAATCGCTCTCGCGCGACGTGCGGCAGGCCGCGGTGGAAGTTGGCAATGGATGTCGCGCTTCAAGTTGCGGCGAGTGACAAGTGACCAACAACCAGTGACAACCCACAATCAGATGATCCGATCCACCATCTCACGCTGATGGTTGAAGCGTTCGAAGTTGTCGAGGAAATGCCGGACGAGGGCTTCGTGTTCACCGCGGAATCCGCCGGCTGTGTGGGGGGTGATGACGCAGTTGGGATGCCGCCACAGCGGATGATCCGTCGGCAGCGGTTCGGGCGAAGTAACGTCGAGCAGGGCGGCTGAGATGCGGCCGTCGTCGAGGGCGGCGAGCAGGGCGTCCTGATCGACGGTCGAACCCCGGCCGATGTTGATGAACACCACGCCGCGTTTGAAGCGGCTGATTCGCTCGGCGTTGAAGTAGTTCCGCGTTGAGGCGTTATCCGGCAGGATATTGATGATCAGGTCGGCTTGCGGCAGGAGGGCGTCGGACTCCGGCGGCGTGACCATGTTCAGCGGCTCGTTCTTCACGGGTGTACGGCGGACGCCGACGATGTCCAGCCACAGGGGAGCCAGCAGCTCCATCAGCCGGGCGGCGATGGCGCCAAAGCCGAAGATCAGTGTCCGCTGGCCGCCCAGAAGAACCGAGCTTTCCCGAAGGGGTTCGGTCGGCCAGGCGCGATCGGTCTGTTGACTGCGGAACGCCTGCGGCAGCCGGCGCGCCATGGCGTAGACGAACGCAGCCGCGTGTTGCGCGCACGGCTCGGCGTAGACGGTGGAGCTGTTGGTCAGGATCAGATTTCGCCGGGTAGCGGCCGTGCGGAACTCCTCGGTGTCGTAACGCGTGTAGCCGGCGCTGGTCAGGTGGATCCACCGGAGCCGCTCGGAGGCGAGGGCGGCTTGGGGATCGGGCTGGCCGAAGATGATTTCGGCCAGCGACATCNGCGGATCGGGCTCAGTGGCGACGAGGTTGGAACGCGCGGCTTTCTCGGGGATGATCAACTGGTGTGGGGCGATGCCCTCACGCAGGAGGGCCTCAGCCTGGGGGTCGAAACGGGTGTTACACCAGATCGTCAGCTTGGAGTCGGTCATGGCGCGTCTATTGTAGGGCCGGCTGTCGCCGCAGGGTACTGTCGAGCCTAGACTTGGGAGCATGTGGTTCGAACCGCCATCCCGCAAGCCGGACTGGACGCCGGCGATCGAGCACCTGCGTCGTGACCGCCGCCTTCGGCCGATCATCGATCGCGTGGGCGCGTGTACGCTCCATCCCCGGCGCGACTACTTCGTCGTGCTCTGCCAGTCAATCTTCACGCAGCAGATCTCGACGAAGGTGGCGGCTGTGCTGTTCTCGCGATTTCGCGATGCCTTTCCCAACCGTCGGCCGACGCCGGCTCGTGTGGCGGAGTTTCTCGCGGGCGATCCGGATCGCGTGCGGGCGTGTGGGCTGTCGCGACAGAAGGCGGGGTATCTGGCGGATCTGGCACGGCATTTTCAGGAGGGGCTGATCCCGACACGGCGGTTCTCCCGCATGAGCGACGAGGAGATCATTGCCGCGCTGACGCAGGTCAAAGGCGTCGGCCGATGGACGGCTGAGATGTTCCTGATCTTCGTCCTGAACCGCCCGGACGTGCTGCCGGTTGATGACCTGGGCCTGCGCGTCGGCGCAGCCAAGGTGCTCGGTTTGTCACAACGCCCGACACCCAAAGAAGTTACCGCCGCCGCAGAACCCTGGCGCCCCTGGCGAACCATCGCCACTTGGTACATCTGGCGGGGGACGTAGTGGATTCCCTATTTATCTACAGGAAATGGGAAAAATATTCCGTCCGAGCCATTGAATGCAACCGAGGGATTATCTATTATCCACCATTTCAACAGGAATCGCCGGAGATCATTGATGGCCGCCCTTACGTGGAAAGACGTACTTAAAGACCGCATGCCGCCCGATTGGGCTGCGGAGATCGACCAGTTCGAAGCCCAGCTCATCCTGCGAAAGCAGGGCAAAGTCGAGGAAAAGCTCTTTGCCGAGACGCGCCTCCGCCGCGGCGCCTATGGCCAGCGCTATGACAACGGCAAGCGCCATGACGGCATCAAGACGCAGGAGCTGCCGTATCCCTCGGGCGAACTGACCAAGGGCCCCGAGACGCTCTGGGACGCCCCGGGCATGCAGCGGATCAAGGTGCCGTACGGCGGGCTGAATCCCGAGCAGCTTCGCGTCGTCGCCGAGCTGGCAGAGGAGTACTCCGATGGCATCGCCCACGTGACGACGCGTCAGGACTTCCAGCTCCACTTCATCCACATTGACGATACGCCCGACATCATGCGCCGCCTGGCGGCTGTCGGGATCACAACGCGCGAAGCCTGCGGCAACAGCGTCCGCAACGTCACTGCCTGCCCGTTCGCTGGCGTCTGCCACACCGAGGCCTTCGACGTCACGCCCTACGCCAAGGCGATGATGCGCTTCATGCTCGGCCATCGCGACACGATGGACTTCGGGCGCAAGTTCAAGATCGCCTTCTCCGGCTGCCGCCATGAAGCCTGCGGNCTGCTGAACATTCACGACCTCGGCCTGCTTGCCGTCACGCGCAAGGACGACAGCGGCAAGGAGATCCGCGGATTCGAAATCTACGTCGGCGGCGGCCTGGGGGCTGTGCCTCACTCAGCCAAGCTGCTGTACGAGTTCGCGCCCGAAAGCAAGCTTCTGCCGATCGCGCAGTCCATCGCACGCGTCTTCGGCCGCCTGGGCGAGAAGAAGCAGCGCAACAAGGCCCGCCTCAAGTTCCTGATCAAGAAGCTCGGCATGGACGAGTTCAAGCGCCTCGTCGAGGAGGAGCGCAAGACTCTGCCGTTCGACGAGCGCTGGAACAGCTATCTGACCGAGCTGGAAAACTACCGCGAAGGCCCCGGCACGGATGGCTCGTTCCTCAACGGCCAGCCGCAGTCCGAGGACTTCCAGCTCTGGTATCAGACCAACGTCTATCCCCAGCGGCAGAAGGGCTACGTCGTCGCGACGATCACGCTCCCGCTGGGCGATATCACAGCCAATCAGCTTCGTGCGCTGGCTGACATCGCCGAAAAGTATGCCGGCGGCAATGCCCGCACGACCGTCGAGCAGAACATCGTGCTCCGCTGGGTCTCCGAAGCCGACCTGCCCGCGCTCTACGAAGATCTCAAGCGGATCGGCCTGGGGCAGAGCGGCGCCGGCACGATCGTCGACGTCGTCGCCTGCCCGGGCACGGATACGTGCAAGCTGGGCATCGCTTCGTCGCGCGGCTTGGCGGGCGAACTGCGCGAGCGGCTGCTGCATCAGCAGTTGACGCTCGATCAGGCCATCAAGAACCTGCGGATCAAGATCAGCGGCTGCTTCAACTCCTGCGGCCAGCATCACGTCGCCGACATCGGCTTCTACGGCAACAGCCGCAACATCAACGGCTTCACCGTGCCGCACTTCCAAGTCGTCCTGGGCGGCAAGTGGCGCGACAACGGCGGGTCGTACGGCCTGGCCATCGGGTCGGTGCCGAGCAAGCGCATCCCCGACCTCGTCGCGACGCTCACGAAGCGCTACGTCGCCGAACGAAATGGCGATGAGACGTTCCAGGACTACTGCACGCGCCTGGGCAAGAAGACCCTGAAGGAAATCGTCGACCAGTTCATCGCCGTGCCCCCGCACGCCGAAGCCCCCGAGTTCTACACCGACTGGGGCGACCCGCGCCTGTTCAGCATCGGCGACATGGGCATGGGTGAGTGCGCCGGTGAGATCGTCGACGTCAGCAACTTCGGCTTTGCCGAAGCCGAGAGCAACGCCTTCGAGGCGCACCTCGCTCACGAAGCCAAGGACTACGTCAAAGCCGACGATCTGGCGTATCGTGCGATGCTCAAGGCCGCTGAGACGCTCGTTCGTCTGGAGAACCGCGACGTCGCCCCGACGCCGGATGCGATTGTCGAAGAGTTCCGCGTGCGTTTCATGGACACGACGCGCTTCTACGACAAGTTCCATCGTGACCAGTTCGGCAATTACCTGCTGAACCGTCACGCCAACGGCCCCGTGCCGGCCAATGACGAAGCCGTTCACCAGTTGATCGAAGAAGCCCAACTGTTCATCGACGCCGCTCACGCCTGCCGTATGCGAATGCAGCAGGAAGCGCCGACGCAGTTGACAATCTCAGCAAAGTCTTAATGGATCACCGCAGAGACGCGGAGAACGCAGAGAAAAGACAGCGCAGAGGCCGCCCCGGGTGGCACGGGCTGCCAGCCCGCGATTCCGGAGGGCACGTCAGTCGAAATGCCGCTACGGATTTCCTCTGCGATCTTTGCGTCTCTGCGGTGAGTCAATCCTGAAGGTAGACCAGACATGCCAGATCTTGCCGCCCTTGAAACGCACAAGCTTGCCGTGAAGATCCCGGTCCAGGCCGGGCAGGACATCCCGCTCGATGAGTTCGTGCCTGTGTTCCATGCGTGGATCCAGCAGCAGGACGTCGCCGATCACCTGCTGATCGACGTCGCCAACTACAAGCACGTCGTCGACGGGCCGGGTGTCGTCCTGGTCACGCACCAGGCCAACATCCACATTGACGACACCGACGGCCAGCGCGGGCTGCTGTACATCCGCAAGCAGCCGCTGGCGGGTGGGTTCCCCAAGCGCGTGGGGCAGATCATCGGCTATGCGCTGGGCCTGGCCCATCGGCTGGAGAACGAGCAGGTCTTCGCCGGGCGGCTGAAGTTCGACCCCTCGCGGCTCATCTTCCGCATCAACGACCGCCTGCACGTGCGGAACACGGCTGAGGCGTTCGAGCAGCTTCAGCCGATCCTGAAAGACGCCCTCGGCGGCGCTCTGGCGTCCCGGGAGATCAAGCTCACGCAGACGCAACCCNATCCCGAGCGACTCTTCGAGGTCGTCGCTCAGCGGTGACGCGGGGCGGCCAAGGTAAAGAGCGGCAGTCGTTCCTGTAGGGGCACATGGCAATGTGCCCCTTTTCGCTGCGCCCCACAGGTCAGAGGGCGTATTGCCATCCACCCCTGCGCCGCAAAGCCCCCGCATGGCATCCCCACCGTCGCTTTACCTGCAACACTCCCCTGGACCGCGCGGTACAATCTAAGGACGTCAGCGACCCCATAGCCCATGACCCAGATCCACCATCCCGCCTACCTCCTGATCGAGGACCAGCTCGACGCGATCGGGCAGAAGTATCGCGTTGTGTGTCTGGTGCGTGGGGCGATGCTGTTCCTGGGTGTCGGGCTGCTGGTTTCGCTGGCGGCGGCGCTGGTGGCGCATCTGGCGGGGGAAGGTTGGGGCAGCCGGCTGGTGCTGACGGCGTGGATCGCCTGGACCCTCGCCTCGTTGGGCCTGTGGATCGTCCGGCCGCTTCTGATCCGGCCCGAGCCGGTGCAGGTCGCCCGGCTGGTCGAGCAGCGGATCGAGGGCCTGCACAACGGCTTGACCAACTCCGTCCTGCTGGCGCGGGCAACCGACCTGCGCGATTCGCCCTTCCTGCCGCACATCTTTGATGAGGTCCTGACGCAGACACGCAGCAAGTCGCTCGATCAGGCGGTGCGCTTCGCGGATCTCAAGCCTCTGGGCATGCGGCTGGGGGCAGCCGTCGGGCTCGCGATCGTGATCGCGGTGCTCTTCCCCGCTCCGTTCGCCCACGGCTGGCGGCAGATGTTTTCTCCCGGCGGGTTCGTCCCGCAGCAGGGGGAGATGGTGATCGAATCGGTCTTGCCCGGCGATGTGACACTCGTCGCCGGCCAGCCGCTGGAAATCAGCATCATCGCCTACGGCCCGCACACGCCCGAGGCGGTGCTGATCTTCGACACCAGCCGCGACAATGCGGTGCTCGCGCCCACGCCGCACACTGCCGACCGCCTGCTGTACACCTATCGCGCCGATTTCATCGACCAGTCGCTGCGCTATCGCGTGGAGGTCGGCTCGTCGCAGTCGCCGTGGTACAGGGTCACGGTTGTGCCCGATGTGAAGCTGCGCGAACTGACGCTGGACGTCACGCCGCCTGCTTACACGGGCATCGCCCGCGCTGTGACGCGCCTCACGCCCGATCAACTCACCGCCGCGCCGCTGGCTGTCCCCCAGGGCAGCCGCATCGACGCCACCTTCAGCATCGACGTGCCCATGGGCGGGGCGCTGCTGCAACTGGGCGATGCCTCGCCCCAGGCGATGCGCGCAACGACGGGCGGCGAGGTCTTCACGGCATCGTTCGATGTCCTCAGCAGCACGACCTTCCAGGCGCTGCTGACCAGCCCGTCGGGGCAGATCACGTCGGCTTTGCCCCAGCCGCCGCTGCCCATCAATGCGATCATCGACGCGCCGCCGACAATCGAGCTCCGCTGGCCGACCGCCAATACGACCGTTGCCCCCGATGCCGAGATCAAGCTCGCCGCCATCCTCAAGGACGACTACGCCCTCACGTCAGCCCGCGTGCTGATGTCCACCAGCGCCGACGCGCCGCTGACGGTCGTGCATCAGCAGCCGGCAAGCGAGAAGCTGCAGACGCTCGAGCATGTGCTGGATGTCCCGGCGGATGTCCGAGCGCATGGCCGGTCGATCAGCATCCAGATCGAAGCCGTCGACAACCGCGCGCTGACGGCGCAGCTCGGCGCCGATGGCGGCCCGCAGACGACGCGCTCCGGCGTTATCGAGATCAAGTTCAGCGATCCCCAGCAGATCGCGCAGGAGATGGCGGAGCGGCAGGACCGCCTGCGGGCGCGGCTGATGGAGATGCTCAAGCGACAGCAGGATCTGCTGTCGCAGTCGATCGCCTTCCAGCCGATGCGTCTCGACGCGATGGCGAAGATCCTCTCCGGCCAGGTCGAGCTTCGTCGTCTGATGATCGATACAGCCGAGACGTCGGACTTCGATCAGCGAATGGAGATCATCCGCAAGACGCTGCTGGTCCTGGCGACCGGCCCGGCGAAAGACGCCATCGAGCTGGCTGCCGCCGTCGGCAATGAGCTGGTCGAAGCCGAGCGCCTGTCGCTCAACACGCAGCTTCAGGGCCAGCAGCGGCGGATCATCAGCACGNTGGAAAGCCTCATCGCACTGCTGGAAACGATGCCCGAAGGCACATTGGCTCAGGCGTCGCGTCCCGGCGGCGACCTGCCGACGCAGGCGGACGTGCTTAAGAAGCTCAACGAGGATCTCAAGCAGTTCATGGCTGAGCAGCAGCGGATCCTCGATCAGACGGCTGCGCTGGCCAAGAAGCCCGTCGATGACTGGGATGACACCGATCGGAAGCTGCTGGAGGATCTCCTGCAGGCGCAGGAGAAGCTCGATGCCTTCATGCAGCAGAAGGTCAACGATTTCTCCAAGCTGGCTGAGCAGGACATGGCCAATTCATCGCTGCTGCGCGAGCTGATGGAGGTGTACAGCGAAGTCACAATGGCTAAAGATGCGCTTAACAAGCAGGCCATCGAGCTGGCGGTGTCGCTGGAGGAATCGGGGCTGGAGCTGGCAGAGGAGATCACATCGAACCTTGAGAAATGGCTGATGGAGGAACCCGATCGGATCAAGTGGACGATGGAGGATCCGATCGCGCCCCTGGACGTGCCCATGCCTGAGCTGCCGACCGAGCTCGAGGACATGATCGGCGAGCTGATGGAGCAGCAGGAGGATCTGTTCGAGGAGATCGAAGACACCAACGCCAACTGGACCGATGCCCTCGACAAAGGCGCCGGCTGGGATGCGGTCGACGGGCCGATCGCCAACATGACCGCCAAAGGCGTTACCGGCAATCAGTTGCCCAACGACAACGAAATGGGCGGGCGATCCGGTGAAGGCCGTTCCGGCAAGAGCCAGGGCGAGTTCGTCGAGGAGACAGCCTCGGGCAAGGGTGGGCGCAACACGCCGACGCGCCTCGATCCGACAGCCTTCCAGCAGGGGCAGATCAAGGACACCAGCACCGACCCCGTCGGCGGCGCCACCGGCGGCGGCAAGATCTCCGGCCAGGGCGGCGAGGGCCTCGAAGGCCCCGTGCCCAACCAGCGGGATCTGGACCTGCAGCGCCTCGCCCAGAAGCAGGCCCAGATCCGCAACACCGCCGAGCGGATCAATCTCCAGTTCCGCCTCGGCCGGTACGACAACTTCAAGCTGCTGGAATCGATCGCCATCATGCGGCGCATCGAGTCCGACCTGCAAGCCAACCGCTACCAGACGGCCCTGCGCCGCCGCGATATCCTGCTGGAGAAGATGGACACCTCCCGCCTGCTGGCTGAGGGCCAGATCCACGTCCAGCAGGACACGACCCCGACACCGTCATCGCGCCTCGAGGAACAAATCCACGACACAATGCGCGGCGACCTCCCGCCGGCATGGGAAGGGGCGCTGAAGACGTACTATGAGAAACTGGGGAGAGAGTGAGTCGCGTGGGGGAAGTCCCAAGCTCCAAACCCCAAAGTTCCAAGGATGCTTCAAAGTCCAAACTTCAAGTTCCAAGGCACTTCTCTAAGAGGTGCCTTTTTCGTGGCCATTCTTGCTTGGAGCTTCGTTGGCACTTGTAGATTCGCACTTGGAGATTCCACTTCTTTACATCCCGAACCGTTCCTTCCACCGTTTCAGTTGTTCCTCGAAGGGTGTTCCGCCGGCGGCGCCGGCGCTTTGGTAGCGCTTGACGACGTTCCTGGCGCCCAGGCAGGAGTAGATGTCGTTGTCGACGCGGATGTCGCTTTTTGTGGCGATCACTTCATTGAACTGATCGACTGTCAGTTGCGAGAGGGCATGTTTGCCCTCCTTTTCGCAGCGGGCGACCAGCGTGCCGACGATGTGGTGGGCGGTGCGGAAGGGGATGCCCCTGGTCACGAGATACTCAGCCAGCGAGGTGGCATCGAGGAACCCGCGGTCAAGTGTCGGTTCAATGTTTTCGCGGATGTATTCGGCGCTGTTGACGATCGCAGCCGCCATGGTGAGGCATTCGCGGATCGTGTCATACGCGCGGAAGATGATGCGCTTGTCCTCCTGCAGGTCGCGGTTATAGCCGATTGGCAGGCCCTTGAGGATCGTCATCAGGGCAAACAGATCGCCATACACATTGCCGCAGCGCCCGCGGATCAGCTCGAGCATGTCGGGGTTCTTCTTCTGCGGCATCATCGACGAGCTGGTGGTGTAGCGGTCGGCGATGCGGATGAAGGAGAACTCGGTCGACATGTAGATGATCCACTGCTCAGCCCAGCGCGACAGGTGCTGGCCGATCATGGCCATTGTGTAGACGAAGTCCGCGGCATGATCGCGTGTGGCGGTGCATTCGATGCTGTTTTCATCCGCAACGGTCCGCGCTTCGGATAGCTGCAGCGCCGTGAACCGGCGATCGATGGGCAGGGATGTTCCGGCGATCGCGCCGCTGCCCAGGGGATTGAAGCGGTGGAGCTGTTGCGCCACGAACTCAAGCCGGGCTTCGTCGCGCAGGAACATGGTCGCCCATGCGAGTGCCTCGGCGCCGGCGGAGACGGGCTGAGCGCGCTGAAGGTGCGTGTAGGACGGAATCACGATGTCGGCCGATCGTTCAGCCAGAAGGACAAAGGCCTTCTGAAGATCGCGAATCGCGGCGTGGAGCTGATGGCTGCTGTCCGTCATCCACAGGCACAGATCCATTGCCACCTGATCGTTGCGGCTTCGGCCGGTGTGCAGGCGTCGGCCGGGTTCGCCGATGCGCTCGGTCAGAGCGCTTTCGATGCACATGTGGATGTCTTCCAGCTCCTGCTTGAAGCCTGGCCAGTTGGGGCCGTTGCGGTCGATCTCGGCTTCGATTGCCTTGAGGCCCTTTTCGATCGCGTCCCGATCTTCCGGCGTGATCAGGCCGACCTTCGCGAGCATCGTCGCGTGGGCGATGCTGCCGGCGATGTCGTGCTTGTAGAGCCGCCAGTCGTAACTGATGGACTCGACGAACTTCTGCGCGATCGCGTCGGTGGCTTCGGAAATGCGGGCTTGCCAGGATTTTGTGGATTCGGACATGCCGGGCATTCTATGGGAGGCGGGGGCAACCGTCAGCAGGGGCGGAGGGGGATCGCGAAGCGGATGGGTTACGGCTTTCCGGCAGATATCCGTGATGTCGCACTTTTCTGTGGCTGGCAGCGGGCGTAGCATGATGGGATATATGGCAGTCGTACCCTCCCACGAGACCCTCTCGCGGCTGGTGGCTGCGCGCGAATTGCGCGAGCTTGCGGCGGCGGTAGGACAGCATGGTGTCGCAAGTGCGTCAGGCCTGTGGGGCAGCAGCCTGGCGGCGGTGACGGCTGCGCTGGAAAACGAGCTGCAGCGGCCGATCCTCGTCCTCTGCGGGCACATCGACGAAGCCGACGACATCGCCGATGACATGGAATTGTTCCATGGCCGCCGGCCGGAGGTCGTGCCGGCGCTGGAGCTGGCTGGCAGCCTCGGGCACATTAGCGAGGAGCAGGTGGCCAATCGGCTTCAGCTCGTCGCCAAGCTCGCGGCAGCGAAACAGGCGGGGGTCAGCAGGCAGCAGGCCGCAGGCGGCAGGCAGCAGAGCGATGGGGCACCGCAGGCTGCAGATTCTCCCTTGCTGGTCGCGCCGATTCATGCCGTCATGCAGTCGGTCCCGTCCAACGATCAGCTTCGCGAGCTGATGTGGACGCTGCGGCCGGGGATGAAGCTCGAGCCGGAGAAGCTGATCGTCTGGCTGGCCGATCACGGGTACAACCGCCTGGATCAGGTCGAGGTTCCGGGCGATTTTGCCGTCCGCGGGGGGATCATCGACGTCTATTTGCCGGGCGAGCATCCCGAATCCAAAGAGCTGGTCGGCCTGACGGTGCGTCTTGATTTCTTCGACGACGAGCTGGAGTCGATCCGAACGTTCGACCTCGACACGCTCGGTTCGCAGGACCGGCTGGAGCAGGTCACGCTGATCGACCTCAAGGGGACGCTGCCGGACGTCAGCGGCAGCACGCACCTGTTCACGCATCTGCCGGACGATACGGTGATCGTGCTGTGGGCGCCGTTGGAGATCGCCGAACAGGCCCGCAGCTATCTGGATCGCCTGCCGTCGCAGCAGGGGATCTATCCCCTGTCGGCTGTGCTCAAGCAGACCGAGAAGTTCGCCCGCATCGAGCTCAGCCAATTCGACCAGGGGGCCGTCGCCCAGTCGTCCCTCGTCGGCGACCAGGTCACGCACCTGCGCCTGCCCGTGCAGTCGCTGCAGCGCTTCGAAACCGAGATCAAGAAAGCCATCCGCGAACTGGCCGAGCTGGCGGAGGATCACGAGGTTGTCGTCTTCTGCGAGAACGAGGGCGAGAAGAAGCGCCTCATCGAGATCCTCGATGCCGATGCCCCCGGCTTGCGCGACAGGATTCACCTGCCGATCGGGTACCTGCATCGGGGGTTTGTGTGGGGAGAGGACAGTGGGCAGTGGGCAGTAGGCAGGGGGCAGGACGAGGCAGGCAGCAGGCAGCAGGCGGCAGGCAGCGAGAAGGGCAACGCCCAGTCACATATCGCACTGCTGGGCCATCATGAGCTGTTCCACCGTTACGAGCAGCGGCGCCGGGCGCAGAAGGTAACGCCGGCACGGCCGGTGGACTCGTTCCTCGACCTGAAGGAAGGGGACTACGTCGTCCATGTAGCGCACGGGATCGCGCGCTTCATGGGGATGCGCACCATCACCAAGGACGGCAAGAGCGAGGAGTATCTGACGCTCCGCTTTGCGGAGAACGCGACGCTGCACGTCCCGGCTGCGCGGATCAACCTCGTGCAGAAGTACGTCGGCGGCTTCTCCGGCCATCCGCAGTTGTCGCGCCTCGGATCGGGCGTCTGGGAGAAGCAGAAAGCCAAGGTTGCCGAAGCCGTCATGGATCTGGCAGCCGAGCTAATCGAGATCCAGGCTGCCCGCAATCTCGAAACCGGCCAGCCGTATCCTCCTGATACCGAGTGGCAGAAGGAGTTCGAAGCCGAGTTCCCCTACGATCCCACGCCTGACCAGGTCGTCGCCAATGAGGAGATCAAGCGGGACATGCAGATGCCCCGCCCGATGGACCGCCTGCTATGCGGCGACGTCGGCTACGGCAAGACCGAGCTGGCGATGCGTGCGGCGTTCAAGGCGTGCGAATACGGCAAACAGGTGGCTGTCCTCGTGCCGACGACGGTGCTCGCGGAGCAGCATTACCGCACGTTCCGCGAGCGCATGGCGGGGTATCCCTTCGTCATCGAATCGCTCAGCCGGTTCAAGACCGGCAAGGAAGCCAAGGACATCCTTCGCCGCACGCGCGAAGGCAAGGTCGACATCCTCATCGGCACGCACCGCCTGCTCAGCAAGGATGTGCAGTTCGCCGATCTGGGCCTGGTCTGCATCGACGAAGAGCAGCGTTTCGGCGTGACGCACAAGGAACGCCTCAAGCAGATGCGCAAGATGGTCGACGTGCTGACGATGTCGGCTACACCGATCCCGCGCACGCTGCACATGGCGATGCTCGGCCTGCGCGACATCAGCTCACTGACCACCGCCCCGCAGAACCGTCGCGCCATCGTCACCGAGGTGCTTACCTACGACCGCGAGCGGATCAAGCAGGCGATCCTGCGCGAGCTGCAGCGCGAAGGGCAGGTCTACTTCGTTCACAACCGCGTGCACAACATCACCGAGGTCGCCGATGAGATCCAGGCGCTCGTGCCCGATGCGCGCATCCTCATCGGTCACGGCCAGATGGCTGAGGGCGAACTGGAAAAGGTGATGCTGAAGTTCGTCCGCCACGAAGCCGACATTCTGGTCTGCACGACCATCATCGAGTCGGGCCTCGACATCCCCAACGTCAACACGATCATCATCAACAACGCCGATCGCTTCGGTTTGAGCGAGCTGCATCAGCTTCGCGGGCGCGTGGGGCGGTGGAAGCACCGCGCTTACTGCTACCTGCTGCTGCCCAGCGACCGGCCGGTCACACCCGTGGCGGCCAAGCGCCTCAAGGCCATCGAGGAGTACTCGCACCTGGGCGCCGGGTTCAAGATCGCCATGCGCGACCTGGAACTCCGCGGCGCCGGCAACATCCTCGGCCCTGAGCAGTCCGGGCATATCGCGACGGTGGGGTACGAGATGTACTGCCAACTCCTGGAGGAGGCGACGCGCCAGCTCAAGAACGAGCCCAAGCCGTCCACACCCGAGGCGCATGTCGACATCGGCATCAGCGCCTTCATCCCCAAGCAGTACATCCCAGCCGATCGCCAGCGGATGGACGTTTACCGCCGCCTGACGCGCTGCTCCAGCCTCGAGATGCTCGATGCCCTGCAGCGCGACATCCGCGACGCCTTCGGCGAGCCGCCGCGGCATGTGCTGCTGCTGATCACCCAGACCGAGCTGCGGCTGCTGGCCGGCCTGTTCGGGATCGAGAGCATCATCCGCAAGGTCCCGGACGTCGTCCTGACTGTCCGCGACGCCTCCCGCGCCCAGGCAGCCCTCACCGGCGCCCCAGGCACGCTCCGCGTCATCGACGAAAAGACCGTCTACCTCCGCATGCCGGGTACGTTCATGGAGCCGGAGGCCCTGCTCATGGTCCTCCGCAATCTGTTGCGAAAAGCCTACGACCGTGAAAACCCCCAGCCTGAGGCAGCCGCGGCAGCACCCCCTCAGCCCACCGCCGCATCGGCGTAGGGGGCCCGAAGGACCGACAAAGCGACAGAGCGAAGGCAGGGGGCACAACCCCTTGTGGGGACACATGGCAATGTGCCCGGCGATCCAGCCGCCTTCTGGTGACGAAATGCGCAAGCGGGGGGCCGATGGCCCATCCG
>JGI25327J35509_1002131_pt1 | contig 14197 bp, 10 predicted proteins | sample HigsolmetaAR202D_FD_35509 | JGI IMG/M metagenome (IMG submission 35509)
AGTGGTTGGAACGTTTCCACGCCGTCATCGTCGAGTTCCCGGAGGTCGTGGAGTTCTACCGGATGAGCGGTGAGGTCGACTATCTGCTGCGCGTCGTAGTGCCGGATATCGAGGCCTATGACAAATTCTACAAGAAACTGATCTCGAAGATCGAGCTCACGAACGTGTCGTCAGCCTTCGCCATGGAGCAGATCAAGTACACGACTGCGCTGCCGCTCGAATACGCTGAGACCGCCGATTCTTTCGATGCGCGCGCCCGGGCGTAGAATGCAGCGGTGTGATATAGTGAAGGTGGATGCTTTAGCTCCTAGTGATTGGGGGTGAGCCGACAAACAATTCCTGTTGAGCCCCAGAGCGGGCGATGGCAGTCTCGCAGGCCGAAACAGACGGTGTCAGTATATGACACGTTAGCGCCGAACGAGAGGGAGAAACGCCGCTCATGCCGATCGGGGAACCGAAGATCGCGCTCTCGCAGCCCATCGGCGACACGGTCAAGACGACGACCTGCTACATGTGCGCCTGCCGTTGCGGCATCAAGGTTTACCTGAAGAACGGCAAGGTTCGGTACATCGAGGGCAATCGCGATCACCCAGTGAATAAGGGCGTGCTGTGCGGGAAGGGCTCCGCCGGCATCATGCAGCACTACTCGCCGGCCCGGCTAAGAGCGCCCTTGAAGCGCGTGGGTCCGCGCGGCTCCGGCGAATTTCAGGAGATCAGCTGGGACGAGGCAATGGAGCTGGCCACCAGGTGGTTGGCCGAGGTTCGTGAGAAAGATCCCAGCCGTCTAGCCTTCTTTACTGGCCGAGATCAGTCCCAGGCGTTGACGGGTTGGTTTGCGCAGCAGTACGGCACGCCGAATTTCGCCGCCCACGGAGGGTTCTGCTCGGTGAACATGGCCGCGGCGGGCCTTTACACGATCGGCGGCTCGTTCTGGGAATTCGGTGAGCCCGATTGGGAGCGCACCAAATATTTCATGCTGTTCGGCGTGGCCGAGGACCACGCCTCCAACCCCATCAAGATGGCGCTCGGCAAGCTCAAGGCGCGCGGGGTCAAGTTCGTCGCCATCAATCCGGTACAAACGGGCTACAANGCCATTGCGGATGAATGGATCGGCATCAAGCCNGGCACGGATGGCATGCTGGTCGGCGCGCTCATCCACGAGCTGCTACGGACGCAGAAGATCGATCTCGAATATCTCGTGCGTTACACCAACGCGCCGTGGCTGGTGATCCGCGATCCCGGCGCTGCCGATGACGGCCTGTTTGCGCGCGGGGAGAATGGAAAGCCGCTCGCTTTCGATAAACGGAGCGGCGTTCTCGTCGACGCAACGCTTTCCGATATCGCGCCTGCGCTGGTGGGAGAGTTCAAGCTGCCCGATGGGCGCACCGCAGTGCCGTCGTTCACGCTGTTGGCTGAACGTTTTCTTTCGGCCGAATACAGTCCTGAAANAGCGNCTGCGATCACNGGGGTACCTGCGGAAACGATACGGCGCCTNGCGCGTGAGCTCGCACACGCCGCGTTCGAGCAGCAGATCACGCTTGATATTCCCTGGACGGATTGGGCAGGGCGGCGCCACGAGAAAATGGTAGGCCGGCCGGTTTCGATGCACGCCATGCGCGGGATNTCGGCCCATTCGAATGGCTTCCAGACGTGCCGCTTACTGCACGTTTTGCAGATGCTGCTCGGCTCGATCGATTGCCCGGGCGGTTTCCGTTTCAAGCCGCCGTTCCCGCGGCCAACCCCTCCACCCAATCGCCCAGGGGGCAAGCTGGGTACCGTCGCACCCGGAAAACCACTCAATGCTCCGCCGCTCGGCTTTCCGCAGGGGCCGGAGGATTTGCTCGTCGACGAGCAGGGCAGGGCGCTGCGCATCGACAAGGCCTATTCATGGGACGCGCCCGTTGCTGCGCACGGCCTGATGCACATGGTCATCACCAACGCGGCNANCGGCGATCCCTATCCGGTCGACGTTCTTTTTATGTACATGGCCAATATGAGCTGGAATTCGTCCATGAATATTCCGGCCGTGTTGCGCTATCTGACGGAAAAGGACGAAAGGACCGGCGAATATCGCATTCCGAAAATTATTTATTCCGATGCCTATTTCTCCGAAATGGTCCCCTACGCGGACCTGATCCTTCCGGATACGACCTATCTCGAGCGCTGGGACTGCATTTCGTTGCTTGATCGGCCCATTTCGGATGCCGACGGTCCCGCCGACGCCATTCGCCAGCCCGTGGTCGAGCCGGATCGCGATGTGCGCCCATTCCAGACGGTTCTGATCGAGCTCGGCGCGCGCCTGAAGCTTCCGGGTTTTGTCGATGAAAACGGCGCGCCCAAGTTTCCTGGCGGTTATCCTGATTACATCATTTATCACGAACGCGCGCCCGGCATCGGCTCACTCGCCGGTTTCCGCGGCGAAGATGGCAAGAGCTACGGAAAGGGCGCGCCTAATCCAAAGCAGCTCGAGCAATACATTGCCAACGGCTGTTTCTATCACCATCAGCTTGCGCCAGAGCAGCAATTCTACAAGCACGCCAACAAGGCTTATCTGGAATGGGCGAAGGAGGTGGGATTTATCGGTGCTGCGGAACCCATCATCTTCCAGCTTTATCTGGAGCCATTGCAGAAATTCCGCCTTGCCGCACGAGGTTATGGGCCGGTGCAGCCTCCCGATAGCCACCGCCGCCGCATTGAGGCGTTCTTTGATCCGATCCCATTCTGGTACGCGCCGTTCGAAGGCGCGGTGCTCGACGAGGCCGAATATCCGATGCACGCGATCACGCAGCGGCCCATGCACATGTACCACTCGTGGGGCTCGCAAAACGCGTGGCTGCGCCAGATTACGGCGCAAAACCGNCTATTCATGCATCGCGAGCGTGCGCGCGCGCTTGGTATNGCNGATGANGACTGGGTTTGGGTCACGAGCGCCATCGGCCGCGTGAAATGCCAGGTGAAGCTGATGGACGGGGTCAACCCGGATACGGTGTGGACGTGGAATGCCATCGGCAAGCGGGCAGGGGCGTGGAACCTCGCACCGGATGCGCCTGAAGCAACGCGCGGCTTCCTCCTCAATCATCTGATCTCGGAGCTGCTGCCGGAGCGCGAGGGCGGTTATCATTTTTCCAACAGTGATCCGATCACCGGCCAGGCCGCCTGGTACGATCTGCGGGTGCGTATCGAAAAAGCCAAGCCCGAGGAAGCCGGCGAAAGCTGGCCGCGGTTTGAACGTCTGGTCCATCCGGCAGGCGAGACGCGCGTCGCTGTCTCGACATTCGGTCGCGAATTTCGGGAGGCGGCAGAATGACGGCGCTCCCCGAAACCACGGCCAAAAAGCTCGGCCTTGTTATTGATCTCGATACTTGCGTCGGCTGTCAGGCCTGCGCGACGAGCTGCAAGGAATGGAATACTGGCGGATACTCTGCTCCGCTCACGGATCAGGATCCCTACGGCGCCGATCCCCACGGTGCGTGGCTCAACCGCGTTCACAGCTACGAAGTGGGCGATGGCACTTCGAGCCGNACNGTGCATTTCCCCCGCTCGTGCCTGCATTGCGAGACGCCCGCGTGCGTGACCGTCTGCCCGACTGGCGCCTCATACAAGCGCGCCGAGGATGGCATTGTTCTCGTCAATCCGGACACGTGCATCGGCTGCAAGCTGTGCTCCTGGGCCTGCCCCTATGGGGCGCGGGAATACGACTACGCCGATGGCGTAATGAAGAAATGCACGCTGTGCGTTGACCGAATTTACAACGAGACGCTCGCGCCCGAGGACCGCATTCCTGCCTGTGTTCGCGCATGCCCTACCGGCGCACGGCATTTCGGTGATCTTGGTGATCCGACGAGTGCGGTATCACGGCTTGTGGCGGAGCGCGGTGGCTTCGATCTCCTGCCGGAGACGGGCTTCAAGCCGGTGAACAAGTACCTGCCTCCGCGACCCCGCCGGACTGGGGCCGAGGCCTCCGCACAAATGAGCGGTGCAAAAGCGGATGCTGGCGACAATGGCTCTCTCGCCTCCCGCTTTTTCGCCTGGGCCGACAAGGTGCTGTCGCGGTAAGGCTGTTATGCGCGGTTTTCCGACGATACAACCACGCCACCGAAACTGGACTATCGTGTCCGATGATCCGCCGGCAACTGAGCGACAAAAGCCCATGCATCCCGCCTATTCTGTCATTATTTTCACAACAGCTTCCGGTGCGGGTTACGGCCTGTTGATCTGGCTCGGATTGCTTGGGCCGCTCGGCTGGGTCCCGCAGACGTCAGCGTTTGGCTTTGTCGGGCTTGGGCTGGCGCTGTTGCTGATTACGGTCGGCCTGCTCTCCTCGACCGCCCACCTTGGTCACCCTGAGCGGGCGTGGCGGGCGCTGACGCAATGGCGGACATCGTGGTTGTCGCGCGAAGGCGTGGCGGCGATCGCGACCTACGTGCCGGCGGGGTTGTTCGGAATTGGATGGGTATTTCTGGAGCGGACGGATGGCTTGTTCGCGTTGATGGGCGTGCTTGCAGCTGCGTTGGCGATCGTCACGCTCATCTGTACGGGGATGATCTATGCCTCGCTACCAACCATCCGCGCGTGGCACCAGCCGTTCGTGGTACCCGTTTACATCGCGCTGGCGCTCGCCACAGGAGCGCTCCTGCTGACGTTCCTTCTTCTGCTATTCGGCGTCGTGACGACGTGGGCGCCATGCCTTTCGATCATCACCGTCGCGACAGCATGGGGGCTGAAAACTGCATCGTGGGCGCACGTGGACACGGCCGAGCGCACTTATACGATCGAAAAGGCTACCGGCCTTGGCAGATTTGGCAAGGTGCGCCCACTCGAGCCGCCGCACACGCAGCCCAACTACGTGATGCGCGAGATGGGTTATCAAATCGGGCGCAAACATGCGCAGAAACTGCGTCGGATCGCGCTGCTCTGCGCCTTCCTGGTGCCCGGGCTGTTATCCTTGCTGATGCTGTTGGCCGGTCAAATCTTCGGACTGCTTCTCGCGATTTTGGCCGTCATTTCAGCAGCCATCGGCGTGCTCGTGGAACGCTGGCTTTTTTTCGCCGAGGCCGAGCATGTTTCCATGCTCTATTACGGCCGTGAGGCGGCGTGAAAATTTCAGCGGCGTTCTCGAGAAATAAGAGATGCGAAATTCGCCTGCCGGGTAACCGCGCGTCTCTTACTTCTCTGTGCCTGATGCTACGGCTATCGGTTCGCGAGAGTCGGCGTAGCTGTGCTGGCCGCCACGTGGATCTTCCACAGTGAACCTGCCAGATGGCTCGGCCGGACTGACGTAATTGGGCCCAATCGGCACTTTTCCTGCACCACCTGGAATGTCGAGGACGTAAGTCGGTTGGCACAGTCCGGAAATTCGGCCGCGAAGCTGTCTGACGATTTGCTGCCCATCGGCAATGGTGGTGCGCAAATGCGAGGTGCCCGGCGCAAGATCGCCGTGGTGCAAGTAATAGGGTTTGATGCGGTTCGCGACGAACGTGCGCATCAGCTCGGCCAACGTCTCGGGATCGTCGTTGACGCCTTTCAGCAAGACAGTTTGGCTGACGAGCGGAATGCCGGCATCGGCCAATCGCGCGCACGCCGCTTTTGCGGCCGGCGTGAATTCCCGCGGATGATTAGCATGGATAGCAACCCACACGGTTTTCGTCGAATTGCGAAGGGCTGCCACTAATTCATCTGTCACGCGCGCGGGGTCTACGACAGGCACCCGCGTGTGCCACCGCAAGACCGCGATATGCGGAATTGCACCCAACGCGGCTGTCATTTCGCTCACACGCCGCGACGAGAGTATGAAGGGATCGCCGCCGGTAAAAACGACCTCCCAAATCTCAGGCCGTGCGCGGATATAGTCCATCGCGGCTGAAAAAGCCTCGGCCGAAAGCGGGGCGCCGCTTTCAGGGCCGACCATTTCCCGGCGAAAACAGAACCGGCAATAAATCGGGCATACGCCGACGACCTTCAGCAGCACGCGGTCTGGATAGCGGTGCACGAGGCCCGGAACAGGCGAGTGGGCGTTGTCGCCAATAGGGTCCGTCAGCTCGCCGGGAGCCGTCTCCAGCTCCCTCGGATCGGGCACGAACTGCCGCGCAATAGGATCATTCGGATCGGTTGGATCGATCAGCTCCGCCATCGCCGGCGTGATGGAAATCGCGTAGCGCGCCGCGACAGCCTCAAGTTTTTCGCGCAATTCCGGCGCAGCAAGGCCCGCCGAAATCAGGCCGGCAGGCGTTGTAATGGGTTTTTCGAATTTCGTCATGAAGCCTTGGGGCGCAAATGGCGCNCGGTGTCAAGGGTTGGCAAAGTCCGGCAAGGGAGTCCACAGCACCTGCTCGATGCGGTTGGCTCCGGTGGCAAGCATCACCAGCCGCTCGAACCCAAGCGCAATGCCAGAAGCTGGCGGCATATGATGCAGCGCCGCCAGGAAGTCTTCATCAATTGGATAGCGCTCGCCATAAACCCGCGCCTTTTCGGCCATTTCCGCTTCGAAACGCCGGCGTTGCTCTTCCGGGTCCGTCAGCTCGCCGAAGCCGTTTGCAAGCTCCACGCCGCAGAGATAGAGCTCGAAACGCTCAGCGACACGTGGATCTCCGGCCTTGGGGCGCGCCAGCGCTGCCTCGCTCACCGGATATTCAGCCAAAATTGTCGGTCGCGTGCGACCAAGCTGCGGCTCGATGCGTTCGACGAGGACGCGGCTGAAGATGTCGGCCCAAGTGTCATCAGGTGCCACGCGAATGCCGGCTGCGGTAGCGGCTTGCGCCAGCGCGTCGCGGTCGGGCACACCGCCGGGCGTGGTGGCGAGGAGGTCGATGCCCGCAAACTGGGCGAAGGCCTGCGATACAGTTATGCGCTCCGTCTCCGCCGAACAGGATACGGCCAGTCCGCGATAAACGAACCTCTCGGCTCCAGCGACCTCAGCCGCCACGCGGAGCAGAGCGACGCAATCGTCCATGAGCACCTGATAGTCCTCGCCCACCCTATACCATTCCAACATGGTAAACTCCGGGTGGTGCAGAGCGCCCCGCTCGCGGTTACGGAAAACGGGCGCGAATGTGAAAATGCGCTTCTCGCCTGCGGCCAGTAGCTTCTTGCAGGCGAATTCTGGGGAGGTGTGGAGGTAAAGTGTGTGCCGGCTGCCATCCGGCGTGTTCAGAGCGGTCTCGAACGCATGGAGATGCGCTTCATTTCCGGGGGAAACCTGGAGAATGGCGGTGTCCACCTCGATAAAGCCGCGATCCTCGAACCACCGGCGCATTGCCGCCTTGATGCGATTGCGCGCAAGCAGAAACGGACGCCGATCGGCATGACGGCCCGCATCCCAACATGGGGACGGCCTGTTGTGGATTGAACCTCCCATTCAGAGACACCGTTTCCGCTGCAACTCCACACTGTGGCATGCGTGGCCTTGGCCTCGTGCGCCGATCAGGTTATGAACCCGAGCACATCGCAGTGCCGCATAGCCGCGCGCTTGCGCCGGCTGCGGACCCCGCTCAACCGAACGGAGAAACACGTGGCAAAGGTCATTGCAAGCTCGGTCCGCAAGGGCAACGTGCTTGAGATCGACGGCAAGCTGTGCGTCGTGCTCAAGGCGGAAAACATTCACCCCGGCAAGGGCACGCCCGTGACGCACTTGGAAATGCGCCGCCTTTCCGATGGCGTCAAGGTAACAGAACGCTACCGCACGACCGAGCAAGTCGAGCGGGCCTATCTCGATGAGCGTGAGCTGAATTACCTGTACGAGGACGATACCGGCTACACGTTCATGCACCCGGAGACCTACGACCAGATCACCGTGCCGAAGGATGTCATCGGCGAACAGGCTATCTACCTGCAGGAGGGCATGACCTGCACGATCAGCCTTTACGAGGGCAATCCGGTTGCCGTGGAACTTCCTTCGCGTGTGACGCTGGAGGTAGTGGAGGCTGATCCGGTGGTGAAGGGTCAGACGGCAGCTTCATCGTATAAGCCTGCCGTGCTGTCTAACGGCCTGCGCATCATGGTGCCGCCCCACATCACTGCTGGCACGCGCGTGGTCGTCTCGACCGAAGACGGGAGCTACATCGAGAGGGCCAAAGACTAGCTTCGCCTCAGAAATCGCGAATTGGTGGGATCGTGATGCCGCAATCGCCGGTTTCACGATCTCACTGTTTCGCGCGTGCGCGCGCTCAGATCGAAAAGCTCGTTCCGCATCCGCATGAGGCGGTCGCGTTTGGATTGTTGACCCGGAACGACGATCCGATCAGATCCTCGACGAAGTCGATTTCCGACCCGCCCATGTACATGATGGAGACGGGGTCGATGAGTACCGTCGCGCCATCGCGCTCGATCACGATGTCATCGGGCTCGCTTTGCGCCACCAGATCGAACTTGTACTGAAAGCCTGAACAGCCGCCGCCTTCGACGCTCACGCGCAGCAGCTTGTTCTCGGGCTCGTCAGCCACGATCTCCACGATACGACGGGCCGCGCGTTCACTGAGAGTGACGGGTGCTTCGGTCATGGCGTTGCTCAGGATCGATCTCAAGCCGTTGGCGCGACCGATAGCCTCGGGTGAGCCGGATTTGCACCCCCGCAAGAATCGCGCCTATCACGTAATCGAGCTGAAGATAAGCGCAATGGCCCAATCGTCCAAGTGGCGGCATCAATGGACCAGAATATGAGGCACTGGGGATATGGCGCGAAGCTACCTCCAGGCGCGCGCGCCCTGGCGCCCTATGCGGCCAGCCGGATCCCTAGCCGCGGCCGCCTTTATCCCGAGCCGGACTGTCCCACGCGCAGCCCGTTGCAGCGCGATCGCGATCGCATCCTGCACTCCACGGCGTTCCGCCGGCTCAATTACAAGACGCAGATGTTCGTTTTCCACGAAGGCGATCATTACCGGAACCGGCTGACGCATAGCCTGGAAGTAGCCCAGATCGCGCGAACTATCGCGCGGCAGCTCTGCCTCGACGAGGATCTGGCTGAAGCCATCGCGCTGGCTCATGACCTCGGCCATCCGCCGTTCGGCCACGCGGGCGAAAGAGCGCTGGATGAGGCTTTGCGGGAGGTCGGCGGGTTCGACCACAACGTCCAGAGCTTCCGCATCGTCACGCGGCTGGAGCGGAAGTATGCCTCGTTTGACGGCCTCAACCTGACCTGGGAGACCTTGGAAGGACTCATCAAGCACAACGGGCCGCCGCTCGGGAGCGATAAACCCGGCGACAGGATTCTCGTCCACGCGGTCCGCAACTTCCAGAAGCAGATGGATCTGGCGCTCGATGCCTGGCCGTCGGCGGAGGCTCAGGCCGCCGCGCTGTCGGACGAGATCGCGTGGATGACGCATGACATTGACGATGGTCTGCGCGCCGGGCTGATCGCCTTCGATGACCTTCGCGATCTCGACCTGCTGATCCCTATTGTCGAGCAGGTGGAACGGATGCCGGCGATTGACAGCTCCCGCCGGATCTACGGGGTCACGCGGCAGCTTATCACCGTGCTCATTGCTGACGTCGTGGGGGAGTCGCGGTTGAGGCTCGCGAAGCTGGCGCCGCAGACCGCCGAAGATATTCGGAAGGCTAACGGCCCCATCGTGTCATTTTCTGCCCAGACCGAAGCGGCAGCCAGGGGCCTCAAGGCCTTCCTGTTCAAGCGGCTGTACCGGCATGCGCGGGTCATGGCGGTGATGGACAAGGCGGAGAGCATCGTCCGCGACCTTGTCGCAAAGTACCGCGAGGANCTAAGTGCCATGCCACCCCAATGGGCNGCGGACGCCGGGGCGCTGGATGCCCGACGGCGAATGCGTCTGATCGGTGACTTCGTCGCCGGCATGACTGACCGCTACGCCATCTCGGAGCATCGCCGGCTGTTTGACGCTACCCCCGAATTGCGTTAGCCCGTGCGCGAGCGGTCGATGTCCGGGGCGAGGCCAGCCGCCCGCGGCCGATTTCGTGTTTCCTGAGGTAGCCACATGAACATATTCGCCGAAGTGGAGCAGCGCATCCGCAGCGCGCTCGAGGCTCTGCAGGCTGACGGTAAGCTTCCGGCCGATCTTCCCATCGGCCAGGTGGAGCTGCAGGAGCCACGCGACCCTGCGCACGGGGACATCGCCTGTAACGTCGCGATGGTGCTTGCCAAGGCAGCCCGTATGAAGCCGCGGGACATCGCGGATCTCGTAGCGGGCAAGCTGCAGGGCGATGCGGCGTTTGCGCGGATCGAGGTGGCTGGCCCAGGCTTCCTGAACCTCACGATGGCCCCTCACGTCTGGCATGGCCTCGTGAAGAGCATCCTCGACCAGGGCACCGAATACGGCCGCTCCAATATCGGCCAGGGGCAGCGGGTGCACGTCGAGTACGTGTCGGCCAATCCTACCGGCCCCATGCATGTCGGCCACTGCCGGGGTGCTGTCTTTGGCGATACGCTCTGCAACCTTCTGGCGTTCGCCGGCTACGACGTAACGCGCGAATACTATGTCAACGACGCCGGCGGGCAGGTCGAGAAGCTCGCGCGCTCGACCTATCTGCGCTACCGCGAGGCGCTGGGCGAGGATATCGGCGAGATCCCGCCGGGCCTTTATCCGGGCGAGTACCTCAAGCCGATTGGTCAGAAGCTGGCCGAAAAGCATGGCCGCGCGCTGCTCGATGCGCCGGAATTCGAGTGGCTGCCCATTGTTCGGGATGCCGCCGTTGCTGAGCTCCTCGATCAGATCAAGGATGATCTCCACTCGCTTGGAGTTCACCACGACATCTTCTTCTCCGAGCGCTCGTTGACGGCCAATGGCCGCGATCAGGTGAAGGAAGCGATCGAGTTACTGCGCCAAAAGGGCTACATCTTCGAAGGCCGGCTGCCGCGGCCTAAGGGGCACGATGACGAGGAGTGGGAAGATCGCGAACAGACGTTGTTTCGCTCGACAGCGTTCGGCGACGATATCGACCGGGCGCTGATGAAATCGGACGGCAGCTACACGTATTTCGCCTACGACGTCGCCTATCACTACAACAAGCTGCAGCGCGGCTACGACTATTACCTCAATGTGCTGGGCGCCGACCACATCGGCTACATTCCGCGCCTCAAGGCGGCGGTGGCGGCGCTTTCGGATGGCAAGGCCAACTTTGCGACGCCGGTGTGCCAGCTGGTGAAGGTGCTAAGGGCCGGGGAACCCGTGCGCATGTCAAAGCGCGCCGGCACGTTCGTGGCCTTGCGCGATGTGGTCGATGAAGTTGGGCGCGACCCCGTCCGTTTCATGATGCTGATGCGGAAGAACGACTCTCCGCTCGATTTCGATCTCGCGAAGGTTGTCGAGCAGTCCAAGGACAATCCCGTTTTCTACGTCCAGTACGCCCACGCGCGCGCATCGTCCGTGTTCCGAAATGTGCACGAAACTTTCCCGGAGCTGGACGAGGCGGCGATCCGGTCTGCGGACCTGTCACGTTTGTCCGACCCCGGAGAAATTGACATCATCAAACGGCTCGCCCGTTATCCGCGCATCATCGAAGGAGCGGCGCGCGAAAGAGAACCTCACAGGCTCCCGTTCTATCTCTTTGATTTGGCTTCCGCCTTTCACCAGCAATGGGCGCGCGGCAATGAATCGCCACATTTGCGCTTCATACAACCGGAGGACGGCGGAGTAACTGCCGCGAGGCTCGCTCTCGTTGCAGCAACGCAGCGGGTTATCGCGTCAGGGTTGTCAGTCCTCGGTGTGCAGGCTCCTGACGAAATGCGATAATTACGTGATTCGTCGGGGCGCGTTGGTGCGAAGGGAACACAAGGATGTCACGGTCGAACGGTCCGGTGACTCGACGGGGCAGCTACCATCAGGATTGGCAGAAATCCGGTGACGGAGATCTGCCTGAGCAGCCTTCGGTCCACGCACACCGGCCGCTCGAATGGCCTGACTTGTTCCCGGAGCGGCAGCAACGGGCTACCAGCCATCATCAGACGTCGGAGCCTGATTACGGCGCGTATGGTCAGCAGCCGCAGGCCGGCGGTTATCACTACCCGCAGGATCATTACGATCATGGGCATTACGGGCCCGATCAGTACGCGTATCCGGGCTATCCTGCGGAAGGTGGGGACTATCAGCCGTATACCAATCCTGCCGAACAGCAACCCGATCCCTATGGGCCCCGCTTCGAGGATTATCTTGCGTCGGCCGCCGCTCACGGGCAGCGGGGCTACGAGAACGACGGGCTTTCTCAGCTTCAGACGGGCCGCCGCGGGCATTCGTTGAGAGAGCAGCCGCAGGCCGATGATCCCAGCTATTGGTACGGCCACGATCATCATGGGCGTAGCGATACACAGCCGTCGCCGCACGAGTACGATCTCGGCAGCTATATGCCGGCGGCTGACAATCAGGAAATGCCATACGGCGCGCCAGCCCGTGGCGGGCAGCCGAACCAGCAGGGCGACTGGCACGATCCGCGCGGCTTCGATTTGAGCGCCTTCGAGGCAGCTGGTCAGAGAACGGGCGCTGCCGAATACTATGAGCAACTTGGCAGCGGCCAGCTTCCGGTTCCGGAGTCAGGGCAGCAATACGACGCCGATCTCGACGACGAGGCCGACGAATACGAATACGAGGAGCCAGCGCGTAGCCGCCGTGGCCTGATGATCGCCGCCGCCCTGGCGGGCGCTATCGTCGTCGGTGGCGGGTTGGCGTATGGCTACAAGGCCATCGTGGGGCCAACCGGCAAGGATACGCCGCCGGTCATCAAGGCTGACACAGGGCCGGTGAAGTCCCAGCCTGACGACCCTGGTGGCCGGCAGTTTGCCCACTCCGACAGCAAGCTGATGGGGCGCCTCGACGGAGGCTCCAGCACTTCGGGAAGCGCACGCGCCAGCACCTTGGATGAGACGGACTCCGGCGTTCGCCGAGTTCCCACGATCGTCGTTGGTCGGGATGGTTCGATTGCTCCGCCGTCCACGGAGCCTCGGCTGCCGCCCGTGCCTGGCATGACCATCGTTAACGGGTTCGCTGGGCGTTCGACGATCATGCCGACCGAGACTCCGCAGGAGACGGCGCAAGTGCCGCCGGCGCAGCAGGTTCCTGCGGCGCCGCGCATTATCGCGAAGGCCGAACCGGAGACCCCGGCCCCTGCTGTAACGGCCGCCGCAACACCTCGCGCAGAACCACCCCCTGTCCAGCCGGCGCCCCCAACGCGTAGCCCAGTGGTCAGGGTTCCGAGCGCGCCCACTCCGACGACCACGGCGACACGATCGTCCAATCCTGCGCCGAAACAGCAGGTTGCGGCTGCTCCGGCGAAGAAGGCGCCGGTCGGCTATGTGGCTGTTCTGGCTTCGCAGAAGAGTCGGATCGACGCCCTCAAGACCTTCGCTGACCTGCAGCAGAAGTACAGCTCAGTGCTGCAGAACAAGATTCCTGACGTCCAGGAGGCTGATCTCAGCGCGCGCGGGCTCGGCACTATGTACCGGGTCGTCGTAGGTCCGCCGAGTTCCCGGGAGGCAGCTGCGGACTTATGCGGCCAGTTGAAGTCTGCCGGGTTTGAAGGTTGCTGGGTGACGGCATACTGACGTTTGAAAGGCGGGAGCTGGGGCGTTCGTGAAGTCATCCAGCAGCTTTCGCCCATGATTTCACCGCGGACAACTTGGAAATTTCCAGATTTTGCTGTCTCTTCACCTGCGCAGCGTCACCTTGTCCTGCCCAAATTCTAGCTGCATGCCGGTATAGCCTGTGGCAATGCGTGCTTCGCTCATCACAGGACTTGCTGGCGCTCACCTTTCGCCCGACGAGGCCCGGTTTCTTGCCGAGGCACGGCCGTGCGGGATCATCCTGTTTACCCGCAACTGCGTGAACCCCTATCAGCTTCGCGGCCTCATTGAAGACGCCAAGTCGGCCATCGGCACCGATGACGTCCTAGTGCTCATCGACCAGGAAGGCGGGCGCGTCAGGCGGCTGATGCCGCCCCATTGGCGCGAGCTGCCGCCTGCGGCGTCGTTTGCNGCCCTGGCTGAAGAGGATCCCGACGGCGCCGAAAAGGCGGCCAGGCTGGTGGCGCGGCTCACNGCCAGTGACCTGCGAGAANTGGGNATCAACACCAATTGCGTGCCCGTCCTCGACGTGCCGGCGCCCGACTCCCACGAGATCATTGGTGACCGCGCATACGGCCGGACGCCAGGAGAAGTCGCGCGGCTGGGCAGGGCTGTGGCGGAGGGCCACCTGGCAGGCGGCGTGCTGCCTGTCATCAAGCATATGCCCGGTCACGGCAGGGC
>JGI25327J35509_1002142_pt1 | contig 14145 bp, 9 predicted proteins | sample HigsolmetaAR202D_FD_35509 | JGI IMG/M metagenome (IMG submission 35509)
CCGGACGCGGCCGACGGCGGCGAAGGCGCGGAGGACGCGGGCTCGGCGGACGCGGGACCCGACGCCGAGCCGAGCGATGCCGCTCCGGATGCCGATCCCGAGGACGCGTCCGCGGGCGGGAGCGCGCCCGACGGCGGAGGTGGTGCGGGCGTGGTCGTCCCGGAGCTCCACGGCGGGACGATCACCGACGGCGTGTACGTCCTCAGCGAGACCATCGTCTACGCGGGCTCGATCTCGAACTTCGACGCGCAGCGNGAGACCGTGCGCGTGGAGGGCGAGACGTGGAACAACGTCGCGGAGCAGCGCGGCTACGTGACCGAGCGCTCGACGTTCGTGTTCGAGACGAGCGAAAACCGCTTGTCGCTCAGGAACGTGTGCCACGACTACGCCGATTACGCCGAGGAGTTCTCGCTCCCCTACGAGGCGACCCCGGACACGATTCGGATCGAGGTCCGTCTCGGCAACGACGTCGGGCACTACGTCTATCGGAAGCAGCCCTGATCAGCGCGGCGTCGCGCCGTGACCGAGGGTGATGGGGCGGAGGTCGATCGTCTCGCCGTCCTGCACGTAGCCGCCCTCGAACGGGTCCTCGGCGAGAAACAGCGGCGTGTCGAGGTCGACGATCGAGAAGCCGCCGACGCCCGCGGCGATGCACGCGGACGTGCCCATCGCGAGCCGCGTCTCGACCATCCCGCCGATCATCAGCGCGAGCCCCTCGTCGCGTGCTCGCTCGACGATCGCGAGCGCCTCGAAGATGCCCGACTTCATGATCTTCACGTTGACGGCGTCCGCCGCGCCGCGTCGCTTCGCCTCGACGACGTCGGCGGCGCAGGTGACGGACTCGTCGATCGCCACCCGTAGGCCCGTCTTCCCCCGGACCTCCGCGAGCGCGTCCCAGTCGCCCGGAGGCGTCGGCTGCTCGAACAGGTCGATCCCGGCGCGAGCGGCATCGCGGGCGAAGCGGACGGCGTCTTCGGCGGCGAAGCCGCCGTTCGCGTCGACGAGGATGCGTGCGTCCGGGCGCGCCGCTCGCACGGCGAGGACGCGCGCGACGTCGGCGTCGACGTCTCCGCCGCCCACTTTGATCTTCAGCGTCCGGAAGGCGGCGAACGCCCGAGCCTCCGCGGACGCCTCCTCCACCGTGCCGGTCGTGATCGTGACGTCGGTGACGAGCGTCTCCTCGGCGCCCCCGAAGACGTCGCGCAGCGAGCGGCCGGCCAGACGCGCGCGTGCGTCCACGACGGCCGTCTCGATCGCGCAGGCCGCCGAGGGCGCGTCGGCGCACGCCTGACGGACGCGCTCGACGATGGCTTCGGTGGCGAAGAGATCGCAGCCATCGAGGAGCGGCGCGGCCTTGGCGCATGCGGCGAGGACGCGCTCCTGCGTCTCTCCGTTGAACGCGGGGAAGGGGGCGCCCTCGCCCCATCCCTTCGTTCCGTCGCCGAGCTCGAGCGTGACGAGGACGTTCCTCGCAAGGTGCTGCGCGCCTCCGGCGATGCCGAAGGGCTTCCGCATCGGGACGTCGAGTCGGCGAGCCGTGAGGGATGCGATGCGGGGATTCAAGGCGCAGCGCATCTTCGAGGTTCACGCCGGTCCGCGCAAGCGTCCGCGCGCCCCGACTGGCGCGCGAGTTGCGTCGCCGTGGGCAAATGAGCCCGCATGAGCCCTCGGACGCGCTCGTCTTCTTCGGAGCCACGGGCGACCTCGCCTACAAGAAGATCTTCCCGGCGCTGCAGGCGCTCGTGCGGCGCGGCCGCCTCTGCGTGCCCGTCGTCGGAGTCGCGAAGTCGGGCTACACGCGCGAGCGGCTCGTCGAGCGCGCGCGGTCGAGCATCACGACGCATGGGCGGCTCGACGAGACGGCGTTCGCGGAGCTCGCCTCGAGGCTTCGTTACGTCGACGGCGACTACGCCGACCTCTCGACGTTCGCGCAGCTCCGCCGGGAGCTCGGCGCGGCCAAGCGTCCGCTCCACTACCTCGCGATACCGCCGAGCATGTTCTCGACCGTGATCGAGAAGCTCGCCGCGGTGGGCCTCACGGAGAGCGCGCGCGTCGTCGTGGAGAAGCCGTTCGGTCGTGATCTCGCCTCGGCGCGTGCGCTCGACGCGACGCTCCACCGGTTCTTCCCGGAGAGCGCCATCTTCCGCATCGATCACTTCCTCGGCAAAGAGGCCGTCCAGAACATCCTGTACTTCCGCTTCGCGAACGCCTTCCTCGAGCCCATCCTGAACCGGCACTACGTCGAGAACGTCCAGATCACGATGGCCGAGTCCTTCGGCGTGGAGGGGCGCGGCAGGTTCTACGAAGAGACGGGCGTCATCCGCGACGTCATCCAGAACCACCTCTTCCAGGTCACGAGCTACGTCGCGATGGAGCCGCCGTCGAGCAGCGCGGCGGAGGCGATCCGCGACGAGCAGGCCAAGGTCTTGCGCTCGATCCGTCCGATGCGCCCGGACGACGTGGTCCGCGGGCAGTTCCGTGGCTACCGCGACGAGCCCGGGGTCGACCCGAGCTCCTCCGTGGCGACGTACGCGGCCCTCCGCCTCCACGTCGATTCCTGGCGCTGGGAGGGCGTTCCGTTCTTCGTCCGCGCAGGCAAGTCGCTCGCGATGACCGTCACCGAGGTCATGGTGGAGCTGAAGAACCCTCCTCCGGTCGTCTTCGGCGAGCCGCCTCCGCGGATGGGCAACTACCTCCGGTTCCGCCTCGGCCCCGAGGTCGTGATCGCGCTCGGCGCGCGATCGAAGGTGCCGGGCGAGAGGATGCTCGGCGCGCCGCGCGAGCTCGTCTTCGTCGAACGGCCCGGCCAAGGCGAAGGCGGCCGCATGGAGGCTTACGAACGCCTCCTCGGTGACGCCATGCTCGGCGACGCTACGCTCTTCGCGCGCCAGGACGTCGTCGAGGCCGCGTGGGCGATCGTCGACGCCGTCCTCCACGATCCGCGTCCGCCGTACACGTACGAGCCGGGCACGTGGGGGCCGAAGGAGGGCGATCGTCTCGTCGCGTGCGTCGGCGGGTGGAACACGCCGAAGTGAGGAGCTTGTCCGTTCTGCGTGAAGCTCGACGAGAGATCGCCCGCGCAGCGCGACCGACGAGCGGCGACTGCGGCACCGATGAGCAGCAGGTATGCGGCAACGATGCGGGTTCTTCGTGATAAGGTCGACGGCTCCACGTGACGAACGCGGTCGGCTCGCTCGAGCACAACGNGAGAGGCNGGGAGCTCGAGCGTAAATCCGGGCTCGAGCTCGTGTACGCGGTGCTGACCGCCGCGGCGTTCTCCGCTGCCGCCGTCTCCCTCGTCGAGCTCCCGTGGGCTCACCGCAACGTCGCCTTGCTCGGCGCCGTCGCGCTGCTCGTGCCGGCCGTCGTCGTGAGCTTCGTCGTGGGCGTCCTCTGTCGATTGTCGGCGAGGTGGTGGCGCGGTCGGAGGGACGCCTTCTGGCTGTGCATCCTCGTCGGCGGCGGGGCGATCGCGCTCGTCGGAGCGTATCTGTCGAACGTCCTCTTGGTGGACCCTCCGACGTCGGGGAAGACGCTGCACGGTTACGCCATCACGCTCCTTTGCGCCGCCGCCACGATGTTCGGCATCGCGCGCATGCTGCGTGGTCCGCGTGGAGAGGCCTTCCTTCGACGCGTGAACGTTCGTCGCGTCGTCGCCGTGTCGGCCCTGGGGCTCGGCATCGTGTGTGCGATCGCCGACGCGGTCGTGCACCCTCACTTGTACTTCTCGCTCCACCTGGCTGCCGCCACAATCTCCTTGGCCGGGTTCTCCATCGTCATCCACGTCCAGAGACCGGGCACGCTCCGCCCTCGGGGTGTCCTCCTGGCCGTCGCGGCGCTCTGGGCGGTGGTCTCCCTCGTGGGCGGGCGATTCGGTCACGCGACCTCCGAGATCGTCAGGCACGCCACCGTCCACCGGCGGGCGTGGACGCTCGCACATCGCGTGTGGTCCGGCGGGCGTTCCCTCCGCCTCCCGCCTCCGTCGTGCGACGGCGTGGAGACCGAAGGTGCAGCGGCAGCGTCGCGTGAGGCGGGGAGACCGGACCCGCCCGTCGCTCCGGCCGACGCCGGGCCCCGGATCCTCGTGCTCGTCACGATCGACTCGTTTCGGTGCGGCTTCGGCCGACACGACCGCGACGAGCTGCGTGACGTCTGCCCGGAGTTGACGAGGTTGCTCGCGTCATCGTCGTCGTACCGGTTCGACGCGCACGCGAACTCACCGGCCACGCTACCGAGCACCGACGCCATGCAGCGCGTCGACGGGGAGCGCCTCGGCGACAGGCTCCGTGCTGCGGGGATCGCCTCGACGGTGATCGCCACGCACCGTCACATCCTCGAGGGGCGCGGCGTACGAGCCTCGTTCGATCACGTCGACGACACGCTAGCGCCGCGTGCGGAGGACGGGACCGCGACGACGAGCGACGAGACGACCGACCGAGCGCTGGCGGCCCTTCGTGCCATGGTTGCGGATGGTCGGCGCCACTTCTTGTGGGTCCACTACTACGATCCGCACGCTCCGTACATCGAGGTGCCCGACTCGCCTTGGAAGTTCCTCGACTTGCCCGCATACGTGGCGGAGATGCGCCGGACGGACGCCGCCGTCGCGAGGCTCGTCGAGACCGTGCAGCGAGACCTGTCTGCGAGCGCGGTCCTCGTGCTCACCGCGGACCACGGGGAGGCCTTCGGCGAGCACGGCGCGACCTTCCACGGGGTCAACCTGTACGAGGAGATGACGCGTGTTCCGTTGATCGTCTGGGCCAACGACGAAGAACAGCGGCGAGCGCTTCCGGCCGACCTACCCGTCGGATCGACCGAGGTCGGTCCCTACCTCTTCGCCGTCGCGACACGGCAGCCCTTCGTGAGCGCGGCGCAGACGCGCCTGTTCGTGAGCACGCCGGAGGACGAGCAGCAGGGGCTCGTCGACGACCGCGGCTTCAAGCTCATCGAGCATCGCTCGCTCGGCTACACGGAGCTGTTCGACCTTCGGTCGGACCCGACCGAGCAGCACGACCTCACGCGAGAGCGTCCGGACGTGCTCCTCGAGATGCGCTGCCGCCTCGCGCGCGCGGAGTGAGCGCCGTCACTCGAGGAGGAACGCCTTGTACGCCGCGTCGGAGGGCGGTCGGCCGAGGAAGCGCGCGACCAGGTTGCTGGCCTCGTCGCTCCCGCCGGGCGCGAGGATCGCGGCACGGTAGTCGGCCGCGGTCTTCGGGTTCATGAGGCCCTCCTTCTTGAAGCGGGTGAAGAGGTCCTGNGCGATCGACAGGGCCCACTGGTATCCGTAGTAGCCGGCGTCGTAGCCGATGAGGTGGCCGAAGCTCGCTTGGAAGTGCGTGCCCTCCACGTACTTGAACGGCATGTACGCGTCGTGGATTTCGGCGAGGACCTTCGTCGTGTCGAAGGGCAGCGGGCGCGTGTGGTAGGCCTGATCGAGGGCCGCGAGGTAGAGCTGGCGTTGCGTCGCGATCGCTCGGCCGAAGCCGCGTGAGCGCAGCATCGCCGCGTGGAGCTTCGCGGGGAGCGGCTCGTTCGTGTCGTGGTGACGGGCGAAGAGGGCGAGGGTGTCCTTGTTCCAGGCCCACTCCTCGAGCATCTGCGAGGGCGACTCGACGAAGTCGCGCGCGACGCTCGTGCCCGCGAACGTCGCGAGCTCCGACTCGCTGAGGATGTGGTGGAGGACGTGGCCGAACTCGTGGAAGAAGACGACCACGTCGGAGTGGCTCATGAGCGCCGGCGCCGCGCCGCCCGGCTTCGGGAAGTTGCACTCGATCGCCGCGATGGGCATGAGGCGCGAGCCGTCGGGCATCCTCGCCGTCTCGCGGATGCTGAAGACGGCCGCGTGCTTGTACTTGGCGTCGCGCGGGTACAGGTCGAAGTAGAAGCGGCCGAGGACCGTGCCGTTCGCGTCGATGACGTCCATCGCCTCGACGTCCGGGTGCCACGTGGGCGCGTCGGTCGCGGGGCGGTACTGGATGCCGAACAGCTTCGACGTGATCGTGAGGAGGCCCTCCTTCACGCGGCGGACCTCGAAGTACTTGCTCACCTCCTGCGAGTCGAGGCCGTACTTCGCCTTCCGCACCTGATCCTCGAGGTAGAGGCGATCGGACGGCGGGATCGTGTCGGTCGCCTTGCCGCCGAGGCGCACGTGCGCGGCCTTGAGCTCGGCCATCTCCGCCTGGCCCTTCTTCGCGATGTGCTTGCGAAGGCCCTCGAGGAAGGCCGCGACGGTCTTCGCGTCCTTCGCCATGCGCGGCTCGAGCACGTAGTCCGCCCACGTCGCGTAGCCGAGCAGCTTCGCCTTCTCGGCGCGGAGGGCGAGGATCTTGTCGAGGACCGGGATGTTCTTGTCCGCCGCGCGGTTCTCGAACTGCTTGTACAGCTCGAGGGCGAGCTTCCGGTCCTTGGCGTACTGCATGACCGGGAAGTAGTCGGGGTAATCGGTCGTGATGTGGACCTTCCCGTCCGGCCCCGGCGGGTGCGAGGCGATCCACTCCTTCGGCAGACCCTCGAGCTGCGCCGGGGTCGCCGTGACGCCGAGGTGCGACTCGGCGAGGTTCGTGTCGAACTCGACGCCCAGCTTCGTCAGCTCCGCGTTGATCTCGCGGATGCGGGCCTGGCCTTTCTCGTCGAGGTCGAGGCCGTTGCGCCGGAAGTCGCGCAGCGTGTGCTCGAGCAGCCGCGCGCGCGGCGGCGACAGCGTCTCCTTCTTCGCCGCGTACCTCTTCATGACGCGCGCGAGCTTCGCGTCGAGCCAGATGCTCGTCGTGAGCTCGTCGACCTTCGGCTCGCATTGCTTCGCCTTCTCGCGCACGCCCTCGTCCGGGTGCGCCACGGCCATGAGCGCCGGGAAGTCGCCCGCGTTGCGGATGGCGAGGTTGACGCGATCGAGCTTGCCGACGGTGGTGTCCCACGTCAGCGCGTCGTCCGGCGCGCCGTCGAGCGCGCGGATCTCTTCGAGCGTGGCCTTCGCGCGCGCGAGGCTCTCGTCGCACAGCCGCTCGATGCCGGCCCGGGCGAGCTCCACGTCGCCGGGGCCTCCTGGTCCCGCGGTGCTCCTGCCGAGGCCGACGACGACCGGATCGACGTCGAAGGCGGCGAGCGCCGGCGCCGCCTCTTTCGTCGGGAGCGGCGCGGTCGCGGTCGGGGCCGCGGGGGCCGGCGTCGCGGGCGGCGGGGCCTCTCCGCCGCAAGCCGCGGCGAGGACGAGCACGGACGACGGGAGCACGAGGCGAAGCCGGTATGCGTTCATGGGCGGCGAAGGTTGCACCAGTCGCCGCTCCTTTTCCAGCCGGCGGGCCGTCCGACCGTGCCGTCGCGCACCCGGAATCGACGCAGGCACGATAGGATGGGCTCACATGCAAGAGCGTCGGCGCCACGTCCGTGCCAAGCCCGTCCCCGAGCTGCCTGCGCGCGTCCTCTACGAGGTCGCGCCGCCCATCAGCGAGTCGCTCGACGTCGTCGACATCAGCGTCAGCGGTCTCGCGATCGCGCACGAGGGTCAGCCCGAGTGGCCCGTCGGGTCGACGAAGAAGCTCCGGCTCGTGTTGCCGGAGGGCACGCACGAGATCGCGTGCGTCGTCCGGTGGGCCGGCAAGGGGATGATGGGCCTCGAGCTCGTCGAGCCGTCCGAGGACACGGCGAAGGCCGTGCGCCGCTACGTCGGCGAGCTGCTCGAGCGCGGCAGTCGAGCGTAGCGGGTCGACGGCGCCGAGCCGGCGCGGATGCGCGAGGGCCTCAGCTCACCTTGGCCCAGACCTGCTTCGCGTGCTCGAGGAACTCCGGCGCCTGCTCGAAGGACGGGTCGACGCGGTGTTCGCCGCCGCGGCCTCGCTCGTCACGCATCGTGCCTCGGAGGATGTATTTCGTACCGTCCTCGAGCATGAGGAGCTTCAGCCCCGGCGGCGACGCGTTCTTTCGGCACGCACGCGTATACGCGAACGTGAGCTCTCCGATGCCGTCCTCGTCGAGGTCCGTGAGCTCGTAGGCCGTGTCGCGGAAGGCGAGGAGCAGCTCCGCCTCGCAGCGGTCGATCGCCTCCTTGAGGCTCCGGACGCCTTTCACGCGACCCTCGCTCTCGACCAAGAAGTGCTGGATCGTGAGCTGGGCGCTCGTCGACGAGCCGTGGCGTCCTCGGTGCGTCGTCTCGCGTCGCGAGAAGACCGCGAGGTTCTCTCCGTTGCGATCCGTCCAGCCGACGGCGTGCACGATCGCGCCGGGAACGCGATGCCGTACGGCGGCCGGGATCCGTTCCGCCGGTACGGCACGCATGGGGCCGACGGCGGGAGCGGGGGCGTCGGACTCCGCGCGTGAGGCGATCTCGGGTGGAGGAGCGATCTCCTCCGGAGGCTCGACCATCCGTGGAGGATCGACGACTCGCGGAGGAGGCAGCGGGCTCACGGACGGTGACACCGAGGGAGCCGGAGGCTCGCGGCGCTCGCATGCGAGCGCGAGGAGGGTCGATGCGACGAGCGCGAATCGAATGCCTTTGGTCATGAGCCTCGGAGACGCGATCTGCGTCATGTCGTGGGCGGCGTCGGGACGGTAGCCGCGCACGCGCCGACGGGCGAGCCGTACGTCAGGAAGCGGTCGAAGCGAGCGCGCTTCGCGGCTCGTTCGAGCCTCTGCTTCATCCGTCGACGCCCGAGCTTCCGAGACGCAGGGCGGAGCTCGTGGGGGCACGCCGCGGATGGGCTCGGCGCGACGGGTTCGAAGGCATGTAGGTTGCACATATCGCCGCGCCTCGAATGCAAGAGATCTCGACGAGTCGGGGCGTGCGTGCTCGCGCGACGGTCGAACGAGCGAACGCGCAGCGCACGTCTCCGGCGGTGAGCTCGGATCGAGCCTCGGCGGCTCTGCCGATCGTGGCCGATCGAGAGGCGCGCTCGCGCTGACAGTTCACGCACCGTCTCCGTTAGGAACTTGTCGATCCGGAAGGACGGATCGTCAGGAAAGGGGCGTGAGCTCGAGCACCCCGCACTGCTCGTCGAGCTCGGCCGACTCGACCGACGAGGTCGAGCTCGGTGGAGGCACATGGCGAAAGCAGGAGGAGACGACGATATGAAGAACAGCTCAGGGCTCCGCTCGAACCATTGGCTCGTGCTCGCGAGCGTCACCGCTCTCGGGACCCTCGTGGCCGTCGCCGCGGCGGGGTGCTCGTCGACGGAGGAGGTGGTCACAGAGGCCGATCCCACGCAGAGCGCCGAGGACGCCGGCAAGCCTCGTCCTCCGAGGAAGGACGCCGGCGCGGTTCCTCCTGTCGACGAGGAGGAGGCCGAGCCGGAGACGTGCAAGGACTCCAAGGCGACGTTCGTTCCCAAGGAGGTGAAGCCGACCGCCGAGGGATCGAGCAACGCTTGCAACGAGAGGACCATCCAGGCGCTGGCGGACGCGTGCTTGGCGGATCCCGCCTCGAAGAACTGCGCCGACGCCCGGCAGCTCTTCACGAACAAGGCATGTGCAGAATGCATCTTCACGGAGAGCGCGAGCGAGCCCGAGTGGAAGGTCTTCATCATCGACCCGCCGACGTTCAACCAGCGCGGCTGCATCGATCACGTCACGGGAGTGAAGGGATGCGGGCGTGAGCTCGGCAACCTCGTCTTCATCCCCGACGGATGCCTCGAGGCCTACTGCGGCAACTGCTCGGAGGTGGAGCAGCAGGACTGCTTCCAGGACGTGCTCCAGGCCGAGTGCAAGGACTACCTGCTCAGCGCGGAGTGCGGGGCGGCGATGCAGACCAAGGTCGACGCCATCAACACGACGTGCTTCGGCGATCCCAAGATCACGGAGCCGGCCGAGCAGGCGAAGGACCTGTTCGTGAAGATGGCGAAGGCCGCCTGCATGAACGGCGCGAAGTAGGACGGCGGCGGATCGACGTCGCGGAGCGCTGCGTCGAGCCCACGCTCGGCGCAGCGCTGCTTCGCGCAGATGCGCATGCGGAGCCCGCGCGCGCCCTCTCGGCGCGCGTGGACGAAGACCGCCCGACATGGGCGCGAAGGTCTCACAATAATTTGCGCGATCGCACGAGACTGCTGGCGCGAGCTCATCCAGTATGTCACTCCTGAAGCGTCGGACGAGATCGCGCTTCGAGAGGCGCGACGGCAGCAGCAGCAGCTACACATCGCGAACCCAGGAGTCTCGATGCTTCGAGCGAGAGCGCGGGCGGACCCGGATCGCAACGCACGCTGAGGGATGCAGACAGACGACCGACGCTGTGACCGTGGACGGTCACGTCACGTCACGTCGCGCGTCATGTCTCTTCCCGCATCACGACGGGCCATCGTTGCCCGCGGATGAAAACAAGGAGCCACGGGAATCGGGCGTGAAGGCTCGACCTCCCGTGGCTCTTTCGTTTCCATCGTTTCCATCGCCGCGCCGAGGCCGGCGCGCTCATGACCTCACGGGCTCGGACACGCGCTCGTGAAGCGAATGAAGTCGGCGACGAGGAGAACGGCGCCCTCGTCGACGGCCGTCCTTCCGACCGGCGGCATCTGCGTTCCAGGCTCCTCCGAGCGCAGCACCGTGAGCAGCGTGCTCGCTTCGGGCTGTCCGGGGACGAGCCTCGTCCCTCTGCCCGTGGTCACGCCGCAGAGGGCCGTCTTCGAGAACGGAGTGTCGAAGCGCAGGTCGAGGTCTCCGTCGCGCCCGGAGTGGCAGAACGCGCAGTTCGCGTGGAGGTACGCGCGGGCGCGCGCGTCCACGGTCGCGAGCCCGTCGATTCGAGGCAACGGGCGGTAGGCGGGCAGGTTGGCGCCGTCGACGATCCCGACCGCGATCAGCGTCGCGAGCGGGTTTCCTTGGCGCGCGCCATAGTCCACTCCGTCGCGGTCGAGCTGCGCGAGCTCGAGTCCGAGCGTTCCGCGCTCCTGCGTATGGCACGTCGTGCACGTGTCCGGATCGACCACCCACGAGCGACCGGAGGGGAGCGGTACCTCCGTTCGCTGGGTGATGCGCCACGGGGCGACATCCGGCTGCGTCGACGCGTACGTAGCCGTGTGCCACGAGCCCTCCGCATCTCGGAAGAGCATCTGCGTCTCGACGAGCCGTCCCTCGGCGCTGAGCATCTTCATCGCCACCGAGCCGGGCGGCAGGACGAGTCGCCCGCTCTCTTCGACGGAGATCGTGGTGCCCTCGGGGATCGACAGATAGCGCGCCGCCGACGCGCCCGATGCCCAAGCTCCCACGTTCACGTCGTATGGAAAGAGGCCGTCGACGGGCCGCTGGGGATCGTTCGGATCGACGCACCCCGTCTCGGCGAGCGTAGGCACCGAGGTCGGCGGAGGCGGCGGCAGCTCTTGGATCATCCGCAGGAGCGCGCCGACGTACGACACCACGAGGATCTCGCCGTTCTCGTCGAGCCGGAACGACACCGGCCGCCGGCCGAGCGTGCCGACGTTCAGCCGCTTCGGGACCTTGACCGGCTCGTCCGCATGCACCGCGTAGAACTTGCTCTGGTTGGCGTCGCCGTAGACGTACTTGTCCGTCAGGGCGGGGACCTTCGTTCCGCGGTAGAAGACGCCACCGACGAGCGCGTTGGCCTCGTCGCGCCCGTGGTAGATGATGGGATCGATGAAGTCTCCGTCGCAGCCGGGGCCGGGCTCGAAGCAGTCCGGGCCCTCGCGCGAGCCCCAGCCGTAGTTGCCGCCCGGGACGATCTCGTTGATCTCCTCCCAGGTGACTTGACCGACGTCGCCCGCCCACAGGCGTCCGGTCTTGGGGTCGAAGTCGAACCGCCACGGGTTGCGCAGCCCGTAGGCGTAGATCTCCGGCAGACCGCCGCCCGACGCGAAGGGGTTCGTCGAAGGGATCGCGTAGGGATCGCCGGAGTCGACGTCGATGCGGAGGATCTTGCCGAGGAGGTTGTCGAGCTTGAGCGCCGCCTCGTAGTACGTGTCGCTCGGGAACGCGCCTTCGCCCGAGCCGATGTAGAGGTAGCCGTCGGGGCCGAAGACCAGGCACCCGTTGTTGTGGTTCACGCCCTCCTGGTCCCAGACCAGAAGGCGCTTCTCCGTCTCGCGAGCGAAGGTCTTGCCGCCGTCGAGGCTCTCGAAGCGGGCGATGACGGACTGGAACAAGAGCTCCGGACGCGAGCCCGACGGCGGCTTGGCCGTATACGAGACGTACGCGTACGGCGTCGAAGGGAACTTCGGGTGGAGGGCGAAGCCCTGGATCCCTTGATCGAAGCCGTCGGTCATCCAGTCGCGGATGTCGAGGACCACCTCCGAGGTCGTCTCGTTCGGAAACACCTCGCGGACGAAGCCGCCCTGCTCGGCGACGAAGTAGCGACCTGCCTTGTTGGCGACCTCGATGGGGCGGGACAGCGGAGCGAGCGTCACGCGCTCGAACTCGATCCTCGCGTCGTCCCAGTTCGGGGGCCCGGCGTCGGGGACGCCTTCGGACGCGGACGGGCGCTGCCCGCACGTCGGCGCGACGGGCCGTGTGTCGAGGCCCGAGCTTCCGTCGGGCCCGTTCACGACACCATCGTTCAGCGGGCGAGGAAGTTGCTCGTCGCACGACGCGAGCGAGCAGAGGACTGCGGTGGCGGCGGCGAGCGTCGGGCCGAGCCCCCGCGTGCGGACGAACGACGGCCGAGCCATGGCGTGTTGCGTCATATCACCCGAGGCTGACCCTTGGCTACGGCGCGACGACGAGCCGCGACGCCTTTCGTACGGACACGTCGATGCCGCTGTCGAATGCACGCAACGCATCGGCCAAGCGCCCGGAGGGCCGGCCATGCGCGTCTCCGCCGGACCTGCTCGATTTCGCGCTCTCACGAAGCTTCGGGTGCGCGCCGTCGCGGGAGAAGAGCTCGCAGCCGTTTTTGCGCAACCAGAGTGTCCGTGACGGGACGGCAGCTCGATCCGGTGCGGGAGGGGTTCGATCTGTCGTACGCGGAGAGACGTTCCACGTCCTGTGTTCGCCGTCTCGACACCTACCGCTCCGCGTGACGATGCTGCGCGACGCGATCGCGACGTTCGCGATGGGACAGTGTCACGCCCGAGCAGCGTCGTCCGCGCGTGCGTCCTCGAAGGCGGCGGTCGCCGCATCGACGACGGCCGCCGCGGGCCGCTGACGACCGAGCTTCGCTACGCCCGACGCATCCGCCGCCAGGTCCCCGGGGGCAAGCCGGTCCAGCGCTTGAAGGCGCGGCTGAAGGTCGCGAGATCCGAGAAGCCGACCCGATGGGCGATCTCCGCGAGCGGCAGCTCGGGATCCGCGAGGAGCCGCTTCGCCGTGCGCTCGCGGACTTCGTCGACGATGTCCGAGAAGCGGACGCCTTCTTCCTCGAGCCGTCGTTGGAGCGTACGCCCGCTCATCTTCAGCGCGCTCGCGATCGCCTCGGCACCGATTTCGCCCGGGAGCGCCGACTCGATCTTCGCGGCGACCGTCGCGGCGAGACGTCCGTCGCGCGGGGCCTTCGCGAGCGCAGCGGACGCGAGCTGCTCGGCTGCGGCGACGAGCATCGGGTCGAGGGCCGGGAGCGCGATCGACGCGTCCGCCGCCGTGAGCGAAAAGCCCGTGTCCTCGGCACCGAGCTCGATCTCCTCCGTCCCCAGCGCGCGAACGAGCGGCCTCAGGTCGCTCGCGGGACGCGGGCTCGAAAGCCATGCGCGCGTCGGGTCGAGCCGCGTGCCTCCACGGCGACAGTGTTCGAGCGCGAAGGCCAGGACGTACTCGTCGACGTGATGCCCGAGCCCACGGGCGGCTCCGCGGATGCGCGCGTGAAAGCGGACCTCCCGAGGTGCGTCCACGACGTCCGCCTCGAGCCGCGGAAAGACGAGCGGCGCGAAGCGGGCCATCGCCGAGAGCACGTCGCGTGGGGTGGCGGCGACGCGCGCGGCGAGCGCGCCCGCGTCGTAGGTGCGGAACGGGAGCTCCGCAGGCAGTCGCAGAGCGAGGTGAGGCTCTGCGGCGAGCTCCGCGGTGACCTTCAACATCGTCGCGAGCGCCGTCGCGGTCACCGGTGCTTCGTCGCGATCCGCGTCGGCGGGATCGAGCCCGCCGCGGTGCGCGATCAGCGACGCGTCGATCCCGTGCTGCGCCGCCCATCGCAGGAGCGCCGGCGCGAGCGCCGAGGCCGTCGCCGGCTCTCTCGGCGGCCGCCCGATGCGTCTCCGGACCGGCTCGTCCATCGCCGCGCAGGATAGC
>JGI25327J35509_1002145_pt1 | contig 14129 bp, 15 predicted proteins | sample HigsolmetaAR202D_FD_35509 | JGI IMG/M metagenome (IMG submission 35509)
CTAGAGGAAATTCTCGCTTTCAGGCGATAATCTTAGTCGCCGGCGTTGCGCGTCCGCGTGGCGACGATCACGGTTGCCACGCTGTTCTTGCATTGCTCGTGATGCACGACGACATCGAATCCGTAAGGGGCAAACATGGAAGCGATATCGCCGGGTTGAGCGCTGCTGCCGCGTTGCCCTGTGATGCGATACAAAGCCTCGATGCCCGCTTCGACCGCTCCCTTGCCCGTCAACACGGCGTTCGGCACGATGATGAACTGCCCGGCAGGTTGCAGGACACGGTTCACTTCGCGCAGCGTTTCCGGCGCAATGATGAACTCGGCGGGAAACGTGCTGANCACGGCGGCAAATACGCCCGACCGGTACGGCAACGCCTGCGCCATTCCCCGCGACAGCCGAACCGGCATGTTTTGTGACNCCAGCTTGCGGCGCGTGATCGCCGCCATATACGGCGACAGATCGTGACCGAACGCCTTATAGCCACGCCGGTTCAATTCCAGATGCAGATTGCCCGTTCCGTAGGCCAATTCGAGTACCGGGTCACCGGCGGAGGCTTTGAGATGCCTGAGCGCCGTACGGCCCCAGCAGCCCCATTGCCCCAGCGAAACGATCTGGCTGACGAGGTCGTAGGTAAACGCGAATTCGTTATAGAGCAGCCGGAATCCGAACCGGATCAGCCCAGACCAGACCCGTTTGGCCGCCGGTGTCATGGTGTCTGATCACCTCTGTTGTTGCACGGCAAGGCGGCTTCCTTATCGTCCCAGCGCAGCCAGAATCTTGTCGGGATTGTCGGTGATGATGCCCACGACGCCGAGACGGGCCAGTTCGACAGCCCGCTCCGGTTCATTGACCGTCCAGGTATTGACCACATGCGAGTCGGCGCGCGCCTTTTCCATGAGCGCCGCATCGACCAGTGTATGACGGGGATGGATGGCCTGATGCGGCACGCTGGCGATGGTCGCCCATTCGGATGCCGGCGTGTCGGTGTCGTAGAGAAAAGCGATTGGAACTTCGGGNATGACCTCGTGAAAATTCTTGAGGACCTGCGCGCTGAATGAGGAGACGAGAACACGGCGGCTCATTCCATGCCTGCGAATACAGTCGGCGACCGCGCGCTCCGTTCCGGGGATCATGCGTTCGTCGGCCTTAATCTCGACATTAATCAGCAGCTTCCGGCCCACCGCTTCGAAAACTTCATCCAGCGTGGGAATCTGGACGCCGCGATATGCCTCAAACTGGTAGCTGGCGTCCAGTTCGCGCAGTTCGGCAAAGCTTTTCTCAAATACATAACCGCTNCCATCTGTCGTATGGTCAACGGTTGCATCGTGCAGAATGACGAGTTGCTCGCCGCCCGCGCACAGCCAGACGTCCAGTTCGATACCATCCGCACCCTGCGCCGCCGCTAATTCAAAGGCGGGTAGCGTGTTCATTGGCGCATAGGCGCTCGCTCCGCGATGGCCCAGAACCAGCGTTTGTCCACCCCACATTTCTTCCAGAATGTTTGTCATTGCGACCCTCGAAGCAATGTAACCATTCCCCAATGGCGCTGCATTGTACCGAGAGCCGGCAAACTGTAAAAATAAAACTGCCCGCCGGATTTATGAAAAGGCGGGCAGTCTGGGGATCTCGACCGGCGATCAGCCGGGAACGGCTACCTGAATCTGGCCGTCCTGAATGCGAACCGGATACGTCTTGACGGGAATAATGGCCGGTGGCGCCAGCACTTCGCCTGTGCGGATGTCAAAGTTAGCCCCGTGCTTGGCGCATTCAATCGAGTATCCGCGCAGAGTCCCTTCAGACAGCGGGTATTCCTCGTGGGTGCAACAGTCCTCAATGGCATAGTATTCGCCGTCGACATTAAAGACGACGACCCAGTGACGCCCATATTCGAAAACCAGCCGCTCACCGGGGGGCAGGTCTGCTGCCGGGGCGACGGTCACAAAATCGGTGGCTTCGGTCATTCTTCGTCCTCATTCTGCATCCGCTGCCAGTCCGCCAGCCCGTAGGCTCCGACTTTCAGCGCTTTCAGGGACAGCAGCGCGCACTTGATGCGGTTCATCGACAGTGAAATGCCGAGCATTTCGAAGATGTCTTCCTTGGTGATCTGCCGCGCTTCTTCCAGAGTCATGCCCAGAATGCGCTCGCCCAGCATCGACGCCGACGCCTGGCTGATGGCGCAGCCTTCACCATCCCACCCAACCGCGACGATGCGATTGTTTTCGTCAACGCGCATTGTCAGGCGCAGACGGTCGCCGCACAACGGGTTCGTTGCTTCGAAATCAATATCGGCCGGTTCGAGCAGTCCGCGATTACGCATGTTGCGACTATGGTCGAGGATGTTCTCGCGGTACATATCGTCAAACATCAGCCCCTCCGGTGTCTCCGGCTGCGATTATAGCGCAAACGTCATTCGCGCCTTGATAAGTCCATTCGCCAGCGCGTCGATTTCTTCAAAGGTGTTGTACAGGTAATAGCTGGCTCTGGCCGAAGCCGGGATGCCGAAGAAATCATGCAGAGGCTGCGCGCAGTGATGCCCGGCGCGAATGGCAACGCCTACGCTATCGAGAATCTGCGCTATGTCGTGCGGGTGAACGCCGTCCAGCGTAAAGGACGTCACACCGGCACGCTGCGCCACGTCCGGTCCGTAGAGCGTGATGCCCGGAATTTCGGCCAGACGTTCCAGCGCGTATTCGGTCAGGGCATGCTCGTGCGCCTGTATTTTGTCCATGCCAAGGGCGGACAGATAATCGACCGCCACACCCAGACCAATCGCCTGCGCGATGGATGGCGTTCCTGCCTCGAATTTGTACGGAAGCTCGTTCCACGTGCTGCCTTCGAGCGTGACACGCGAAATCATGTCGCCGCCACCCATCCACGGCGGCATGGCTTCCAGCAGTTCGCGCTTGCCATAAAGCACGCCGATGCCGGTGGGGCCGGCCATCTTGTGGCCACTGAAGGCCAGAAAATCGACATCGAGCGCCTGCACGTCGAGCGGCATATGCGGCGCGGATTGGGCCGCATCGACAAGGATCAATGCGCCCGCTTCGTGTGCCTGCCGCGCCATATCGGCCACCGGATTGATCGTACCAAGCACGTTGGAAACATGCATAACCGTGACCAGCCGCACCGGTTCCTCGCGCAGCAGCCGCGCATACTCGTCCAGATCCAGCGTGCCGTCAGGCAATACCGGGACGAACCGCAACGTGAAGCCGATTTGCTCGGCGAGTATCTGCCACGGCACGATATTGGAGTGATGTTCCATGACCGTGGTGACGACGACATCTCCGGGCCGCAGGTTCGCTCTGCCCCATGTATTGGCGACGAGGTTGATCCCTTCGGTTGTGCCGCGTGTGAAGATAATCTGCCGCCTGCTCGGCGCGTTGATGAATTTTTTGATCTTAATGCGTGCCGTCTCGTAGGCCATCGTCGCCGCTTCGCTCAGCTTGTGAACGCCGCGATGCACGTTGGCGTTATAAGTCCGGTAGTATTCATCCAGCGCTTCGATCACCTGACGTGGCTTCTGGCTTGACGCGGCGTTATCCAGATAGACAAGCGGCACGCCTGGATGATGTTCGTGAGCGAGGATCGGAAAGTCCGCGCGCACGGCTTTGACGTCGTAAGGATATAAGCGGTCCATCTGTGTCATTACTCAGCCTTTTTCGTAAACGTCGCCACGGGCGCGACTGCACGAACCAGCAAAAAGGCGCGCCCCAATTATTCGGGAACGCGCCTCCAGAGTTCAATAGGGCAAAACCGAGACTATTCCCGGCCGACGATCTTGCGATCCAGTGCGGCGCGCAGCCGCTCGCGCACGCGCTCAAACGGAATGCGCTCCAGCAATTCGTCGAAGAAGCCTTCGATGACCATCAGTTCGGCTTCCGCGCGAGGAATGCCGCGGCTCATGAGATAGAACACCGGCTCTTCCTCAAGCGTACCAAAGGTTGCCGCGTGCGTGCAGCGCACGTCATCGGCTTCAATTTCCAGCCCCGGAATGCCGTCCATGCGGGCTTCATCGCTGAGCAGCAGATTCCGGCTGGCCTGGAAGCCATCGATCTTCTGCATTTGCGGCAGCGACTTAATCATGCCCTGCCAGACGGTACGCGCGCGATCTTTCGCCGCGCCTTTGAATAACAGGTCACTGGTAGTCAGCGGGGCATTGTGGATTTGCTGCGTGTCGTGGTCGAACAGTTGGTCGTGGTCGGCGAAGAACATGCCGGACATACGACCGAAAGCGCCCTGACCGTCCAGTTCCATTTCGAGATACTGTTTCACGACCTGACCGCCCATCGTGCCGACGATCCAGTCGAGATTGGCGTCGCGGCCAACGCGCGCGCGCTGGTGGTGGAACTCAAACGTTTCGCGGTTCCAGTCCTGCAGCGCCACGTACTGAAGATTGGCGTTGTCGCCTACCAGTAGCTCGGTTGCGCCGATGTAAGCCGAATGCGCGTCGGTTTCCGCCGAGAGATAATCGACCAGCACGGTGGCTTGCGAGCCATCCTCGGCCACGACCAGCATGTGGCCCAGGCTTGCGCCCGGCCGGGTGTTATAGATCACGACATGCATCGGGAGCTGCGCCGCTACGCCACGAGGCACGTAGACAAAGACGCCATATGTCCACAGCGCGGCATGGAGCGCGGCGAATTTGCCGTCACCCGGCAGCACCGCCTGCGTCATCAAGCGAGGGCGCACAATCTCGGTATGTTCGCGGCACGCGGTTTGCAGATCGGTGAAAATAACGCCCTGCGCCTTCAGCGCTTCCGGGATTTCATAGTGTACGATCTTGCCGTCAACGAAGACGATGAACCCGCCCTGTTCCTCGCCGGACAGCGGTTCAAGGTTTTCCTGCGGCACGATATCAAGACTCGCGCCGTTCGCTTCCACAATCGGGCTCGCCTGATCCCAGCGGATATGGCGATAATCGGTGCGCCGCCAGTCCTCGTCTTGCAGCGACGGCATCGGCATTTCTTCGTAGAGCTCCCACGCGGCGAGGCGGCTTTCGCGCAGCCACTGAGGCTCGTTATAACGCTCGCTCAGCGCTTCGACATCGGCCTGCGTATAGACCGGCGACTCAGGCGCCATTGTACGGCGTTGTCTCACAACAACCACAGAACCATTCTCCTCGATTAGCGGTTAGCAGGCGCGCCCGGCATGGTCGCGCGCGAACGCGCCTGATCTCGTCTGTAACGTGCGGGGCAGATTAGCCGATAGAGCCTTCAAGCTGAATCTGGATCAGCCGGTTCAGTTCCAGCGCGTATTCCATCGGCAGTTCTTTCACCAGCGGCTCGATGAAACCGTTGACGATCATGGCGTTGGCCTCGTCTTCGCTCAGACCGCGGCTCATCGCATAGAACAACTGATCCTCGCCAACACGGCTGACCGAAGCCTCATGGCCCATCGTCACGCGCTTGGCGTCAATCTCGATGGTGGGATACGTGTCGGAACGGCTGCGGTCGTCCAGCAGCAGCGCGTCGCAAACGACGTTGCTCTTGACATCATCCGCGCCCTCAACGACTTTGAGAAGGCCGCGATAGCTGGCGCGCCCGCCGTCCTTGCTGATCGACTTGCTGATGATCTGGCTGGTGGTTCTCGGCGCAAGATGGGTGATCTTCGCGCCTGCGTCCTGGTGCTGGCCGCGACCGGCAAACGCAATCGACAGGACCTCACCATGCGCGCCTTCACCCTTCAGGATGACCGCGGGATACTTCATCGTCAGTTTGCTGCCCAGATTGCCGTCAACCCACTCCATCGTGGCGTTCTTCTCGGCAACCGCGCGCTTGGTGACAAGGTTGTAAACGTTGTTCGACCAGTTCTGGATGGTCGTATAGCGGCAGCGACCGCCTTCCTTGACGATGATCTCGACGACGGCGCTGTGCAGACTGTCTTCGCTGTAGGTCGGCGCTGTGCAGCCTTCGACGTAGTGGACGTAAGCGCCTTCATCGACGATGATCAGCGTGCGCTCGAACTGGCCCATGTTCTGTGTGTTGATGCGGAAATAGGCCTGCAGCGGCATCTCGACGCGCACGCCCTTGGGCACATAGATGAACGAGCCGCCCGACCACACCGCGCTGTTGAGCGCTGCGAATTTGTTGTCAGCAGGCGGAACCACGGTGCCGAAGTACTCGCGGAACAGGTCTTCATGCTCGCGCAGCGCCGAGTCGGTGTCCATGAAAATGACACCTTTTTGTTCGAGGTCCTTGCGGATGCTGTGGTAGACGACCTCGGATTCATACTGCGCTGTCACGCCCTGCAGGAATTTCTGCTCGGCTTCGGGAATGCCCAGACGGTCAAACGTGCGTTTGATGTCTTCGGGTACTTCGTCCCAGCTCCGGCCCGGCCTTTCAGACGCGCGCACGAAGTAATAGATGTCATCGAAGTTGATGTCGTTGAGGAGCTTGCTACCCCACTGGGGAATCGGCTTGCTCATGAAGATTTCGTACGCCTTGAGACGAAACTCCGTCATCCAGGCGGGCTCATTCTTCATTTCGCTGATCTGGCGAACGATATCGGCGTTCAGGCCCTTTTGGCTCTTGAACGCGTATTTCTCGGGATCGCGAAAGCCGTACTTCTCGTCATAGGCGCTGCGAACGCTCTTAAGCTGCGCTTCGTCGGCGGTAAGCTGCTTTTCGCTCCGAATCAGATCGGTCATTGGATTCTCCTCGAGCTTCAATTACTCAGCGGCGCCGTACTTTTCGCGCACCCATTCGTAGCCAGCTTCTTCCAGATGAAGCGCAAGTTCGGGACCACCGGTCTCAACAATCTGGCCATCGTACATCACATGGACGAACTCAGGCTTAATGTAGTTCAGGATACGCTGATAGTGCGTGATGACGAGCACACCAAGCTCCGGCCCGCGCAGGCGTTCCACACCTTCAGACACAACGCGCAAGGCGTCGATGTCGAGACCGGAGTCGGTTTCATCAAGAATTGCGATCTTGGGGCGCAAAACCGCCATTTGCAGAATTTCGGCGCGCTTCTTCTCGCCGCCGCTGAAGCCTTCGTTCAGATAGCGCCCGGCAAAGGAATGATCCATGCCAAGCTGATCCATCTTCTCGCGCATCAATTTGCGGAATTCGGAAACGGAAATGCCCTTGCTATCAGGGTCTTCAGCTTTCATGCGGGCGTTGATGGCCAGACGGAGGAAGTTGGCGAGCGTCACGCCGGGAATGGACACAGGATACTGGAATGCCAGGAACAGGCCGGCGCGGCTACGCTCATCTGGCTCAAGCTCCATCAGATCCTGACCATCGAAAATGATCTGACCCGCAGTTACTTCATATGCCGGGTTGCCCATCAGCACGTTCGCCAGCGTGCTCTTGCCTGACCCATTCGGCCCCATCAGCGCGTGGACTTCACCCTGCTTGATGGTCAGATTGACGCCGCGCAGAATCGGCTTTTCATCGATAGCAACATGCAGGTTGCGGATTTCCAGTGCAGCACCCATTACGGCTCATCGCTCCTCATGATGTTTAATGGCTGTTAAATCTCAATTGTACCCACAGGTACAAACATCCGTTAGTATAGCAGCCGCTCCGGTGGGTGTCAATATTTTTATGATATTCGCTATAAAAATTGACGCGCTTTGTCGGCTATGCTACCATGGGCGTGGAATCGGACGAACAATACAGGCAGGGAACAGGCCGCATGACCGATCAGGTACAGAACAGGGAAGAGAGCCTTCGTGAAGCCCTTCGCGTCGTCATTGACCCCGAAATCGGTATGAACGTCGTCGAGCTGGGGCTGATACGGGGCATCGAGATTCACGAGGATCGCGCCCATATCACAATGATCATGACCACACCGTTCTGTCCCTACGCGCCACAGCTTCTGGAACAGGTGCGCCGTACCGCGCAGGAATTTCTTAACCTGCCCACGACCATTGAGATGGGGCTCGAAATGTGGGACCCGTCGATGATGGAAGATGGCGCCGCGGACGACTGGGGCCTATTCTAAACCTTCCGGAGCGGGCCGTCGAGCATGATTGCCGGCGGCTGTGCGCGTATCTTCAAACGGCGACAGCGCAACAGCGGGGCCTCCGCTTGAGATAGCCCCGCTGTTTCCCATTTCCACACTTTTCNAGGCGAACGCCGGCCTCAGCGATGTTTGGGCCGGTTGTTCATGATCCACTCGCGCGGGTCGATGTAGTTGCTGAACATGGCGTCGTAGTTCTTGCCCGGCCAGTGGTTGGGTGTCGTCTCGAGAATCGTCGTGGGGCTAAGGTCGAAATGCAGGTGGTAGGCGTAGACGCCGAACGCATTGCCGACCTTTGCTATCTGTTGACCCCGTGTGACGCGCTGCCCGACCTGCACCACCATGTCCTCGACATGCGCATAGCGCCCATAGAGAACGANGCCGCCCGGCTCCAGCGGGTCGTGGCGAATGATGATGACATTGCCCCAGACCGGCAAACGGGCGGCAAACGTCACAACGCCGCTGGCGGCCGCGTAAACCGGCGCATGTGCGTCGGCGTCTCGCGGCAGGTTGAGGTCCGCCCCGGTGTGATAGGCCTCCGATGGCGTGCCGATGAAATACAGCTTGCCGAAGGGGCTGGCGTCATACCATTTACCCGGCCAGACGTCGTCGCTGCNCCGCTCTTCCAGCGTGCCGATTGGCGGATCAAATCCATCGGCTAAATGGCCATCGGACGGGCCGCCGGGCGCGACCACTCGCCGCCAGCGAATAGCGTCAAACGCAATTTCGCGTCCCGTTTCTCCGGTCAGGTCGTTGAGGAAGATCGTGCCGGCATTGATAGCGTCCTTGTCGATCTCGAAAACACCGAGCTTCACCCACGTGTTCCGGTTAGCTTCCTGATTGATCGGCACGATCAATTCACTGCTCGCGCCTTTGACGCCGTGGATCTTGAAGCGGGCGTTCCGCGTCGTCGCATGGCGCGCCGGCACAAACGTCGCAATTTCATACTGTCCCGATTCGCTGATCGGGTTGTACCAGCGGATCGCCACCTTGCTCGTTTGCGCTTCCGTGGGCTTGTAGTACACGGTCCAGCCCCACGTGCCCTGAAAGGTGGATAGTTCCTGCTTGTCGGTGTGAACCCAGACGCTGAAGCCCGGATCTCCGGGCCGGACGACCACCTCGTCGGTGTATTGTTCCTCAGGCGGCGCTGTTGGCGGAACCGTTGGCGGCGTGCTGATCTCAATTGGCTGGTTGATGGCCCCGAACTGCGCCGGGCCGATGACGCCGAGCCGCCACCAGCTTACACCGGGAGCGCCATGCTTCTTCGTGGCAAGCGTGTGCGCTTCACGCATTTCATTCACGTTGGAATCGCCCTGAAGCGCCGGGATGATGGGCCGGCCATATCCACCCCAGACCCGGAACGTTTCTTCGAGCACTTCTTCCGGTGTGCGCCGGAAGGTCGTCCAGTAGTCCTGTGGGTGAATGCTGTTGATGAAGGGATACCATTCCAGCGGATAAATGCCCTCGTAATGACGCGGTCTGGGATCGACCGTCATGCCGAGGTGAAACGTCCCGGGAATGGCGCGGCGAATCCGCAGCATGAAGGGACGGATGCCTTCTTTGCCGCCGAGCCAGAAACCATCATAGGGTTCCACATCCAGAATCATGGATTTGACGCCGGGCCGCAGACACGCCTGTATGATGAGGTCGGTTTCGCGGACGAGGTCCGCCCCTCTTGGCACGCACCAGGCGTGAAATTCAAGGCCATACTTCTGTAGCGTAGACACCCAGCGGTCAATGCTGGCCGGGCCGTCGATGGCGAGGCTGCGTTTGCTGTCCCAGTAACCCATCCACTGCGCGCCGGTCGAAGGCGTATAGTCGCTCGTTTTGACGAAGACCGACGTCACATGAGGAGCGTATTTTTTGATATTCTGACAGACTTCCTCGATGCTGTTTTCGGCGATTGAATCGCCACGCCAGTGCCAGATGGCGACCTTATTATCATACGGCGTAGCGATCCAGGGCTGATTGGGCGGTGAAACCGGCAGATCATCAAAAGTGACGACCGATGTCGACCCCCAGCCTGCGTTGCCATACTGCTCGATCCATATCCAGCCGTCGGCTCGTTTGGTCGCGGGATAGTAGGTCACAACCGAATGATTACGAATATCGCCAATGTCTTCGTAATGTGTGCCAGGGCCAGCGCGAAGATTCATGTACGNCGCTTTAGTGCGCGCTAGGGCAACTCTCGGCGTACCGGCGGGCGTCGGTTTTGGGACAGGAGGCGGGTAGTTGGTCATTCGCGACTCCACAATGAGGACGCCAGGATGGAAAGGTATATTTTCAGTAAGTAAATAATAACATTAGCGCAACGAATTAACACTGGCAATCCGTCAATACTTTGCAAACACTCGCTGCTCAATACTTTCCTGTCCGACCGCCTTGCCAGCCAACCGGATGCAGTGCCCGATCGAGCTGCGCCCATAGCCGCCGCGCATCTGCATCGTCCAACCGGATGGTCCACGTAAAGACGTCGCTAGCGCCAAGTATGTAGAGCAGGCCATCTTCACGTCGCTCGAGGGTGACGTGCGTCGTGATCCCCGGTTCATCAATTGGAGACAGCGGCGCGGTCGCGACGAGCGCCGTCATACGCCTGGCCTGTTCGGGAAACAGGTGTCTGGTCAGGTGAAACCAGAGCATGCGGGTAGCGCCATACGTCAGGACGCAGCTAAACGCCCGCGCGTTCTCCGTACCTCCGTCGAGTATGACCGCGTGATCCGAGGGCTTTACTTCCACTGAAAACTCTCGCGTCACGCCGTGGGCATCAATTTGCTGTGACATACGTGTTTCTTCAAAGCCCTTCTAACGCGTGATATGAATCGACCCGGAGCCGGGTATCACTTCACCGATAATGGCGGCCTGTTCGCCACTGGCTTCCAGCGCCTCGACCAGTCCGTGCGCGGCATCTGGCGGCAGCGCCATAAGCAACCCGCCGGATGTCTGTGGGTCGTAGAGTAGATTCAATTCCCATTCCTCAAGCGCAGTTGAGGACTGCACCCACGGCGCAAAATAAGCGCGATTGCGGGCGGTTCCGCCGGGAACCATGCCGCGCTGCGCGTAATCCACGGCTCCGGGCAGCCAGCGCAGGCTCGAAAGCGACAGGCGTAGATCGACCTGGCTGAGATGGGCCATCTCGTGGCCATGGCCGATCAGGCTATAACCCGTAATATCGGTCAGCGCGTGCGCGCCGAACAACCGCGCCTGCCGGGAGGCTTCCCGGTTAAGGCGCAGCATGCTGGCAATCGCCGCGTCTACGTGTGCTGCGTCCGCCGCTTCACGTTTCAGCGCGGTCGTGACGACGCCGCTGCCGAGCGGCTTGGTCAACACGAGGACGTCACCCGCCTTCGCGCCGCCTTTGGTCATCATCGCCTGTGGATCGACCGTGCCGGTCACGGCTAGCCCGTATTTCGGCTCACGGTCGCTGACCGAATGCCCTCCGGCGATGACCGCACCTGCTTCGCGGACTTTTTCAGCGCCGCCGCGCAGAATCTCCGTCAGGATGCTCATGTCCAGCCCGTCCGGAAAGGCGACCAGATTGATGGCGAACAGCGGCTCGCCGCCCATCGCATAAATGTCGCTCAGCGCGTTGGCAGCAGCGATGGCGCCGAAGGCATACGGATCGTCCACAACCGGCGGGAAAAAATCGACCGTGGACACAATGGCACGATCCGGCGTCAGGGAATAAACAGCCGCATCGTCGGGCGCGAGCAGGCCGACGAGAAGTTGCGGATAATCTTCGGTTGGAAAGAGATTNGCTAAGGGGCGCAGAACCTGCGCCAGGTCTCCAGGACCGAGCTTAGCCGCTCAACCTGCGCAAGCTGCCAGGGATGTCAGACGAATGTCTGCCATGGCTGCCTCCTCTCACNCCAGCGGACGATGTGTCAACTATAGCGCATCGCTAGATGATCACAACGGACTACGGTACTGATTTCAGGCGAAGGGCAGCCTCAGCCTTGCCAGTGTCCGGCGTGTCAGGTATACTTTTCTTGAGCACTTCGGGGTGTGGCGCAGCCTGGTAGCGCGCTTGCATGGGGTGCAAGAGGTCCCGGGTTCAAATCCCGGCACCCCGACAGCCTCTCTCCCTCAAAAGGCGTTTTTTGAACGCCTTTGAGGGTTCCTCAAGACCGTACAAACATTCGTCTGTTAAGCTGCGCGCCCCTGCCCTTCCGGCAGGGGCTTTTTTGCGTTAAGGCCTATTGCCTATCTGCAATCCGCCAGTGCTTACGCTGTATTAAAGCACAGCATTCGCGGATATATCGTAATGATTTATGCTACTTCTGTACTAGCGCATCTGGTCGGCAATGTTCGGTCAGGCGGCGTCATCGGGCGTGTACACCAGCAGCTCGCCCGGCTGCACCCCGAAATACTCACACAGAGTCACCAGTGTCGCCTTGTCATAGCGGTCGACCTGGTTCTTCGCCCACTTCTGAACGGTGCCGTAAGCGAGCTTAGTTTCAAGAGCGACGGTTTGCAGGGTGATGTTTTCTCCCGTCGCCTTCCTTTTTTCAGCAAGCAATTCATTGAACCGGATCTGGATGTCGCCCACTGGGTCAACCCTCCGTGTGGCTGTGAGGCTCAGGCTTTCCAGCATTATATGCTTTCCTCCGGTCGGCTGTCTAGTACTTAAGTATGCAGCTACTTGACTAGCTGAACGTAGTTGCCTATACTTGTAGTTGTAGCTGAGTATACGTACAAGGCTACGCGGTGTCAAGCAGGTTCTTTCAAAGGAGTTTCACGGATGACCCTACCTCTCGCCCCTATTCCCGCCCGCAAGCCCCGCACGAAGCGCAAGCGCGCCCAGGGCAAGTCACTGCTCGAAGCCCTGCGCGCCGCCGGCATCAACGCCAGTGACGCGAAAAAACAGCGCAACGGCGTCCATATTGTCTATTTCCGCGATCCCGACCTGGTGAACGTCGCAAGCAAGGGCACCGACCCGGCAAAGGTCTGGGCGAAGCGCATCGAAAACGTGCTCACTGATGTCGAGATCGTGGATACCTATGAGAACCGTGCCGACTGGCGCGCGGGCAACCCGGTTCTCTGGGCGCTGGTGATGGTGCGCTGGGAACAAAAAAGCGTCTGAGCAGAAGCCCAGACGCCTGAACCAGAGGGGCGCTGTGAGCTTGCCGGCAGCAGCGCCCACCCTTCGTTCAACAGTTTAGCACGAAAGCGAGAACGCGTCATGACCGACCTCAATGCCTTCACTAACGGCCACCAGCCAGGCGACAACCTGCCCTCCAACGACCTCGACTTTGAACCGGCGGACCACGACATCAGCCTGGACGACATCTGGAAGGTGCCACAGTCGCCTTTCAGGCTGCAGGACGAGCGCGACCTCGCGATGACGCGCCTGCTCGCGCTGCAGATCGAACGCGGCGCGCTCAAGACGCAGATCGAGGAACAGGAGGAGTTGATCGCTTCCCTCCGCGAAACGCTCGACGCCGTGCGCCGTGACCTGGCCGCGGCGCGGCTGAAGCTCGAGCACCAGCCTGCCCAGCAGCCCGACGGCCTGACGACACTCCTGGAGCGCGTCGACGATCTGGAAGAGATTGTTTATCCCATGTGGGAGGCGCAGGCGCAGCCGGTCAGCGGCGCGCTCGGCAAGGAAGTCCGGACGCTGGTGCAGAACATCAAAAGCGCGACCGACCGCGAGAACGCGGATCTGGAGCTGNCNGANAAGCTCAATCTCGGCTGGGANATNCTGCACATCAANGCCGNNCGCAANGACGGNCNCGACTTTACGACCATCTGGCGCGTCGTCACGCTGGTCCGTGACGTTCCCGAGCCCGCTGCCGGCGACGACGGCCACGCCGAAGCCGACGCGCCTGCAGGCGGCGAGACGCGAACCGATCCCCTGGTCGCGGTGGTGATCCCCGGCACGAAGCTCGGTTGGCCGCCGGTCCAGACGTTCAACAACCGCGTGCACATCTACTAGCGCCGCCCGCTATCGAAGCTGAGAAGAGGAAGCTCATGCCCGAAACGCCTTACGCCAACCTGCACGACGACGAGCTGCTCGGCCTGCACGGCTCGATCGCGCTCATCCTGGCGGAAGCCGAGCCGCTGCTCGCCGCCCGCCGCATCAGCGCCGACGCCTGGGTGCTCGTGACCGAAGCGCTGCGCGAGCAGCACGAAAAGACCGGCCTGGTGCTCGAAGCCCGCGGGCT
>JGI25327J35509_1002189_pt1 | contig 13892 bp, 8 predicted proteins | sample HigsolmetaAR202D_FD_35509 | JGI IMG/M metagenome (IMG submission 35509)
ATGAAGAGGATTGCCCTAGCCATCCTGGCCTTCGTTGCCACACTCTATCTCTGGAACGCATCCTGGCTTGCGTCCGCTCCCGAGAATCCGCGCATCCGGCTGATCGCCCATCGCGGCGTGCACCAGACATTCGACCGCACCAACATAGACGCGAATACCTGCACGGCCAAACGCATCCTTCCGCCGGCTCATGACTTCATCGAAAACACGATTCCCTCCATGCGAGCGGCGTTTGAGGCGGGTGCGGGGGTGGTCGAGATCGACGTGCATCCCACGACCGATGGCAAGTTCGCCGTCATCCACGACTGGACGCTCGATTGCAGGACCGATGGCAAAGGNGTGACGCGCGACCACGATATGGCTTTACTGAAGACACTNGACGTCGGCTACGGCTACACCGCCGATGGCGGCAAGACCTATCCCCTGCGTGGCAGGGGCGTCGGCATGCTGCCCCCGCTTGACGAGGTGCTGGCTACGTTTCCTGAGGGACGCTTTCTGATCAATTACAAGAGCCGGGAAGAGCGCGAAGGCGACATGCTGGCCGACCTGCTTGCCAAGCATCCCGAATGGCGCGAGCGGGTCTGGGGTGTCTATGGCGGCGATGAACCCACTGCGCGAGCCGTGTCTCTGATTGACGATCTGAAAGGCATGGGTGCGGCTGCGATGAAGGAATGCCTGATACGCTATCTGGCGCTTGGCTGGAGCGGCTATGTGCCAGACGCGTGCAGAAAGACCTATGTCATGGTGCCGCTCAATTTCGCCTGGGCGGTTTGGGGCTGGCCGGATCGCTTCCATGCGCGGATGGCATCCGTGGGCAGCGAGATCATCCTCATCGGCCCCTACTCGAAAGGGGACCCGGGAACCGCAGGCATCGATACCATCGAAGATCTTGCAAGAGTGCCGGAAAGCTTCGACGGCTATATCTGGACCAATCGCATTGAGGTGATCGGTCCAGCGCTGCAGTCACGGCGCCAAGAGAGCACCTCAAAAGACAGCGTTTGAAACGCCTATTCCGCCGCGGCGCGCCCCTGACCGAACCTGCGCTCGATATAGTCGGCCACCATCTTCTCGAAGTCGGCGGCGATGTTCGGCCCGCGCAATGTGGCGGCCTTCTTGCCGTCGATGAAGACGGGGGCCGCCGGCGTCTCACCCGTTCCGGGCAGCGAGATGCCGATGTCGGCATGCTTGGATTCGCCGGGACCGTTCACGATGCAGCCCATGACGGCTACNTGGAGCGTCTCCACGCCCGGATACTTCTCGCGCCAGACCGGCATGTTGCGGCGAATGTCTTCCTGAATCTTCTGCGCCAACTCCTGGAAGACAGTGGAGGTGGTGCGCCCGCAGCCGGGGCATGCCGCGACCACCGGCACGAACTGCCGGAAGCCCATGGTCTGAAGCAGCTCCTGCGCAACCTGCACCTCGCGGGTCCTGTCGCCGCCAGGTTCGGGTGTCAGCGAAATCCGGATGGTGTCGCCAATCCCCTGCTGCAGCAGGATGCCCATGGCGGCCGATGAAGCGACGATGCCTTTCGTACCCATGCCCGCCTCGGTAAGCCCAAGATGCAACGCATGGTCCGAGCGGCGCGCAAGCTCGGTATAGACAGCAATCAGGTCCTGCACCTGGCTGACCTTAGCCGAAAGGATGATCCTGCTTCTGGGCAGGCCGATTTCTTCCGCGAGCTCCGCGGAAAGCAGCGCNGACTGNACNATCGCCTCGCGCGTCACCTGCTGGGCAGTGAGCGGAGAGCCCTTCGCCTGGTTCTCATCCATGAGCCTCGTGAGAAGTTCCTGATCGAGCGAGCCCCAGTTCACGCCAATGCGCACCGGCTTATTGTACCTTATCGCCGTCTCGACGATGGCGGCGAACTGCCGGTCTCGCTTTTCCCTGAAGCCCACATTGCCGGGATTGATGCGGTATTTCGCCAGCGCCTCGGCGCAGGCCGGATGGTCGGCCAGAAGCTTGTGGCCGATATAGTGGAAGTCACCGACAAGCGGCACATTCAGGCCCAGACGCTCCAGCCGTTCCCGGATCTTCGGCACGGCAGCCGCGGATTCATCCCGGTCCACCGTCACACGCACGATCTCGGAACCCGCACGGTGCAACGCGGCCACCTGCGCCACTGTCGCATCCACATCAGCCGTGTCGGTGTTGGTCATCGACTGAACGACGACCGGCGCATCGCCCCCCACCATGACGCCGCCAACATCGACGCCGACGGAACGTCGCCGCGGGAAGGGAGAGGAAAAATAGCCGGAGACGGTCTCCGCAGTCATCGGATCTGTGCCTTCCGTCGAGCTGTTGGCCGTGAGGTGGCGAAGCGGCGCGCAAAAGTCAACGCAAATGTCAACAGGTCGCGATCTCATAGCCGCGCCGCATTACCGTAGCATGACCGTTCACCCGCCGCCCTCAAAATGCTTCGGATGACGGGATGCAGGAAGCGAACCTAGCGGCATCCGTGTTCCGCTTTCAAGCCGCGATGGATGGAGGTCTCGTGGTTGCCTCGCTTCGATTCGGAATGGAACCGCGAGGCGCATGCGTGGGTTAAAGCCCCGACCAGATACAAGGGGTTCAGCGCCATGCACCATACCCATGGAAACGACATTCGGGACGATCTGCGCGAGCAGCTCGCAAGCCTGAGCCAGGAAGTGACGAGGCTAAGGAAGCAGGTGGCACGGCATGGCCGGAGCTCCTATCGCGAGTCGCGCCATATAGGCGAGGACATTGCTGAGATGCTGCGGGACTACTATGGCTCCCTGCCGGATCTGCGCCACAGCGCCCACCGGCTGCAGAAATCCGCCGAGGCCCATCCGGCCACGACAGCAGCCATCGCGGCCGCTGGCGTGATTGTGCTCGGCTGCGCGGCCAGCCTTTTGATGCGGCGCTGACGGGGGCGGCCCTCCCGNTTTCATTTGCTGCCGAGGGCGATCTCCACGAGCGCGACGAATTGCCGCGCGCGCTGTTCGGCAAGCGAGCGACACAGGCCGCGCGTCTTCAGCCCGTCAAACACGTCGAACAGCATCTCCGCCAATGCGCGGGCGGAAAGGTTGTGGTCCTCCAGGCGAACGCTTCGCTTGCGGGCCTCTTCGCCAATCGCCTCTTCAAAAGCATCGATGAGCCGCTGCCGCCAGTCGGCCACAATATCCGAGGCAATACGGTTTTCGACGTCGATGATTTCCTGGCCGTGCGGAGAATTCTCGATCACGCGGAAAAGCTGGAAGAGCGCGCAGTCAAGCGCTTTCATCAACCGCTCATCAAGCGAGCCATCCAGCTGCAGGGCGCGGCGGGCATTTGCCAGCGAACGGTCGAGGAAACACTGACCAACGGCACGGAAGATATCCGCTTTGTTGCGGAAGAGCAGATAAAGGGCTGGCCGTGAGATCTCCACTGCGCGGGCGATGTCGTCCATCGTCGTGCGAGAGAAGCCATAGGCGAGGAAAACCTGCTTAGCACCTTCGAGGATCCGCGCCCGCTTGGAGTCGTCCGTTTTTTGCTCGCTCAATGTACTCACTGCCACCACAACATCTNTTGTTGACAAAATAACAGATTTTGTCAATGTGTCGGCCGCGCGAACAGCTATTCGTCCTTCGCAGGGACGCGCTTAGCCACCACGACCTTCATAATGACAATACGTTGTCAGGAGCGAAAGGCACTGTGACTTATTTGCAGCGCAATCACGCGATAGGGGACGATCGGCTGGCGCATTCTTCCGGTGCGATTGAATAGGCTGCACGCCGACACCATATCGGCCCGGATTCGGTCGCCCGGCGGCCGCTTTTCAGCATATTGGAAATAGTCATGGCGAAGTTTAGGTTCCACAAGATCGCGGCTATTGCCGTACTGATCGTGACGGGGGCATGGATTCTCACTGGCGAATTTTCGTCGGTTGGAAGCGCGCGCCAGGAAACCGAGCCTGTTCAGGAAGCGGCGGAAGCGGAAGCCGAACAACCGGCTGCTGCCCTGAGGACNGTGACCGTGGCGGTGCCTCCNGTGGTGGAACACGCCCGCACCATCCACATTTCCGGCCACACGCAGTCGGACAAGAGGACCACGCTTGCCGCGCGTACTTCTGGCATTGTCGCCGAACTGCCGGTGACGGAGGGCACGCAGGTGGAAGAAGGGGAGCTCATCCTGCGTCTCGAAGCCGAAGGCAAGGAGGCCGCCGTGGAGTCGGCGCGCCAGGCCCTTGCTCAGCGCGAGGCCGAAGCGGCCGCCGCCGAGCGGCTGGCCAAGAGCGGTAACATGGCTAGCCTCCAGCTTGACGCCGCGCGCGCGGCGCTCGCAAGCGCCCGTTCGGCGCTGGAGCTGGCGCAGGCCGAGCTCGACCGCACGGTGGTGCGTGCCCCATTTGCCGGCGTTGTCGACGAGGTTGCGGTCGAGAAGGGCGCGGCCGTGATGCAGGGCGCGGAAGTCGCCACGCTTCTGAAGCTGGACCCGATCCTCGCCGTGGGCGAGATCGGCGAGCATGACATCGGCACGGTTANGGTCGGCCAGGAGGCCGAGGTGCGCCTCGTCAATGACGAGCGGCTCACGGGTAAGATCCGTTACATCAGCCGCGCGGCCTCGCCGCAGACGCGGACCTACCGTATCGAGGTGGCGGTGCCGAACCCCGAGGGCCGCATTCCGGCTGGAATGACGGCAGAGATTTCACTGAAAGCGCAGGAGATTGAGACCGTCGCCCTGCCGCGTTCGGTCGTGACTCTCAACGACGAAGGCCAGCTGGGCGTTCGCGCCGTCGACGATGCTGGGGAGGTTCATTTCCACCCCGTCGAGATCGTCGACGATTCGCCCGAAGCCCTCTACCTGACGGGCATTCCGGCCGGAACCCGCATCATCGTGGCCGGACAGGATCTGGTGGGCGAAGGCCAGAAGGTGAAGGTCCAGATGGCGGGCGCGGAAGCTGTCCGGGAGCTCGCCAGCGGCAACATCCCCAGGGCGCAATAAGCCCCACGACGCGGTCTCCGCGCGACAAGGATTCGTAACTCATGGATATCGTCCGACTTGCGATACGCAATGCACGGCTCACGCTTTCCATATTGCTGTTCTTCATAATCGCGGGTTCGCTCGCCTATGTGAACATCCCCAAGGAGGCGGAGCCGGACGTTCCCATTCCGATCATCTATGTGAGCCTCAGCTATCAGGGGATCTCGCCGGAGGATTCGGAAAGGCTGCTTCTGCGGCCAGTGGAAACCGCCCTCAAGGGCCTCGAAGGCGTAAAGGAGATGCGCTCCTCCGCCTTTCAGGGCGGCGGCTTCGTACTGATCGAGTTCCAGGCGGGCTACGACTTCTCCGACGCTATCGAGGACGTGCGCGCAAAGGTTTCCGACGCGGAGCGCGAACTGCCGCAGGGCGCCGACGAGCCGTCGGTCCACGAAGTCAACATCTCGGAATTCCCGATCCTCGTCGTCACCCTTTCGGGCAATCTGCCCGAGAGGGTGCTGACAAACGCCGCACATGAGCTGCGGGACAGGATCGAGGAGGTTCCCGGCGTGCTGGAAGGTACGCTGCAGGGCGCGCGGGACGAGCTTGTCGAGGTGATCATCGATCCCACGAAGCTCTCCTCCTACGGCATTCAGCTCGACCAACTCGTCAACTTCATCAATTCCTCCAACAGCCTGGTTGCCGCCGGCGCGCTGGAAGGGAGCGAGGGCCGCTACGCCATCAAGGTGCCGGCTCTGATCGAAAATCTCGAGGACATCGCCAACTTGCCGATCGTGGCAAGCGAGGATGCGGTGGTCCGGGCGCGCGATCTGGCTACGATCCGCTCCACTTTCACCGACGCGGAGAGCCGGACCCGGCTCGACGGCCACAACGCCATCGCCATCGAGGTGAAGAAGCGCGTCGGCGCCAATCTGGTCGAGACGGTCGACGCGGTGAAGAAGGTCGCGGACCAGTTCATCGAAACCATGCCCGAAGGCATGTCGGTGACCTACAGCCAGGACAAGTCGGTGTTCATCCGCGACATGCTGGATGAGCTGCAGAACCATGTGCTGATCGCCGTCATCCTGGTCTTCATCGTGGTTCTCTACACGCTTTCCGGCCGCTCCTCGCTGCTGATCGGCATCGCCGTGCCTGCCTCGTTCCTGATGGGAATCTTCTGGCTTTCCATCACGGGCTACACGGTGAACATGATCGTGCTCTTCAGCCTCATTCTCGCCGTGGGCATGCTGGTGGACGACGCCATCATCGTCACCGAATTCGCCGAGCGGCGAATGACGGAGGGCATGCCGCGCGAACAGGCCTTCGAGCTTGCGGCCAAGCGCATGGCCGGACCGGTGATCGCCGCCACGATGACGCGCATCGCCGCCTTCTCGCCGCTCCTGTTCTGGCCAGGCATCGTCGGCGAGTTCATGAAATACCTGCCGATCACACTGATCGTCACGTTGTCGGCGTCGATGCTCTACGCACTCATCTTCGCGCCGACATTGGGGGCGATCTTCGCCAAGGCTCATGTGCATGAGGAACCGAAGCCGGACGGCTGGTACATCCGTCTCGTCAGGCAGGCGGTGCACTACCCCAAGACGGTGCTGGTGCTTGCCATCGGGCTTCTCGTCGGCGTGGTCTATGCCTATGGCCAGTTTGGCAAGGGCGTAGAGTTCTTCCCGGCCGTCGAGCCCGAATACGGGCTGATGTATGTGCATGCGCGGGGCAACCTGTCTCTGGACGAGATGGACCGTCTGACGAGGCCTGCCGAGGAGAAGCTCCTCAACTGGCCCGGCATCAAGTCGGTCTATACCCGCGTGGGACAGACCCGTGGCGGCGGCCAGGACATCGACGAGGATGTGATTGCCGTCATCCAGTACGAGTTCGTGGACTGGCGCGAGCGCGAGCCCGCGACCAAGATCCTGGATGATCTGCGCGCTGAAATGGCCGACATGCCGGGCGTGGAGATCGAGGTGCGCGTGCCGGATGCCGGCCCACCGACCGGCCAGCCGATCCAGATCCAGCTTTCGGCAGACGATCCGACGCCGCTTGCCGATCAGGCGCTGATGGTGGCAGAGCGCATCAGCCAGATCGACGGCGTGATCGACATCTCCAACGGCCTACCGCCGCCCGGCGTGGACTGGGCCATCAAGGTGGACCGCGCCAAGGCGGCCCGCTACGGCGTCAGCCCCGTTTCCGTGGGCAACGTGGTCCAGCTCGTCACCAGCGGCGTGAAGCTGTCCGAATACCGTCCCGCCGGAGTGGACGACGCGGTGGACATCCGCCTGCGCCTTCCCGCGGAGCGGCGTACGCTTTCGACGCTCGACCAGCTTCGCGTGCAGACGAACCAGGGGCCGGTGCCGATCTCGAACTTCGTCACCCGTGAGGCCGAGCGCAGCTCGGGCATCCTCAACCGCATCGACGGCAGGCGCACCATCACCGTCACGGCCAATGTCGCCAGCGGCTATCAGGTGGCGGCCGTGCAGAGCGAGGTGATCTCGGCGCTGCAGGACATGAAAGACGAACTCGGCGCAACGACCTGGAAGCTTGCCGGCTCCAGCGAGGAGAGCGACGCTGCCGCATCCTTCCTCACCAACGCCTTCGGCGCCGCCATCTTCCTGATCTTCGTGGTGCTGCTCGCCCAGTTCAACCGCTTCACCAGCGTGTGGCTGGTCCTGATGACGGTGGTCATGTCGACGATCGGCGTGTTCCTGGGCCTGCTTGTCAGCGGCCAGACCTTCGGCATCGTCATGTCGGGCATTGGTGTCATCGCGCTCGCCGGTGTGGTGGTGAACAACAACATCGTGCTGATCGATACCTACGACCGGCTGCGCGAAGAGGGCATGAACAAGTACGACGCCATCATCCAGACCTGCCGCGAACGCGCGCGGCCGGTGCTGCTGACGGCGATCTCCGCGGTGCTTGGCGTGCTTCCGATCGCCTTCGGCCTCGGGCTCGAGCTGTTCGATCACGAGGTCACCATCGGCGCGCCCTCGACGCAGTGGTGGATCTCGCTTTCGAGCGCCATCGTCTACGGCCTGTCCTTCGCCACGGTGCTGACGCTGATCGTCACACCTTCCGCGCTGATGGTGTTCACGCGCGAGAAGCGGCCGGCCCGCGGGAGCCGCTGGCGGTTCTTCACCCGGCTGTTCCGGCGCCGCCGCGGCGAGGATGAGANGGGCGATAAGACCGGGGGCATCGAGGTCTTCCCCAAGGCGGCCGAATAGAGCCCGCACCGACAAATANCGCGCCCTTGNGGTCCTTTGACNGCCGCAAGGGCGTATCTTTTTCCGGCTTCATGAATCTTCTTTACGGGGGAGGAGGANGCAGCGCTCCGAACCCGCAATGGCTGCCCAGGCAAGGCCTGTCCCACCCCGGCGGAACCGACCGCCTATACCATGCGTTGTGATGCCGCACAAAACAACGGCATTAGGACAACGCAATGTCGCTCGGCACCATACTTATAATCATCCTGATCCTGATTCTGATCGGCGCCATTCCAAGCTGGCCCTATTCACGCAGTTGGGGATACGGGCCATCAGGCATCATCGGCATCATTCTGATCATCATTCTCATATTGGCGCTCATGGGCCGGATATAGCCGGCTTACGGTCAGCGGCCGGCTGGGAGAGAATGGCATCGGCCGGCCGCATGAGATTTGACGTCAGTGAAATCAAGCCAAGAACCATGGCAAAGGCGATGAAGATGGGCGCGAACCCCGTCGTCTCGGCCACGAAACCGATAAGGGATGGCGCGGCAAGCAGGCCGGAATAGCCGATCGTGGTCGCCACGCTCATGCCGGCCGCCGAGGATATGCCCGGCTGGTTGCCCGCCGCGGAAAAGGCAATGGGCACCAGATTGGCGACACCGAGCCCGGAAAGCGCAAAGGCCAGGGTGGCGACGAGCGGCGAAGGCGAAANGCCCGCTCCCAGCATGCCTAAGGCAGCGATGATTCCGGAAAGACGCATNGTCTTCACCGCGCCAAGCCGGTCGCGTACCCGGTCGCCCAGGAACCGCATCAGCGCCATNGTGCCGGAGAAGGCGGTGAAGGCCAGGCTGGCAACCGCGAGGCTCGCGCCCATTTCCTGGCGCAGATAGAGTGCCGCCCAGTCGAGCACGGCACCCTCCGGTATCATGCACATGAGCGCCACGAGACCGACCAGATACACGCCCGGGCTTTTAGGAAAGCCCGCAAAACGCCCGCCGGCCGATGGCGCGCGCTTTTCCTCCACAATGAGATGAGGCAACGCCGCGGCAACAAGCGGGAGAGCTATCGCGGTCACCGCCACAGCATGGGCGAGATACCCCCATTCTTCCGCCAGAACCCCGCCCAGACCGGCGCCCACAAATCCGCCTAGGCTCCAGAAGCCGTGCGAAGACGACATGATCGCCCGCCCGAGCCGGCGCTCGACCGCCACGGCATTGGCATTCATGGAGACGTCCATGCCGCCAATGAGCCCGCCGAAGGCAATAAGCGCTACCGACAGCACCGCCATGGCCGGCGCAAGGGCGACAACGAGAAGAGATCCGGCGCACAGCAGGCCTGCCACGCGCAGGACAGTGCGGGAGCCATAGCGGCTCATCAGATAGCCGCAGACGGGCATTGCCGTCACCGCACCAACGCCGACGAGCAGAATCAAGAGACCAAGCACCGATTCACTGAGCGAGAACCGTGCGACAAGCACCGGTATCTGCGGCGCCCAGCTTCCGACCATGAAACCATTGACGAAGAAGCAGGCAGCGACAGCCCAGCGGCCCTTGAATGCCTCATGCTGCGGCATNTTCGTTTCCCTCATCCAGCCGGGGCGAACCGGCGCCCCTCCACATACCGTTCCAACATCCCGTCCCGCCAGGAGACCGTCACCTCNNGGACCGGCGCCCGGGGCGCAGCNCCGTCCTGCCTTCACGGGCTTCGTGCANGCAAGGTGCGGTCACCTCCTGGCGGGAGGCATATGTTTCAACCCCTCTGGCCGTGCGTAGATGCCCAGCGGGACCCGAAAGGAGGCCGTCGCTTACCTTAAATCGATTTAAAGAGGGCCGTCATAGGCCAGTTTCAGCCGCTTTGCAGGACCAGAAGCAGATCCTTCGCATCGATCTGGTCGCCCGCTTTCACCAGCACCTCCGCAACGGTTCCGTCGCGCTCGGCGTGGAGCGCCGTTTCCATCTTCATGGCTTCNATAGAAAGNAGCACGTCTCCTGCTTTCACGGCCTGGCCTGCAGACACCGCCACGGACGACACCACGCCTGGCATTGGAGCGCCGATATGTGCGCTGTTGCCGGCCTCGGCCTTGCGGCGCACGACGAGCGCGGATGCGCCCCGCAGCCGGTCCGGAACCTTGACCCTCCGAGGCTGGCCGTTCAGCTCGAAGAAGATCGTCACCATGCCCTTGTCGTCCGGCTCGCCCACGGCGAGGCAGCGGATGACTAGCGTCTTGCCGCNCTCGATATCGACGAAAATCTCGTCCTGCTGCTCCATCCCGTAGAAAAAGACCGGGGTCGGCAGCGCGCTGACGGGTCCGTANGTCGCCGTGGCAGAGGCGAAATCCAGGAAGACCTTAGGATACATGAGCCAGGACGCGAACTCGAAGTCGCTCACCTTGCGGCCAAGCTTTTCCTCCAGCTCCTTGCGGTCGGCCTCCAGGTCGGCCAGCGGCAGGAGCGAGCCGGGACGAACGGTGATCGGCTTCTCGCCCTTGAGCACCTTCTTCTGCAGCGCCTCCGGCCAGCCGCCGGGCGGCTGGCCAAGATCGCCCCTTAGCATCGAAACCACCGATTCGGGAAAGGCGATGTCCTTATCGGGATCCTCAACCTCGGCGATGGANAGATCCTGGCTCACCATCATGAGGGCCATATCGCCCACCACCTTGGACGAAGGCGTAACCTTCACGATGTCGCCGAACATCATGTTCACGTCGTGATAAGCGCGCGCGACCTCGTGCCAGCGCATCTCCAGCCCGAGCGCTCGGGCCTGCTCCTTCAGATTGGTGAACTGCCCGCCCGGCATTTCATGCAGATAGACCTCCGAAGCGGGGCCCTTGAGATCGCTCTCGAAGGCGGCGTACTGGTTGCGCACCGCCTCCCAGTAGAAGGAAATCCGCCGCACCCACTCCGTATCNAGTCCTGTGTCGCGCGCATCTTCCTTCAGCGCCTCGACGATGGATCCNAGGCAGGGCTGCGATGTGTTTCCGGAAAGCGCGTCCATGGCCGCNTCCACCGCATCCACGCCGCTTTCCGCAGCCGCCAGCACCGTGGCGGCGGAAATGCCCGACGTGTCGTGCGTGTGGAAATGGATCGGTAGGTCCGTCTCCTCGCGCAGCGCCGTAAAAAGCACGCGCGCAGCGGCAGGCTTCAGGAGCCCNGCCATATCCTTGATGGCGATAATGTGCGCGCCAGCCGCCTCGAGTTCCTTTACGAGCTTCACATAATATTCGAGACTGTATTTCGGACGGCTCGGATCGAGGATGTCGCCCGTGTAGCAGATCGCCGCCTCGCACAGCTTTCCCTCCTCGAGGACGGCATCCATGGCGACGCGCATGTTCTCCACCCAGTTCAGGCAATCGAACACGCGGAAAAGGTCAATGCCGCCNGCCGCCGCCTGCTTCACGAAATAGCGCACCACATTGTCAGGATAGTTGGTGTAGCCCACACCGTTGGCGCCGCGCAGCAGCATCTGCAGAAGCAGGTTCGGCGCGCCCTCCCGGATGAGCGCCAGCCGCTCCCAAGGATCTTCCATCAGAAAGCGCATGGAAACGTCGAAGGTGGCTCCGCCCCAGCATTCGAGTGAGAANAGCCCCGGCAGCGCGCGCGCATAGGTGTTCGCAATCCGCGCGATGTCATAGGTGCGCATGCGCGTGGCAAGCAGCGACTGATGCCCGTCCCGCATGGTCGTGTCCGTCACGAGCAGGCGTGTTTCGGCGCGCATCCATTTGGCGAAACCCTCTGGCCCCAGCCGGTCCAGAAGCTGCTTCGTGCCATCGACCACGGGCGCGTTGATATAGGGCACGCGCGGCGGCGCGGCCTCCGCTTTCGGGCGCTGCCTGTCGCGCGTTTCCGGATGGCCGTTCACCGTCACGTCGGCCAGGTAGTTGAGCAGCTTCGTCGCCCGATCCCTCCGCTTTACCTGTGCGAACAACTCCGGCGTGGAGTCGATGAAGCGAGTGGTATAGGTGGCGTTGCGGAATTCGGGATGCCCGATGATGGCTTCCAGGAAGGTGAGATTGGTTGCCACGCCGCGGATGCGGAATTCGCGTAGGGCGCGGTCCATGCGGGCGATCGCTTCTTCCGCCGTGGGCGCCCAGGCGGTCACCTTCTCCAGAAGCGGGTCGTAGAAGCGGGTGATTACGGCACCTGAATAGGCCGTGCCCCCATCCAGGCGGATGCCGAAGCCGGTGGCTCCGCGATAGGCCGTGATGCGGCCATAGTCGGGGATGAAGTTCTGCTCCGGGTCCTCCGTCGTAATGCGGCACTGGAGGGCATGACCATTCAGCCTGATATCGGCCTGCGCCGGCACGCCGGACCGCGGATCGCCGATCTTNTCGCCCTCCAGCAGGCGTATCTGCGCCTTGACGATGTCGATGCCGGTGACCTCCTCAGTCACCGTGTGCTCCACCTGAATGCGCGGATTGACCTCGATGAAGTAGAACGCGCCTGTGTCGGCATCCATCAGGAACTCGACGGTGCCAGCCCCCACATANTTGGTGGCACTAGCGATCTTCAGCGCATAGCCGCACAGTTCTTCGCGCTTGGCGTCGTCCAGATATGGTGCGGGCGCGCGTTCTACCACCTTCTGATTGCGCCGCTGGATGGAGCAGTCACGCTCGAACAGGTGCACCACATTGCCGTGCTTGTCGCCCAGCACCTGCACCTCGACATGGCGGGCGCGCTCGACCAGCTTTTCAAGATAAACTTCGTCCTTGCCGAAGGCGGCCCTTGCTTCGCGCTTGGCCTCCGTCACCTCGCGCTTAAGGTCCTCGGCCCTGCGAATGACGCGCATGCCACGACCGCCGCCGCCCCAGGAGGCCTTAAGCATGAGGGGAAAGCCGATCTCCCCGGCCATGCGGGCCACCTCATCCATATCGTCCGGCAAGGGTGGCGTGGCCGGCACGACAGGCACGCCGACGTCGACGGCCAGGTTGCGCGCCGCCACCTTGTTGCCTAGNCTGCGCATGGTCTCGGGGCTNGGGCCGATGAAAAGGATGCCGTTTTGGGCGCACGCCTCGGCGAATTCAGGGCTTTCCGAAAGCAGGCCATAGCCTGGGTGAATGGCGTCGGCACCTGAGAGTTTCGCGACGCGAATCACCTCGTCGATCGAGAGATAGCTCTCGATCGGGCCGAGGTCGCGCTCCAGATGTGGGCCGCGCCCGACCTGATAGGATTCATCCGCCTTGAAGCGGTGCAGCGAATATTTGTCCTCCTCCGCCCAGATGGCGACCGTCTTGATGCCGAGCTCATTTGCGGCCCGGAAAACACGGATGGCGATCTCCGATCGGTTTGCGACGAGAAGCTTCTTTATCTGCACAGGCATGCTCCGGCTGAAGGGCGGGGCCATGGCGTGNACCGCGCTCGGCCNCCAGAACTGCCGGGGNNAGGCGCGGGGATTTCGGCCCCCGCCACCTGATACAATGCGGCCCACCCGGGCGCAAATGGTGCATGCGTCAAAATGTACAAACGGCCCGGCATCATGCCATGCCGGGCCGTTATTGAAGCGTCGAGCCTAAGAATTACTGCTCAAGGTAGTCGTACTTGCCGTCACGCCACTCGTAGAAGACGTAGCCCGGCAGGTTGACGTCACCCGTCTCGTTGAATTCCAGCTCGCCAAGAACGGTCTGAAAGGTGCCCTCGTTGAGAGCCTTCACGACGGCGTCGAAATCGGTGCTGCCAGCCGCCTCGACCGCCTGCGCCCACGCCTGGACCGAGGCATAGGTATAGAGCGCATATCCTTCGGCCGTCCTGCCCGCTGCCAGGAGCTTGTC
>JGI25327J35509_1002203_pt1 | contig 13813 bp, 9 predicted proteins | sample HigsolmetaAR202D_FD_35509 | JGI IMG/M metagenome (IMG submission 35509)
CAGGTAGCGCAGCACCACCCCGCAGTCGTCGGTGGCGGGCCGCTCGGCGAAGGCCGGGTCGGCGAACGCCCGCCGGTACGCCTCCCGGATCACCGACAGCCGGAACCCCTGCGGCGTCTGGGTGCGGCGCAGCGTGGCGCGGTCCGGCACGTCCGCGACGATCTCGCCGCCGGGCCCGCCGGTCACCCGCACGATCGTGTCCGCGCTGGGGATCGCCACCTCCAGCGCCTCGCAGTGCTCCAGCGCGGCCACGCACGCCCGGATCACCTCCGCGTCCACCAGCGGGCGTACCGCGTCGTGCAGCAGCACGTCGCACTCCCGCTCGCCGAGCGCCGCCAGCGCCCGCCAGGTCGACTCGGTACGGCTCGCCCCGCCCTCGACCACCGTGGTCACCTTGCGGAAGCCGCCGAGGGCGACGATGCGCTCCGCCTCCGCCACGTGCCCCGGCGCCATGAGCACCACGATCTCGTCGATCTCCGGCACCGCCTCGAAGGCCGCGATGCTGTGCTCGAGGATCGTCCGCCCCGCGACCGTGAGGAGCTGCTTCGGCACGGGCGCGCCCATGCGCTGCCCGACCCCGCCGGCGAGCACCACCGCCACCACGGGCAGCGCGCGCGACCGGCGCGCCTGCCGGGGATGCCCATCGCTCTGCACGGTGTCCGACTCCTCCTGCCCGGCTCCCCGCCTGTCTCCTCACGATGCGCACCCGCGCCGGGACGCCCGGCGACGGGCGGGACGCACGCGTCAGCCGGGGCAAACATACCGCCATCCGGATCGTCCCCGGAGCCACGACCATGTCAGTCTGGAAGGAAACGGCGTTTTTACTGTTACGAAGTGACTGCGTTTGGTAGCTTGAACGCTCACCACCTTTACCGCACGGGGAATTCGCGGCTGACGTCGCTCGGTCACCGCAACGGTCGGGTTTATGCGAATCGGCACCGGCCGGGGCGAGCCGGCCCGGCCGGCGCGGCCCCGGGGAGAACGGATGCGTGCTCGATTACCGCACGCGGCCGCCGGTGACCGGGGCGGATACGGCCCGAAGGCCCGCGGAAACCCGATAGTGCGATTCGGAGGCTCGGCTCGATGAAGCAGGAGACCGCAGCAGCACCGAAAGAAGCGTCGTATCGGGATTTTCCATCCCGTCGTGCCGGGGAGTCTGAGTCGATTGCCTGATTCCGCCGTCGTATTCCCGCCGGGCCCGAACGCGGTGCCGCAGGCCGCCGCCCTGATCATCGCGACCACGCCCGCCGCCGGGCTGACCGTCACCGAGCCGCAGGCGGCCGGAGCACCGGACGACGCGGAGCCGGCACCCGGCCCGGTCGCCCTGCTCGCCCGCCTCGCCGGTCAGCTCGGCAGGCTGCCCGTCGCCCGGCTGCACGTGATCGCACGCGACGCCGCCGCGCCGCACCACGCCGCCCTCGCCGCCGACCCGTCCGCCGGGCAGATCACCGGGACGGCCACCGACCCGCGCGCCGCCACCGGAGGCGGCGTCACGGCCTCCGGCACCCTGCCGGACGAGAGCGCGCTGCTCACCGCCGACGACGTCACGGCCGTGCTCTCCCGCAGCGGGCGGCTCCGCCCGCACGTGATCACCAGCGTGGACCTCGCCGCCGACCTGCACGAGGTGGCCGCGGTCGCCCGCGCCGACCCGGGGCCGCTGCTCGTGCTCCCCGGCGACCTGGTGGCGCACACCGAGGCCGTCGCCCGGCTGGTCGACCTGGCCGGGCCGGAGACCGGCGCGCTCGTCGGCCCGGCCGCCGGGGCGGGCCCGCTGCGCACCCTGGTCCGGGTGGAGGACGGCCGGGTGGCCGCGGCGGGCAACGCCTTCCACGAGGTCACCGCGGCGAACGCCACCTTCGCCGGGGCGTTCCGGGTCGGCCGCCGGGACCTCGCGGCCCTCGCCGAGGTGGCCGAGGAGCTCGCCGGCCTCGTCGAGTCGGGACGGCTGGGCGCGGTGCCCGCCGCCCAGGCCGGGGAACTGCTGCTCACCGGCCTGGTCCGGGCGGGCGTCCCGGTGCGGGCGGTGACGCTCGGGCCGCTGCGCGCCCGCCGGGTCACCGACCGGGCCACCGCCGAGGCCGAGCTCGCCGCGCTCGCCGAGGTGGACGAGGAGCGGGCCCGGCTCGACGCCGCGATCAAGCAGGACGACGGGGTGTTCACCCGGTACGCGGTGAGCTCCTGGTCGGCGCACCTGGTGCGGGCCGCGGCGCGGGCCAGGCTCACCCCGAACGCGGTCACCGGCATCTCGGTCGGCTTCGCCGCCATCGCCGCCGTCTGGTTCTCCGCGGGCACCAGGGCCGGCCTGCTCGCCGGCGCGCTCGCGTACTACCTGTCGTTCGTGCTCGACTGCGTGGACGGGCAGCTCGCCCGGTTCACCCGGCGCCGCACCGCGCTCGGCGCCTGGCTCGACACCGTGTGCGACCGGGGCAAGGAGTTCGGCGTGTACGCGGCGCTCGCCATCGGGTACACGGCGGTCGACGAGCAGCGGGAGACCGTGTGGCCGCTCGCGATCGCCGCCATGCTGCTGCTCGCGCTGCGCCACGCCATCGGCTCGGCGTACGCGGACGCGTTCCCGCCCGACCGGGACGGCGGGGGACGGCGCGGCCCGGCCCGCTCGCTCACCCTGCCCTATGACCTCGGCCCGGACGACGCCGCACCCGACGACGCCGGGACCGGCGGCGGGCGGCGCGGCGCCGCAGGCCGGGCGCGGCGGGCGCCGCGGCTGGTGTGGGCGCGGCGCATGGTGGTGCTCCCGATCGGCGAGCGGACCGCGCTCATCTGCGTCACCGCCCCCCTGTTCGAGGCCAGGGTGACGTTCCTCGCCCTGCTCGCCTGGGGCGGGGTGGCGACGCTCTACATGCTGGCCGGCCGCGTCCTGCGGTCGGTGCGTGCGGCGGAGGGGTGATGTCCGTGACCGTGCACATGGTGCCCGTGCCCCGTTCCCCGATCGTCGCCTACCGGGACGACGGCGGCCTCGCCCGCACGATGGGGGCGGTGGTCGCCGGGCAGCTCCCGCCGCTGCCGCCCGCGATCGCCGGGGCGTTCGTGGGCGGCGTGCTGCTCGCGGTCGGGGTGGCGAAGTCGCCCACGCTGTCGATCTTCGTGCCGGTGGTGGCGGTGCTGCTCGCCGGGCCGGGCAGCTCGCACGCGCACGACGGCCGGCTCGACTGGCTGACCGTGCCGGTGCTGCGGCTGATGGAGTACGGCTTCGCCCTCGCCGTCGCGCTCGCCTGGGAGGTGCCGGGGCCGGTGGTGTTCGCGCTGCTCGGAGCGGTCCTGTTCCACCACTATGATCTTGTGCAGCGCATGCGGCAGCGGGTCTACCCGCCGCGGTGGCTGGGCACGGCCGGCCTCGGCTGGGAGGGCCGCATGCTGGTCGTCGCGCTCGTGGGCGCGGTACCCGCGCTCGTCCTGCTGCTCGCGATCTACCTGTGGGGCGTGTTCCTGTGGGAGAGCGTCACCTGCTGGGCGGCCGCCACGGACTCCGACGAGGCGGCCGTCCCGGCGGATGCCGGGGAGTGAGCCGTCACACGGTTCTTACCGTGTGGGCACGGTGGTGAACTCCCGATTACACGATCACCACTGTCAGGCAACTACCCTTTTGGCCTACATAGGAACCGCTCGGACATCAGGAGTGCACCTTGCTCGGAATGGTGCTGGCCGCCGGGGCCGGACGACGGCTCCGGCCGTACACCGACACGCTGCCCAAGGCGCTCGTGCCGGTTGACGGCGAGACGACGATCCTCGACATCGCGCTGCGCAACCTCGCGGCGGTGGACCTACGCGACGTGGTGGTGATCGTCGGCTACGCGGCGCAGGCCGTACACGACCGCAAGGCGGACCTGGAGCGCAGGCACGGCGTGCGGCTCACCCTCGTGCACAACGACAAGGCCGAGGAGTGGAACAACGCCTACTCGTTGTGGTGCGCGCGGGAGTACTTCGGGCAGGGTGCGCTGCTGGTCAACGGCGACACCGTGCATCCGGTGTCGGTGGAACAGACGCTGCTGTCCGCCCCCGCGACCACCGACATCCTGCTCGCCGTGGACGACGTCAAGACGCTCGGCGAGGAGGAGATGAAGGTCACCCTCACCGAGGACGGGTACCTTCGCGAGATCACCAAGCTGATGGATCCGGCGCGGGCGTACGGCGAGTACATCGGCGCCACCCTGATCCGCCCGGGCGCGGCCGAGCGGCTCGCCGACGCGCTCAAGGCCACCTTCGAGCGGGACCCGCAGCTCTACTACGAGGACGGCTACGCCGAGATGGTGGCCCGGGGCGAGAAGATCGGGGTCGCGCCGATCGGCACGGTGGACTGGGTCGAGGTGGACGACCACAACGACCTCGCCAAGGCCCGGCAGATCGCCGCCCGGTACACGGAGCCGGTCTCATGATCCGCGCCGCGCTCCACCGCATCCCTGTGCGAAAGGGGTGGCCATGCCGCTGTTAGCACGCATGCTCACCGCGCCGCTCACCGTGCAGGTACGGCGCGGCGCCGTCGCCGACCTCGGCGCCCTGCTGTCGGACAGCCGGGTGGCGACGTCGGGGCGGATCGCGGTCGCGGTCGGCGCGGGCCAGGGCGACCAGATCGCGAAGATCATCGAGCCCACGCTGTGCGACGCCAAGGTCTTCCACGTGCCCGACGGGTCGGTCGACGCGGCGGTGTCCCTCGGCGCCGACCTGCGCAAGGGCGCCTACGAGGCGGTGGTCGGCATCGGCGGCGGCAAGACGATCGACGTCACCAAGTACGCCGCCTCGCTCGCCGGCATCCCGATGGTGGCGGTGGCGACCAACCTGTCCCACGACGGCATCTGCTCGCCGGTCTCGTCGCTGGAGCACGAGGGCGGCAAGGGGTCGTTCGGGGTGACGATGCCGCTGGCGATCCTCGTCGACCTCGACTTCGTGCACAAGGCGCCGCCGAAGCTGGTCCGGGCGGGCGTCGGCGACGTGATCAGTAACCTGTCGGCGATCGAGGACTGGCAGCTCGGCAACGCCGAGCNCGGCGAGCCGATCGACGGGCTGGCGGTCTCCATGGCCCGCACCGCGGCCGAGGCCGTGCTCAACCGGGAGGACTCCGTCGAGTCGGACGCGTTCCTCACCGTGCTCGCCGAGTCGCTGATCCTCTCCGGCATGGCGATGGTGGTCGCCGGGTCGTCGCGGCCGTCGAGCGGCGGGGACCACGAGATCCTGCACGCCGTCGACCAGCTCTTCCCGGGCACGTCCAACCACGGGGAGCTCGCCGGGATCGGCACGGCCTTCTGCTTCTTCCTGCGTGAGGACGAGGCGCGGCTGGGGCAGGTGGTCGGGTGCCTGCGCCGGCACAACCTGCCGGTGACCCCGCAGGACGTCGGCCTGTCCGCCGAGCAGTTCACCGAGGCGGTGCTGCTCGCCCCGTCCACGCGGCCGGGCCGGTACACGATCCTGGAGCACCTGGGCCTGTCGGAGTCCGAGATTCGCCACCGGGTGGAACGTTATGTCGATGCCGTCGCTGGCTGAGTTCCGGCGGATCGCCCAGCCGCCCACCACGCTCGACCGGCGCAGCGGCGAGCACTGGGCGGGCCTGCTCTACATGCGCAGGCTGTCGATCTACGTGACGTACGCGCTCGCCCGCACGCCGATCACGCCCAACCAGGTCACCGGCCTGATGATCGTGTGCGGGGTGCTGGCGGGCGTGGTGCTCGCGCTGCCCGGNGTGGCGGCGGCGTTCGGCGCGGCCCTGCTCATCCAGGTGTACCTGCTCCTCGACTGCTCGGACGGCGAGCTCGCCCGGTACACCGGGCGTACCTCGATCGCCGGCGTCTACCTCGACCGGGTCGGGCACTACTTCGCCGAGGCGGCCCTGCTCATCGGGCTGGGCTTCCGCGCCTCGGCGACGTGGCCCGACTGGTACACCGTGCTGGGCTTCGCGGCCGCGCTCGGTGCCATACTGATCAAGGCCGAGACGGACCTGGTCGACGTGGCGCGGGCCCGTTCCGGGCTCGTGGCGGCGACCGAGGAGTCGGCGGGGCAGTTCCGCTCGTCAGGTCTGGCGCGGGCGCGCCGGATCGCGGCGGCGCTGCGGTTCCACCGGCTCGTGCAGGCCGTCGAGCTGAGCCTCGTCGCGCTGGTGGCGGCGGTGGCCGACGCGTTCCTCGCCGAACCGCTCGTCACCCGCGGGCTCGTCGTGGCTTGTGCGATCGTCGCGGCTGTGCAAATGATTCTTCACTTGGTGAGCATTCTCGCGTCACGGCGGCTAACGTGATCGGTAACCGGAACCCGGCAGGGGCGTGGGACGTCAAACGGGGTGTACACCCGCCGTTTGGCGGCNCTTCGTCCGGGGTTTCGCTACCCTTGTTGCCCAACGAAATCCGCAGACCCGAGATGCACGCTCACAGACTTGGTGATCATGAAAGCATGTGCCTTCCATGCGTCAGGACGATGACGCGTTGAAGCTCTCATGTGTCATCCTCACCATGGGCAACCGGGTCGCGGAGTTGAACCGGGCGGTCGAGTCCGCGCTGAACCAGGCCGATGGTGACATAGAGATAGTGATCGTCGGCAACGGCGCCGACGTACCGCCGATCACGGCGCAGATTCCGCCCGGGTCGAAGGCGACGATCAAGACGATCCGCCTTCCGGAGAACGTCGGCATCCCCGAGGGCCGCAACCGCGGGGTGCAGGAGTGCACCGGTGACGTGGTGCTCTTCCTCGACGACGACGGGTGGTACGCCAACTCCAAGGTGGCGGCCCACATCCGGGAGCGGTTCGCGACCGAGCCCGACCTCGCCGTGATCTCGCTGCGGGTGATGGACCCCGACGGCGGCGCCGGCCAGCGGCGGCACGTGCCGCGGCTGCGTGCGGGCGACCCGGCGCGGTCCTCCGAGGTCACCACCTTCCTCGGCGGCGCGAGCGCGGTACGGCGCTCCGCGTTCCTCCAGGTGGGCGGCCTGCCGGAGAAGTTCTTCTACGCCCACGAGGAGACCGACCTGGCCTGGCGGCTGCTCGGCGCGGGCTACCGCATCGAGTACGACGCCGAGACGGTGATGTACCACCCGCAGGTGCCGCCGACCCGGCACCCGGAGTTCTACCGGCTCAACGCGCGCAACCGGGTGTGGCTGGCCCGCCGGAACCTGCCGTGGGTGCTCGCCGTGCCGTACCTGGTCAACTGGATCGTGCTCACGCTGATCCGGGAGCGGTCCCTGCCCGCGCTGAAGGCGTGGTTCAAGGGCTTCTTCGAGGGGCTGCGCGAGCCCGCGGGTGAGCGCCGCCCGATGACCTGGCGCACCGCGTGGCGGATGCTGCGCCTCGGCCGGCCCCCGATCGTCTAGCCGCAGGTCACGGGCCGTCCGGCGGGGTCACGGCGGCGTCGAGCGCCATGCGGGCGTGCCGTACCGTGCCGGACAGCAGGGCGGTCGTGGGCAGGCCGAGTTCGCTCAGCTCCTTGGCGATCGGGTGGTTGCCGAGCCGGATGAGCGCGCCGCCCGGCCGCAGCCGNATGCCCGAGGCGTGCACCCGCCACGGCACGCGCCTGGCCACCCCCTCCAGGTGGGTGAACGCGTCGACGCGCGGGAGCGCGACCGCCTCGGGCCCGGCGCCGGACAGCACCGTGGCGGCGAGCCGCGCGGGCGTCAGGGCCGACGGCCGTGGCAGCGGGACGCCCGGCTTGATGAGCATGTCGAGCACGAGCCGCCCGTCGCGGCGCACGATGCACCGCTTGTACGGCGAGGCGAGCCGCAGCTCGATGTCGGCGAGCTCCTTGGGGAAGCCCCAGAGGGTACGGCCCGCCTCCAGGGTGAAGCCCTGGTCGACGGGGAGCCAGTGCACGAACGCGCCCGCGCCCACCCGGCGCAGGTCGCGTGGCCCGGCGAGCAGGCCGCGCCGGGGCGGCGGGCCGCCCTCCGGCGGGCGGACCAGGAAGGCGACGCAGAACTCGTTGTAGGCGCCGAGATCGCCGTCGTGATATCGGATGAACCCGAGAACGCAGATCGCCTTGCCGGGGAGCACCTCGGTGACGTCCATGCCGGAGTACGCCAGCACGGCGCGCGCGGCGTCCGCCCGCACCAGGTAGGCGGCGAGGCAGGCGGTCGCGTCCCGGATCTCCACGGGCAGGGTGATCTCGCGCCCCTGGATGATGTGGCGTGCCATAACCCCAGGCAACCACGCCGTGCCGCCTTGTGTCACCGAGATGCCGGGGTGAGACGCGGTTGCGTTCCGGATGGCGGTACGGGTGACCGGAACACGGGGGGCGGACGTCCGGCGAGACGGCGACGGCGGCGCCGCACCGGCCTTGAGGGCCGTGGCGGCACCGCCGTCATCGGTGCGCATGCGCGGCGGATCCCGCGGGATCCGCGGACGCCTACTGCCTGACCTGCTGCTGCTCGCCGGCCGCGGCGGCCGCCGGCTGCCGCTCGGGGGCGGGCCGGGTGCCGACCCGGTAGAGCCAGCGCAGCTTCGGCTCGAGCATCCAGCTGAACAGCTTCCGGGTCTCCGGCAGGCACAGGATGATCGCGAGGGCGAACGAGCTGGTGGCGATCGCCGCCACGCCGAGCGGGCCGAACAGCCACGGGAAGCTCAGCCAGCCCATCTTCTTCGCGATCAGCACCACCACGCCGTGCAGGATGTACGCGTACAGGGTGCGGGTGCCGAGGTCGGAGAACCAGGTGGTACGGCGCGGCACGAGCGCCATGATCGCCGCGGACATGAGCAGCGCGGCGATGAGCAGGCCGACGCGCACGCCCATGCCCATCCACCACGACATGTGCATGTGCTCGTAGCTGTGCTTGTAGTAGATGGGCGCGAGCTTGACGTGCGGCGCGATGAGGATCGCCGCCACCGCGCCACCGGCGAGCACGAACACGCCCGCGATCTTCACCCAGGTGCGGTTGAGCATCTCCAGGTGCTCCTCGCGGAGCATGAGGCCGATCACGAAGAACGGCATGAGCCCGAAGAACCGGTCGATGCTCAGGTCACCGGGCAGGTCGGCGAGGCCNGCCAGCAGGTACACGATGATCGACAACGTGACCGGGTAGCGCATGCGTTTCCACACCGGCGTGCTGAGCCGCCAGAGCAGCAGCGCCACCAGGTACCAGTTGAGCCACGCCGGATCGATGATCGTGAGGCTCCACTTCTCGCCGAGCGCGTACCGCAGCACGGCGAAGAGGCACTCCACGATCACGTACGGCACCAGGAAGGTGTCGACGAGCTTGTTGGTCTTGGCGTTCGAGTTCCAGAACGTCCGGCTCAGGTAGCCGCTGATCATCACGAACAGCGGCATGTGGAACACGTAGATGTACAGGTACGCCGACTTCGCCGAGTGCGCGGCCAGCGTGGGCACGAGCGAGTGCCCGAGGATCACCAGCCAGATCAGCAGGAACTTGGCGTTGTCGAGGTAGGGGTCGCGCCGCTTCTTCTTCGGCGCGGCGGGCGTGGCCGCGGCCGTGGCCCGGGCCGGGGCCGCCCCCTCGGGCGCGGCCGTGCCGCCCGCCTTACCGGCGGCCGGGGCCGCCTGCGCAGGGGCCGGTGCCGCGGGCGCGGCGGCCTTCCGCTCGTCCGGGAACGGCGCCCAGAAGTCGGCGTCGGCCTTCCGCTCGTCCGGGAACGGCGCCCAGAAGTCGGCGTCGGCCTGCCCGCCCGGGGACGCGGCGGGCGCCGCCGGGGCGGCGGGACGGCCGCCCTCGAACCCGGAGGCCGGTGCGCCACCCGGCAGTCCCCCGGGCGCGGAACCGGGCATCGCGCCCGGAACCGGGCCTGGAGGCGCGGCCGTGCCGGACCCAGGGCCGCCGGGCCCACGACCCGGCGCAGGCCCCGCCTGCCCGGGGCCGGAGCCGTACGGCGACGAGAACCCCTCGGGCCCGTACGGCGGCCGCGGCGCACCGCGACCGGGTGCCCCGGCCGGGCCGGACGGCTCGGCAGGCCGCGGCGCGGCGCCGTACCCCGCGCCCGGCGGCTGCGGGGCGGAAGGCGGCGCGCCCATGTCGACCGGGGGCATGGCCGAGGTCGGCGCGCCCCCGATGTCGTCGTCCCATGCGGGACCGGAGGGCGGGCCGCCGTACGGCGAGGCGGCTTGCTGCCGCGGCGGCGGGGTGAACAGCGACGGCGCGTCGCCGCCCACGTTCGCCCGGGTCGCCCCGGGCGTGCGGCGCGGCAGCGGGCCCCCGGACGGGGAGCCGTCCGGCGGGGCCTTCGGCGCGGAGTCCCGGGCGGACGCGCCGGAGGGGCCGGACGGGCCCGCGTCCCACGCGGCCGCGGCCCCGCCGGGCCGCGAGGCGGCGGGGTCCGGCGAGGCGTCCTGCGGCGGCGCCGAGGGACGGGAGGGCCTCTTCGGCCGCTCGAAGAACGACCAGTTGTCGTCCGGGGACGACTCGACGTGCGGGATGGGCGGCACCGCGGGCAGCGGCGGCCGGGAAGCGCCGGACGGCCCGTCAGACCGGGGCCGGTCCGCCTGATCCGCCGGATCCGGCCAGGCGGGCACCCGGTCCATCTGACTGGTCGGCGCGTCCTGGTCGATATCGGGGGGATCCCCCTTGTCCGTGCGCGGAACCGGTGAGTGAAAGGACGATCGGGTGTCGCTCACTGGGGAACGCTCAGCTATCTGTCGACGACGGAGACATGGGCGAGAACGCCGGCCCGAGTCAGGCGACCGAAGCGGTAGGCGAGCCCGCCAGATCCACTCACCTTAACGCTCACGCGCGATCCTGTCGTGCGGACCGCCCGATGGTGGCGGCCGATTCCGGACACGCGGGACACGGCCCCGAGGCTGGTGCCCCGGGACCGTGGACCGGCCGTTCTCCTCGGCATCTTCGGCTTTCTCTCACAGGGTTTCCGGCGGGCTCTAGGCGGCGCAGACGTTGGTCTTGTTGTCCACGACCCGGGCGGTGTCGGGGATCTTGGTGACCGGGATCTTCACGCCGTCCCAGTCCTTACCGATGATGAGCTGGATCAGCGGGCCCTTCGCCCCCTGGGTGGCGGTGCCGGCGCCGGGGGTGGCCCCGGGCGGGGTGAACGGGGTGGTGGTGCCGCTCGGCCGCACCAGGCCCGCCTCGGCCTTGACGCCCTTGGTCAGCAGCTTGCCGACCACGGGGTTGGCGTAGTCCGCGCCGTTGGCGGACTTCGCCGGGTAGAGCACCTTGGTGTTCGGGAACTCGGTGCCGTCGGCCTGCAGCGCGTTGCCGACCTCGACGACGTTGAAGCCCTGCTCGGCGAGCGCCTCGGCGGCCTCCTTCGCCTTGCCCGGCATCGAGGTGCCGTTGAGCACCTGGATGCGGATCTGGCTCGGCTTGATCGCCGGCTTCGGCGTGCTCGTGCCGCTCGAGCTCTTCGCGGACGGCGTCGGCGTGGGCAGGTCGACGTCGCTGCGGATCGCCTGGAACAGCCGGTCGGCGTCCGGCTGCTTCCACTGGACCCGGTTCTTGTCCTTCTCGTACGGCTCCCAGGGAATCGTGACGAACTTGATGCCGCCGGCGGCGATCTTCCGGCCGCTCTGCGCGATCTGCAGCAGGGTCTCGGTGTTGAGGTTCTCGTCCGTCTCCACCGCGTCGCGGACGGCGTGGAGGAAGCTCGTGAGCTTGCCCGGGTTGGTGAGCAGGTCGCCGGTCGCCGCCTTCTTCACCACCTGGTTGAGGAAGATCTGCTGCCGCTTGATCCGGCTGATGTCGCTGCCGTCGCCGATGGACCGCAGCCGCACGTAGCCGAGCGCCTCCTCGCCCATCACGACCTGGCGGCCGGCGGGCAGGTTGAGCTTCGCCTTCTTGTCGTTGACCGGCTGCGGCAGGCAGATCTCGATGCCGCCGAGCGCGTCGACGATCCTCTTGAAGCCGGTGAAGTCGACCTTGATGTAGTGATCGATGCGGATCTTGGTGTTCGCCTCGATCGTCTTGATCGTGCAGACGATTCCGCCGTCGTTGAACGCGGCGTTGATCATCTCCACGCGAGCCGGGATACGGGCCCCGGTGGTCGGGTTGGTGCACTCGGGGTGCTGCACTATCGAGTCCCGGGGCAGGCTCAGCAGCATCGCCTTGTCCCGCTTGGGGGAGATGTGCAGCAGGATGATGGTGTCCGTGCGCTCACCCACGGTCTTCGGCCCGTACCGCTTGTTCTCCCCGGTCCGGGCGTCGGAGCCGACGAGCAGCACGTTGAGCGCGCCGGTGGTGTTCTTCGGCCGGTTCTTCCCGAGCGCCTTGTGGACCTCAGTGCGGTTGAACGCCAGCGCGTCCCGGTAGAACTTGTACGCCCCGAGCGTGGCCATCACCAGCACGGCGGTGAGCACCACGCTGACGTACGCGAGCACACGCTGGCGCCTGCCGCCCTGCCGCTGCGGCGGGCCGCCCCGGCCCGAGCGGCGGCGTCGTTTCGGCGGATCGTCGTCACCGTCGTCCGGCTCGGCCGCGGGACCCTCCCGGTGCCGGTCGAGGGTGACCGTGGCGCGGGTCGCACCCGCGGGTGAGGCGGACGCACCCGGCTGCGGTCCTCCCGGGTACGGCCCGGCCGGGTGGGCGCCGGCCGGATGCGGGCCGGACTGGGGCACGAAGCCGCCCGGGTCCTCCGGGCCGCCGTAACGGGCGCCGGGGCGCGCGGCACGGCGCGGACCCGGCCCGGGAGCGGGCGCGCCGACAGGCCGCGGCGGCGGGGGCGTACCCGGCCGCTGCGGACCACCGAAGGGCTCGGCCCCGGGAGAGGGAACCTCTCCTCCGGGGTGGCGTGCTCTTCGGCCCCTGACCGGCGGCGGCGCCCCGTGTTCCCTGGGCGCATGACCGGGCAGGGGAGCGTGTCGGTGCTCGCTCATTGTGCCCCTGAGGTTAGGCCACCGAGCTTGCTCGGGGACGGCCGATCGGGAGGCTGGGCGCCGCCGAGGACGATGACAGCGCCGATGATCCGCAGGTCAGCATACCGAGATACGGACATTTGGCGTGGGGAGTTCCATCGCGCCGTTACCTATTGCCAGCAATCGTCCAGCTACGGCCGCCGCTCGGACGGCGCGCGGAGCGCCGCGGCCGCGGCGAGGAAGGCGAGCGGTACGGCCGGCAGCACGTACCGGTGGTCGTACTCGGCGGTGGCCGCCGGGACCGTGAGCAGCACCAGCGCGGCCGTCCACGGCAGCGCCCAGCCGGCCGTGCCGTACCGGGGGCCGCCGGTCAGCCGCCGCACCCCGGCCGCGACCGGCGGCACGAGCAGCACGGCGAGCAGCACCGTGCCCGGCAGCCGGGCCACGCCCTGGTAGGCGCGCAGCACCCCCGCGTACGGCTCGGCGACCACGGTGCGGATCGGGCCGCGCTCGTACTCCTGCTCGGCGAGCCGGTAGCCGACCGTGGCCGGGTGCCGGGTGGGCGGCTCGGGTGATCTCGCCGGGAACTCGTACAGGTCGTAGATCTCCCGGGTCGGGTAGACCTGCCGCTCCCAGGTGAACGAGCGGCCGAGCTCGGTGGCGACCGAGGCGAGGTAGTCGAGCGGCTGGCTGCGGATGGCGAGCACGGCGAACCGGGCGGCGAGCGCGTCGGTGCTCGCCCGGAACGTGATGCCGGGCAGCCGGACCAGCGGCGAGTCGTCGTTCCAGATGTACTCCTGGGAGGGCGGCCGGAGCGCGGGCGGGCGCGGGTCGCACAGCACGGCGAGGTCGCCCGGCGGCCGCATCACCGCGCAGTCGGCGAACGACATCGTGCGGGCGTAGAGGAACACCCCGTTCGCCCCGATGATCCCGATCCGGTGGTGGGTCTGCCAGAACCAGGCCGCGTACCCGCCGATCGGCACCAGCGCCGCGACGAGCAGGGCCGCGAGCGGCCGGAACCGCCCGCGCCGCCCCCGGTTCCGGCGCGCCCGCACCAGGAACCAGGCGGCGAAGACC